>PPYE01358024.1_pt1 | contig 14476 bp, 9 predicted proteins | sample 1559881 | NCBI WGS metagenome assembly PPYE01 (sample SAMN08240022, study PRJNA423297) | Human gut metagenome, whole genome shotgun sequencing project.
GACACATGGTTCCGGGCAGTGTTTTTTTCGGGTATGAGTCGGTGAGATTCTTTTTTGTGGAATCGGTTTCCCGCATTTTTGTTCCCTGCTTTTTCTTTATTTCGGGTTTCTTGTTTTTTTATTATAGCGATTTTAGCGGTAGAGTTTATATTGAAAAGATGAAACGGAGATTCCGTTCGTTATTAGTTCCATATCTTTTTTGGAACTTTTTTGTCATAGCTCTTTATTTTTTAGGGCAAAGTTTGATTTCTTCGATGGTGTCGGAAGAAACTAAACTTGTCGCTGATTTTGCATGGAAGGATTGGCTGATGTGTTTTTGGAATATATCCGATGGCGCACCGATCAATCTCCCCCTTTGGTTCTTACGTGATTTGATTGGTCTCTCGATTTTGTCTCCGTTAATATATTGGGTTGTGCGGCACAGTAGGATTTTTGCGGTTGTTTTTATAGGCGTGTTGTGGTTCCTTTGGGGAACTCCCACCCATTATCTTGTGGGATTATTCTTTTTTACAGGAGGGGCATGGTTGGGTATTTGCAAAATAAATCCGATTGAGCGACTGCTCCCTTATCGCAGAATCTTTTTATTGTTGTATTTGTGTGTTATGCCTGTTGGTGTGTTGATGCTGTTGAATGATGTATCGGCAGGAATCTATCTACAAAAAATCGGTATTTTATTGGGTTTATGTACGGTCTTTTCATGGTCGGCACGTTGGCTTCAAAATCGACGATTTGAAATGCCCGTATTAGAAAAAAGTTCGTTTTTTGTTTATGCCTATCATGGTTTACCCTTACTCTTTTTATCTAAGTTGGTCGCATTTTATTTACACCCAGATGCTTCGTGGAAATTAATTGCTCTATTCTTGGTATTGCCTGTCGTTATTTCGATTATAGGGGTTATTGCCTATGTGTTGATAAATCGTTATTTCCCTCGTTTTTCCTATTGGATTAGCGGACGATAGTGCTAAATAAATACAAAAAGACAGATGAGTGATGTTATTCTGAAATGATATCTTATATATTTATATTAACAAAATTGTTAGACTGAATTATTAAACTATATTGTTAATACAAAATATGAAAACGAAAGATACCGAGTCGGAGATTTTGAAAGCGGCCGAGCAAGAGTTTATGTTGAAGGGATTCGATGGGGCAAAGACTACTTCGATCGCGCATGCAGCCGGCGTGACACACGCCATGTTGCATTATTATTTCAGAACGAAGGAACAGTTGTTCGAGCGTATTCTTACAGAGAAAGTACAATTGATGAGCGAGTCGGTTCTGGCTGCTTTCGGTCAACCGGGATTGCCTCTCTTGGAGCGGCTGAAAGACGGAGTTACCTGTCATTTTGATTTCATTGCCGCTAATCCGCAATTACCTCGTTTTATCGTAAACGAGGTTTTTAGCCGTCCTGAACGATATAAACTTATGAGCGATAAAATCGTGAAAGTGGCAGGTTGTTTGATGAAGGGTATTCAGCAGGAGTTGGACGAGTTGCATGCGCAGGGAAAGGTAGAATGGGTCGATGTCCGAATGTTATTGTTGGATATTATTTCTCTCAATGTTTTTCCGTTTATTGCCTATCCGATTATAGAGCCTGTATTGGGAGATATTGCTGCCGATCGGAATCGCTTTTTTGAATTGCGTAAGGCTGAGAATATTGAAATGATTATGCGTCGTATAAAAAAATAATGAATTATGAAGCGAGTTGTTATTTTGTGTGTATGGCTGTTCTCGGTAGTTGCCGGGCATGCTCAACTTTCGCTCGACGAATGCCGGCGACTTGCCCGGGAAAATTATCCAGAAATTCGTCAGTACGATTTGGTTCACCAAACCGAACAGTATAACCTCTCTAATGCTGCAAGGGCATGGATACCGCAGCTTGCTTTTTCCGCTCAGGCTACTTGGCAGACCGATGCGCCTAACTTCCCGAAGGAACTGACCGGTATGTTGGCTCAGCAAGGTCTGGAAATTCCGGGATTGAGAAAAGACCAATATAAAGTGGCATTGGAATTGAACCAAACGATTTGGGACGGGGGCAAGTCTGTTGCCGACAAGCGTATAGCCAGAGCAGAGGCCGCCGAACAGAAAACGATGACAGATGTCGATCTTTATGAACTGGAAGGCCGTGTGGACGATCTCTATTTCGGAATCCTTTTGCTCGACGAGCGTATAGCTCAAACGAATCTGACTCTGAATCTTCTACGGAGTAATTTGGAAAAAGTCCGGGCGTTGCAGAGGAACGGGGTGGCGATGCAGTCCGATGCCGATGTTTTGGAGGCCGAGTTGCTTTCGGTAGGACAGCAGCTTATTCAGTTCGAGTCTTCTTGCGATAGTTATCGTCGTATGTTAGGCATATTCATCGGACAAAAGGTGGGCGATCGAAAGTTGCAGCGTCCCAGTGCCGTACAGCCCTTGTCGGGAGAATCGGCACGTCCCGAGTTGGCTATGTTCGCAGCGAAGATAGACAGGCTTACAGCGCAAGAAAAGATGGTAAAATCGTCGTCTATGCCTCGCTTGGGATTTTTTGCTCAGGGATATTATGGTTATCCGGGATTGGACTATATGCAGAGTATGATGAATAGCGATTGGAGTTGGAATGCTATGCTCGGCGTGAAATTGTCTTGGAATTTCGGGGCTTATTATACACAGAAAAATAATTTAGATAAATTGCGTACTTCTCGGCAGCAGGTAGAAGTTCAGCGAGATGTATTCCTTTTTAATATGAATTTGCAGGCGGCTCAGGAGAATGGGGATATCGCGCGTTTACGCAAGGCGATTGCCGATGACGACCGTATCGTGGCTCTTCGTCGGTCGGTACGCGAGGCGGCCGAGTCTAAATTGCGGAACGGAATTATAGATACCCGTGACTTGTTGTCGAAGATTACCGACGAATCCACGGCCTCTATGGCTCGCAGCATGCGTGAAATAGAATTGCTGAAAGCAATTTATGAATATAAACATACCATTAATCGATAAATACAGCGTAAAATGAAAAGGATAGCAGTTTATAGCGCCATGACTGTCGTGCTGGCAGCTTGTGGCAACGGTGGAGATTTTGATGCGACAGGAACGTTCGAGGCAACCGAAGTTCTCGTGTCGGCCGAAGCGGCGGGCCGTATTCTCAGCTTCGATGTCGAGGAAGGCGATACTCTTTCGGCAGGGAAGCAGGTAGGTGCGATAGATACCGTACAGCTTTATTTACAGAAGTTGCAATTGGAGCGTCAGCGGGCTTCGGTGCATAGCAATCGTCCCGACATTTCCAAGCAAGCAGCGGCTTTGAGGGGACAAATCGCCCAACAGGAGACAGAACGTCGCCGAGTGGAAAATTTGTTGAAAGACGGGGCGGCCACTACGAAGCAGTTGGACGATATTAATGCGTCTCTGCGGGTTTTGAACGGGCAGTTGGACGCTTTGCTCTCGACCTTGAAAAACAATACGTCGTCGATCGATGAAAATGCATCGGCTATTGATTTGCAAATAGCTCAGGTCGAAGACCGTCTTTCCAAATGTCGTATCGTTTCTCCTATCGACGGTTCGGTATTGGTGAAGTATAGCGAGGCCGGGGAGTTGGCAGCGACCGGTAAGCCTTTGATGAAGGTCGCCGATATGGACCGATTGTATTTGCGGGCTTATTTCACATCGGATCAGTTGTCCGATTTGAGCGTGGGGCAGGAGGTTACCGTCGTCGCCGATTTCGGGGGAGATAAGCAGAGAGAATATCCGGGTCGCATTACATGGATTGCATCGGAGAGCGAGTTCACACCCAAGTCAATTCAGACCCGTGATACCCGAGCCAACCTCGTTTATGCAGTGAAAATCGCGGTCGAGAACGATGGCCTGTTAAAAATAGGCCTTTACGGAGAGGTGCGTCTTCATCAATAACAACTTAAAACAAATAGAGAGATGGCTGTACGGAATGCCATAGAAATACGAGGATTGACTAAGCAGTACGGTTCGCTCACGGCAATCGAAAATATAACGTTCGAGGTGAGGCGTGGGGAGTTGTTCGGTTTGATAGGTCCCGATGGAGCCGGCAAGACCACGCTTTTCCGTCTGCTTGCGACGTTGCTGAATCCCGACGATGGAGTCGCGACAGTAGATGGATTCGATATTGTCGGGCAATATAAAGAAATCCGAAAACGGGTGGGATATATGCCGGGGCGTTTTTCGCTTTATCCCGATCTGTCGGTTGAGGAAAATCTTGAATTTTTCGCAGCCCTGTTCGGGGTAGGCGTGAAAGATAATTATGATTTGATCGCTCCTATTTACACTCAAATAGAACCGTTTCGAAAACGGCGTGCGGGGAAATTGTCGGGTGGTATGAAGCAAAAATTGGCTTTGTGCTGTGCTTTGATTCACCGTCCGTCGGTGTTATTTCTCGATGAGCCTACGACCGGGGTCGATGCCGTTTCCCGAAGCGAATTTTGGGATATGTTGTCGGCGTTGAAAAGCGAAGGCATTTCGATTCTTGTTTCTACGCCTTATATGGACGAGGCTTGTCGTTGCGACCGTATAGCCTTGTGCAATAACGGAAAAATTCTGGGGATAGATACTCCTGCCGGTATTACGGCGCGGTTCGATGAGCCTTTGTATGCGTTATCGGGAGACGATATGTACGGATTACTCGTCGAGGCTCGTAGGATAAAAGGCGTGAAGGAATGTTACCCGTTCGGTGAGTCTCATCATTTAGTTGCCGATAGTATGTTCGATTCTGATGAGTTCGCGGCTTATTTGAACGGACAAGGTTTTCATCATGTTTCGATTCGTCCGGTCGAACCCGGAATCGAAGATGTTTTTATAAAATTGATGCAGCATGAATGATATAATTATATCGGTTAGGGATTTGTGTAAATGTTTCGGCGATTTTGTCGCGGTCGACCATATAACGTTCGATGTGAAACGAGGGGAGATATTCGGTTTTTTAGGCGCTAATGGAGCCGGCAAGACCACAGCCATGCGTATGCTTTGCGGGTTGAGTTATCCGACATCGGGTCGCGGAATGGTTGCCGGGTACGATGTGATGACGCAGGGAGAGGAGATAAAGAAGCATATCGGTTATATGAGTCAAAAATTTTCGTTGTACGATGACTTGACCGTTCGCGAGAATATCCGTCTGTATGCCGGAATTTATGGGCTGGGCCGTTACCAAATGCTTCGCCGGACGGTGGAGATGTTGAATCGATTGCATTTCCGATCGGAAATTGATACGCTGGTAGGTTCTCTTCCCTTAGGCTGGAAACAGAAGTTGGCTTTTTCCATTGCGACTTTGCATCGCCCGGAGGTGGTTTTTCTCGACGAACCTACGGGAGGAGTGGACCCGGTTACCCGTCGTCAATTTTGGGAGATGATTTATGAAGCCGCTTCCGGGGGGACGACTGTTTTTGTAACTACGCACTATATGGATGAAGCGGAATATTGTTCGAGGGTATCTATCATGGTCGATGGAAAAGTAAAGGCTTTGGGTTCTCCGGCCGAATTGAAGAAACAATATGCTGTCGGGTCGATGGACGAAGTTTTCAGGATTTTGGCTCGCAGCGCTAAACGGGGAGAATAGATATGGGAGGATTTTTGTCATTTGTCAAAAAGGAGGCTTTGCATATTTTACGGGATAAACGCACGATGTTGATCGTGCTGTTGCTCCCTATCGTGCAGATTCTTTTGTTCGGTTTCGCTATATCGACCGAAATGAATAATATCGATTTTGCCGTAGTGGCTCCCAACCGTACGGAAACTATTCGACAGCAAATCGAGCGTATGGAAGCCAATCCGTATTTTACATTCAAAGGATATATTTCTCAGGCCGAGATCGATGATGTTTTGCGGAAAGGCGATGTTACCGCGGTGGTGGTTTTTTCTGAGGATTATGATCGGTTGGTGACGAATGTCGGGATTGAGGGAGTCTCGGAGGCGGCGGTGCAGTTTATTCTCGATGCGTCGAACCCCAATAATGCAGGTACAGGTTTAGGATATTTGCAAAGTTCTTTTCAGTCGGGAATTTCCGTCGCGTCGGTCGCTCCGGCGACACGGGTGTTGTACAACCCGCAGATGAAGAGTTCTTACAATTTCGTGCCGGGAATCATGGGGTTGATTTTTATTTTGATTTGTGCCATGATGACTTCTGTATCTATCGTGAGGGAAAAAGAGACCGGTACGATGGAGGTCCTGTTGGTGTCGCCGGTGCGACCGATATGGATCATTTTTGCCAAGATGATTCCTTATTTTTTGCTTTCGTGCGTGAATCTTGTCGTTATTCTGGTATTGGCGCGATACGTCCTCGGAGTACCGATGTCGGGTTCTATGGTTGGTTTAGTAGGGCTTTCTTTGCTCTATTTGGTGCTTTCGCTGGCATTAGGATTGTTTATTTCTACAATGGCTAATACGCAGGTTACGGCAATGCTCATTTCGGGTATGGTACTGATGTTGCCTATTATAATGTTGTCGGGAATGTTGTTTCCGGTGGAGAATATGCCCGGCATTTTACAGGCATTGTCGTGTATCGTGCCGGCTCGTTGGTATATCGATGCCGTGCGAAAACTGATGATAGGGGGCATGCCGTTCGCCGAAGTATGGCAGCAAGCCTGTATTCTCTTTGCCATGACGGCTGTTCTGGTGGGTGTCGCCCTTAAAAAGTTTAACGATAAACTCGAATAACGATGAAAACATTGTTTGTTTTATTAGATAAAGAGATACGACAATTTTTTCGGAATGCGTTCTTGCCGAAGTTGGTGATTGTTTTCCCTGTAATGGTGATATTGATTATTCCGTGGGTAACGACGATGGATGTGCGGCATATAGGCGTTTCGGTAGTCGATAATGACCATTCGGAGACTTCCCGGCGGATTATCCAGAAAATAGAGGCTTCGGACTATTTTAATTTGAGAGGCGTTACCGAAAGCTATGACGACTCGTTCGCTTTGTTGGAAGGGGGTGAGGCCGATGTGATACTGACTATCCCGAACGATTTCGAACTTTCGTTAATTGGTGATTCTCCCAAGCGGATAGGGATAGACGTGAATGGTATAAACGCTATGAAAGGGGGACTTGGTTCACAGTATATGGTACAGCTCGTCATGCAGACTTTCGGCGAATTGCAGCGAGAGAAATCGGTCGTTGTATCTCCCGATTTGTTTACGGTACAGAATCGGTATAATCCTACTCTCGATTATAAACATTTCATGATACCGGCATTGATGATCATGCTGCTGGTAATGATTTGCGGTTTTTTACCGGCTTTGAATCTCGTAAGCGAGAAAGAAATAGGTACTATCGAGCAAATCAATGTTACTCCGGTTAGTCGTTTATCGTTTACATTGGCTAAATTGATACCCTATTGGATTATCGGTTTTCTTGTATTGACCGTCGCTATGGTGTTGGCATGGTTGGTTTACGGACTTTCACCCGAAGGTTCTCCCGGTTCCATTTATCTGGCGGCTTTGCTTTTTGTGTTTACGATGTCGGGTATGGGGGTGACAATCGCTAATAACTCGTCGACCATGCAGCAGACCATGTTTGTCATGTCCTTTTTCGTGATGATTTTTATTTTGATGAGCGGATTGTTCACTCCGATAGAATCTATGCCGACATGGGCGCAATGGATTACGTACATTTTACCTCCTCGTTATTTTGTCGAGGTGATGCGTTCGGTTTATCTGAAAGGAACGATGTTTGTCGAATTATGGCCTAATTACGTGGCATTGGCCGTCTTTGCCGTTTTGTTCAATAGTATGGCGGCATTGACGTATAAAAAGCAGGCTTGATTTTTGCATTACTACTAAATTTTTTGTTAAAGTTTTATTAACTTAGATGTGTATGTAATCTGCTCATATCCGACTCTATATTTGTATCGCTTAAAGATAGAGCGGAAAGAGAATGGAAATGAGTTTACCGGATTATAACGGGACACGGCCGATTTTCATGCCTTCGTCAGAGAAAAAATAGGTAATTGTCTATTTGGTTTTGATGGAAGGAGAGAGAAAAAGTGGTATATTTGTGTAATGAACAAAGGCAAGTGTGTGCGGTATAGATAGGACGGTTTTGTCGCTGTTTTCTTGTACACTATTTTTGTAAACTAATAGAATATAGTATGGCATTGAAACGAGGAGATAAAGCGCCCGAGATATTGGGTGTAGATCAGGCAGGTAAGGAGATTCGGCTAAGTGATTTTGCCGGAAGTAAATTGATACTTTATTTTTATCCGAAAGACAATACGCCCGGGTGTACAGCCGAAGCATGCAACTTGCGGGATCATTACGCCGAATTACAAGCATCGGGCTATGCCGTGATAGGCGTGAGCAAGGACGGCGAGGCATCTCATCGCAAGTTTATCGAGAAGCAGTCTTTGCCGTTTTCTCTTATAGCCGATACTGAGTGTAAATTGAACGAGGCCTTCGGTGTGTGGCGGGAGAAAAAGATGGCCGGTCGTACTTATATGGGAACGGTGCGGACTACTTTTATAATAGATGAGAACGGTGTGATCACCGATATTATAGAAAAGGTGGATACAAAGAATCATGCTTCACAAATTTTGAAAAATAAATAAAAATATATCGTTATGGAAGAACAACAAGAAACTGCCGGCAAACGAGTGCCGGTTTCGTCTGAGAAATTGAAGGCTTTACAAGCGGCCATGGACAAGATAGAAAAGAGTTATGGCCGAGGTGCTATTATGAAACTGGGAGACGACTCGGTAGAGGAAGTCGCTGTGATACCCACCGGTTCCATCGCTTTGAATGCAGCGTTGGGAGTAGGAGGTTATCCGAGAGGCCGTGTCATCGAGATTTACGGACCGGAGTCGTCCGGTAAAACGACTTTGGCCATACATGCCATTGCAGAGGCTCAAAAAGCGGGTGGCATTGCGGCTATTATCGATGCCGAGCATGCGTTCGATCGCTTTTATGCCGAAAAGTTGGGTGTCGATGTGGAGAATCTGTGGATTTCGCAGCCCGACAGTGGAGAGCAGGCGTTGGAGATTGCAGACCAGTTGATTCGTTCATCGGCTGTCGATATAGTCGTTATCGACTCGGTTGCCGCTTTAACTCCTAAGGCTGAGTTGGAAGGAGATATGGGTGACTCGAAAATGGGTTTGCAAGCCCGGTTGATGTCACAGGCGTTGCGTAAACTCACGGCGACGATCAGTAAGACAAACACGACCTGTATTTTTATCAACCAGTTGCGCGATAAAATCGGGGTCATGTTTGGAAATCCCGAAACAACGACGGGAGGTAATGCATTGAAATTCTATGCTTCCGTGCGTCTCGATATACGTCGGGTCAGTCAGTTAAAAGATGGTGATGAGGTTATCGGTAATCAGACTCGTGTGAAAGTGGTGAAGAATAAAGTCGCACCTCCTTTCCGCAAAGCCGAGTTTGATATCATGTTTGGCGAAGGGATTTCCCGTGCAGGAGAGATTATCGATTTGGGTGTCGATAAAGGCATTATCAAGAAGAGCGGCTCTTGGTTCAGTTACGGGGATACTAAACTTGGGCAAGGTCGTGATGCCGCCAAGAAATGTATAGAGGATAACCCCGAATTGGCCGATGAATTGGAAGCTGCTATAATGGAGGCCTTGAAACCTGTAAAATAAATATATTGGGTAGCCTAAAAGAAAAAGAGCCGAATTTTTTCGGCTCTTTTCTTTTTATAATGTCGGGTTAAGATAGATTGGAGTTTTCGGCACAGTAGGAAATCAGAGGGGATTGTGCTATCCAATCTTTTAACCCCTCTCCTCAGAAACTGTTGTTTCTTCGGTGTCTCCCCTATATTGCTGGCGCAACACAGGGGAGAAGTTTAAAATCTATCCTTATGCAGAAATGAGAAATACCATTTTTAATCTTCTCCCTCTGCTCATCGAAGATGAGATAGGGGGAGTGCCTGTAGGACGAGGGGGGTAAATATACAATCAGAAATTCTATCCAATCTTTTAACCTCTCTCCTCAGGAACAGTAGTTGCCAGAGGAGAGGGATTGAAATATCGTTTATTTGTGCTTGTTCATTCTTCTCAGCAGCGAGAAGAACGAACCAAGAAGCGCCGCCGCAGTTATCGGGCTTTTGGGCTCGTCGTCTCGGTCGCCGTCGGGGACTGCGGAACTCGCTCCGCTCGGACAGTCCTCGCCCTTTTACCTCCGTCTCCCTTGCGTCTTCGCTGCCCGATAAAGGTGGAATTAATTAGTCCTTTTTCCGGTTTTATTCAACTTTCTTTTTCAATCCCTCCGTCACTTCGTGCCACCTCCCCTATCGCACATACGTGCGCAGAGGAGGAGATTAATGCCTTTCTATTGAATTGTCTTTGCTTTTTGCGCCTTGTTTCGATTTTAGTGCAACACCTCGTGATGATAGGACACGGCAGGGGGAGAAGTGAAAATCTATCTTTATGCCGAAATGAGAAGTACCACTTTCAATTCTCTCCCCTCCTTATCTCATTTGTGATGAGCTGTGGGAGAGGGGGAGGTCTCATTCTGTTTTCGTTATTGAGGGATTGGAAGTAAAGATAATTCTTACTGATTTCTTATTGTGTCGAGGTGGTGGGGCTGTTGCGGTGTTATGAAAAAAGCGAGGCCGCCCTAAAAGTTTTATGGACGATCTCGCTTCGCTGCTCCGCATGAGCGGTTGTCTTGTTGTGGACAGCCGTTTGAAATTTTTTCAAACGGTTGTGTTTTACGTTTTTATATTTCGTGTTTTTTCCCGAATGTGAAATTTATGCCGAAACAGAAATTGGCTCGGGCATGATTGATGGGAATGAACTGTTTCGAATATTTGGTGGCAAAATAGTCTGTGCCGAAAAACAGGTTGAAGCCGGGTGCGCATACGTTGAGAATGGCTCCCACGGAGCTACCCATATTGGAAACGGAGCCGTTGAGGGTGATGTGGAGCGCCGATAACGGGCGGAAGTTCACGGCGGCCATACCTTCGGCATAGGTGCGATGTCCGCCGAAGCGAGTCGTGGAAAGTAGTCCGAAAGAGATGTGATTGTCCAGAATGCTATATTCTGCGCCAATGCGCATGGTCGTGCGTAACGAATTGGTAACGGATTGGCTATCGGATTTATAGAATTTTGCCAGCGCTTCCAAATCGTCTCCTAACTCGTCGGCTTTATCGTCGAACGGGTTGTTTCCTTCTTCGTCGTCTTCGGCTCCGATATTGTCGAATCCTGTGTATCGGAATTCTTTGGTGGGATCGGTTTCTCCACGAGTGAGGTTGTTCCATTGCATGAATCCGATGTCGGTAAGGGCCGCAGATAAGGTGAGGTTATCGATCAGCTCGTAAGTCGCCCCTAAATCGAATCCCAGTCCGAAGCCTGCCACACCGAAATCTCCGGTGTCGTAGTCGGTGATTTCTCCGGTCTCGGGATCGGTCTCTAATTTCAGGAGGGAAGAGGCTTGTATATGTCCGGCTTGTTTGATGAACCATTCGTCTTGGGACATGGATATATCCATGCGATCTATCCTTGCTTCGGCATGTGCCGCACCTACCAGCACTTTTACTTTGGCTCCGACACCCAATTTGTCGTTAATGTCCCGAGCGTGTCCTAATGCGAGTTCCACGTAATTGTCGGTCGAAACCGTGATGTTACTCATGTCGTAACGGGTAATCCCGGTTTCTTTTTGTCCGGTTTTGAGAAATTGGAATATTTCTTTGGGCATATATGCTCCCGAATAACTTTTGAGGGCGAGGTTGAACGTGTTTTGTCCACCCCATGCCCAGAATCCAAAAGAGATGATGTCTAATCCCAAATCGAGTTCGACGGTATTGTTGGGAGTGAGTTTGCCGAGAAAGTCGTCGGCGGGGACACTGGGGTGGAGGAATGTGACCAATTCGTTGCCTCTCGGATAGAGGAATGTCCCAAGTCCTAAATTGGAGTTCACTCCTAAATAGAAATTGCCGAGTGCAGGAAAACTGACGTATCCGTTGGGCGTTTTCAGGGCTGGATTAAGCTGGTTGCGTTTCGTCATCTTTTCCATGAAATAGGAAGAGTTGAGCGTTTGAGCCGACAATCCCATTGTCAAAGCGATGCCTATGCATACGCTCAGTATGTATTTTATATTGTGTTTCATTGCTTTCTGGTTTTAATCTATTACAAATCGTCTAAATCCATTTGTGCTCCATCGGGAAGTTTCGCCGACATGCGCACAACGATGAATTGGTCGGGGCGGAGGGTGACATCGTTATTGCCATCACTGTTGACTCCTTCGATTTTTATCGATAGTTTGTCGAGTTCTTGAAGGGCTTTATCTCGCTCTTCTTTGATGGTGATTTTTACGGCTGTGGATTGTATCGTGCCGTTTCCATTCGGAGCCGCTTCGATTTTTACGGATTCGGGTAACGTAATGCCTGATATAATTTCCCCGGCTTCGTTGCGAGGTTCGACAGAAAGCGTGAGATCCACGGGAATGGCGTTGTCGACAACGGCAGAGATTTCGAGGTGTTTGACTTTATCGGTGATATCGGCCAAGTCGCTGCTGAGGTCTTCTATCGTGTCGTTATAGAAAATTCGAAGGTTTTCAAATTCTAACGGAACGTTTATGTTGTAATCGATGTTTATGTTGTAATCGTTTTTTCCTAATGAGATGGCTTGGTCGTCGTTTTCACTTTCCACTTCTACTTCGGTTACTTCTATGTCGATCTTGTCGGGAATCGTGTGGAGCAGGGCCGTGAGGGAGCCCGATGTAATTTCGGGAGAGTTCTTGGTGATCGTGAAGTCGCTTTTTTGTCCTCCGGCTATTTTTAATGCCAGACTCACCACGTTGTCATTTACCACGTCTCCGTTTTCGTTCAACGGTGAAATTCGGAATTTCGTGGATATAGGCGCTTCGATGGGGTTCTGTACAGAGAGGCCGAGAGAAAGATCTTTTACTTCCAATGCTGTTCCTTCTTCTTTGAGGAAATCGGGTAGGTCGGATAGGGATACTGATGTATTTATGTCTACATTGGGCACTATGGTTCCTGCGACTTTATCCACCCGTATTTGCGGAGTCGGCAAAGTGAGATTGGGTTGGATATTGATTGTCGTGTTTTCGAGATCGTCGGCTCCTACGGTTTGTTTGTCGGCATAAATTTTTCCATTGATTGCAATTTCGTCGGTCAGAATCAAAGTCCCGTTTTCTACTATGGGATTTGAGAATCCATAGACGGTAATGGGAATGGATATTTTACCGCTACCTTGACTTAGTTCGACTGTCTTGGAGATGAAAATGGAAGATCCGTCGCGAACGATTTCGTTACTAGCTTCTATGTCGAAATCGAGTACCTGAGGAAATTTCAATTCGACACCTACTAAGTAAAGTCGAGGTAAGAAAACGGGCATTCCCGATATTGTAATGTCGAGTGTCGTGTGAAGTGTTTGTCCGTTATTATCGGTGACTTTTATACTTTTTACCGCTTTTACCTCTGTCGGTATTTCGGTGTTGATGTTGAAGTTCTCTGTCGTGTGTATATCTGCTTCGAATTCCACTTCTATATCCGGGACTTCCAATCCGGGTATATCGGGTATTTCACCGGTCTGGGTTTCGAAACGTCTTGTATAAGGCTTAAAGTCGGGAGCGAAGTCGTCTATCACGACGGGATCGATAGCGTCGATATTTTCGGAAATATTATCCGCTTTGTTAATTACGTATTTTCCGTCGATGACATGGAGAACGTCCCCTTCTTCAATCATACGGCTGAGCCGTATCGTGTCGGTTTTGCCGATGGGCAAACTCAGATTACCTCCTACACTGATTTCCAAATTGATGTCTTTGTTTAAGTCATAATCGTTATCGATACACGAGAAAAGACCTAACAGTAACCCGGAAATCAAGCTACTTGTAGCAAATTTTGTAAATTTCATAAAGTGTATTAAATCGATAGTTTATTATATTTTAACATATTAACCCCTTTCTTTCCGTCACAAATGTATCGCTTTTTTTCTCAATATTCTATATATTTTTACAGAAAATAGTTATTATATTCTATTTATAGAATATTCTTAAATTTTTGATAGCCCTTTCACTGTCTGGTTTTTACTCTTTTCCTCTGTGCTGCGTTAGCGGTATGGGGAGGGGTGGAAAGGGGCATAAGATTTTTGACTTGTAAGGTTTAATCCTGTCACTACCGTTGCCGGTATTTTCTAACCCCTCCGTCACGTCGTGCCACCTCCCCTATATTTTGCTGAACAAAACACCCCGTAATACTACGGGACACGGCAAGGGAGGAGTTTAAAAGTAGCCCTCTATTCATTGCAGATAGGCAGTGGAGTGTCACCTCCTCTATATTTTGCTGGGTAAAACACCCCGCAATGCTACGGGGCACGGCAAGGGAGGAGTTTTAAGTATCTCCGATAATGGAAACTGAAATACTCCGTAAAACTATGGGACACGGCAGGGGGGAGAGAATAAAAATGTCACTGCGAATGTTCTTTTTCCTCCCTACCTGCGGCAAGAGTTAAAAGACTATTCCCACTAAGAAGCTGTTTTAAATTTATAGAGAAATAATATTATCATTG
>PPYE01502083.1_pt1 | contig 14474 bp, 16 predicted proteins | sample 1559881 | NCBI WGS metagenome assembly PPYE01 (sample SAMN08240022, study PRJNA423297) | Human gut metagenome, whole genome shotgun sequencing project.
GTGAGTTCCTTTAATCGTTTTGTTCTTCCCATTTTATTCCTCCATTTGCAGAGGAATTCTATAAGATGATTATAGCAAACCCGGTTATGAAGTCAATACACTTTTCTTAGCTTGGATAAGACGCTCCTCCGGATAAGTGACTTAGTATCCAAATAAAAAATCATCCAAATCCTGAAGTGCTTCTCTCAATTCTTCATTCGTTTCCTGATCTATTGCTTTTTCCAGAAAAATCGCATCACTTTCGGATCCTTCCGCGTACATATCATATGACAATTTAACCAGCTTTTGCAGCCTTCTGCTTTTTGCTGAATTATGAGTCATACAATATTCTTCAATCAGAATTCTTGAGTATTCTTGCATATCGATGATTCTCCTTATATAGTGAACAGTTTTTCACACCCTTAAAGTAAACGCCAAACATGAAATTATCTTTGATTGTAAGTTCCTTCAACTGTTTTTTTCTTCCCATATGACTCCTCCACACACAGAGAAATTCTATGAGATGATTGTAGCAGATAAAAGCGTAGATAGCCAGTATGATTTCTCAATTAATTTTTTCAAAAAAATGATTCAGCAAATGGCATATTATACTAATCTTATGTTATACAAAATCAGATATCAAATACATAAGCGAATTTGATTCACTACAACAACAACTTCTAATATTTTATCAACAATAATTCTTTTAAATCTCTTATTATCATTTCATAACTGCCTTTTAATGACTCAAAATATTTGTATATATAAATCCAACCTGTAATCAAACCAACAAACATTAGTAAAAGCACAGCAAGAAGCATCCATGCATTAAAACTTATTCCTAATATCCCCAGATTTTGAAAAGAAATTGTCAAAATTCCTGCACATGCCGAAAAAAACAATAATATAATCTTCTTCCGTTCTTTTTCTTCTTGATTCTTTCCAGTTACATATTCTTGATATATCTCAATCAATTCTTCTATTTTCTCTCTAGTATCTAAATGGAACTCTTCTCTTAAAATCTTTGCTAAAATTTCCAATCTTCTCTTATAAGATTCCTTATGTTCTTTCATATACCTCTTTTGATTTTGAGTATCGAGTCTACAAAGTGCCAACAAACATATTAAACTTGTGCCCATCCCTAATAAATGCCATAACTCTTTTTGAAAATTCAGCACTGTTATTATCATTTCTAACGCTGATATTACCATCCCTATAAGCCAAATAAGTGCCCATTTCTTTTCTTTTTCGCTAAAGCGATTAAATCCTTCTTTAATTTGATTGTCTCCTGTCAACTTCTTTTCATAGTATTTTAAAATATAATACTCCATATCTATTTACCTTTATTATTTTTTCCCGCTTACTCAAGGATATTCTATGTTTTCCAACCGGAAAAAGTGTAATACTTCAACTAAATCATATCCAACAAAGCCTTTATTCCTAAGAATGTCATCTCCATGTTTTCATATAAAGCACTAGCCTATTTTCTCAATTCTCTTTTGCATCATTCCGGAAGCCAGATTCAACACCACAGCCACCACACACACTACTACCGTTGTAATCACTATATCCACCACAAAATTAGACGTCAAATGCATAAGTGAAACCGGCCCCACAACAAACATATAATGGCATAAATATACTTCAAAACTAATTTTACAAAATCCTTTACACAACTTTCCTACTTTTACATTCTTAAATATAAATGAAAAAATCACAAAAATTGCAAAAGCAGCTATGTATTGTGTATATGTTACTGCAATCCGCTCGTACCAAATTGTCCCATCTGCAAGTATCTTCACGCCAAATCGTGCTGTAAAGCTAATTACCATAATTCCAAATGATATCACTGCTTTTTGTAGTGTTGTATCATTCCCTTTATATTTTCTTCCTATAAAATAAGCTAATACATAAAAGCAAACTGGATCCAACAAAGTGTAAACTGACGGATTTTGGACAAATGCAAAAACAATCGGTAATAATCCTAAAAAGAACCATCCTTTTTTCCATTCCTGCTTTGCTATCAACGGTGTCACAAGATAGCACAACAAAATCACTGTTATAAACCACGTGTGATCTGCTCCTAAAACACCTACTTTTGCTCCTTGAATCCCCAAAAAGCAAGTCAACAAATTTCCAATATTAAATTTCAATCCCAAAACAATATAAGTCAACATCAAAAAAATCAAAAATATCCAAAGAGGTATATAAATCCGTTTCAAACGTTTTTTATACCAATTAAACGTATCCTTTATCTCTCCCTGCAATCCAAAGCAAAATCCAGAGATAAGAAAAAATATATTGACTCCTATATTAAAAAGTTGCGCAGACATTTGTATATAAGCATTTGCACTTTTTTGAACATAATGACATAACAATATAGAAATCACTGCAAATGCTCTTAACCATGTTACAAAATCTGTCTGTCTGTCAAAATTGTACTTCTCATTTCCCATTTTTCAACTCCATTATAACATTTTTTCTTCTTGTAACTAGTATAACGAATATTAAATAATTGCTATATTAAATTGATACTGCTTCCTCTTCACTGATTTCATCCATTTTATACTTCCAGTGATAAACCACGGGTTCACGGTTCACTTCGTCAAAGTACTTGTAAATTCGTTCTTCCAACTCCTGTTTGGTATTGACACGAATTCCTCGAAGCATCTGTCTGGTCATCTTGCTGAAGAAGCTTTCAATCATGTTTAACCATGAGCCATGTTTTGGTGTAAACACAAATTTAAAACGTCCCTTTGGCATAGTATCCAGAAAGCGCCGTGTTTCTTTGGAAGTATGTGCAGAATGATTATCCAGGATGATCCGAATGGTATCCTGTGATGAATATTTTTTGTCCAGTATCTTTAAAAACTCAATAAAATCAGAACTCTTATGGATCTCACTTACTAACGGAATTGCTTCTCCAGTGAGTAAATCAATGCCAGCCAGTAAAGAGAGCGTTCCCAGACGTTTGTATTCTGCATCACGATATACTTCCCCATGTTCTGATGTCGGGCATAAATCCGGTGCCGTATTGGAGATTGCCTGAATGCCCGGCTTCTCATCATACGATACCGTAATCGTCAGTTTATAATCGTCTGGAACAATGAGATCACCATTTTCATCAAACTGCATTTCAATCTGCTTATAAACCAACAGAACCTCATGCATTTTTGATTCAAAATCAGGATCCCGTTTTTCACAGTAATATTTGGTTCTAAAGGGTTTCATATCCTGTTCCTTAAGAAATTTCTGGATATACGGTTTGGTAACGGTTGAAAGCCTTGGATATCCCGCTTCTTCTGCATGTTTCTGAATGTATTTGTGGAGAGAGGTCAACGTCCACAATTCCTGTGCATAACCGAGTTCTGTCGGTCTCTGACACGCAATATGAATCATCCATGCTTTTGCATCATCAGTGATTTCCGATGGACGTCCAGGACGCTGAACATCAAACAGTGCAGCATCTAAACCGCCTTTCTGAAACTTCGAAATACAAAGGCGTACCGTTGCAGTACTAATGGCAAGTTTATCAGCAATTTGCTGGAATGTCATTCCATCGGCTTTATATAAAAGGATTCTGGCACGGTCCACAACTTGTGCCTGAATGGTTCTCTTTTTGGATAATGCTTTAAGGTAATCTCTGTCTTCATCTGACAGAGGAAGATATGTTTTTCTCATAGTGTTCATCCTTTCTTAGATAACACTATTTTACCATACATTATCCTCAAAATATATAGTAGAAATTTAATTTATTCTATACTAGTGTACTGTATTGTTGATATTTAACCAAATATTTATAGCTATTATAGCCGCTTCATGTTAAAATAAAAGAAAACGGCGGTGATTTATATGGCAAGACCAAGAAAATATGTCATTAAACTTACAGATGATGAATTGAATACATTAAAATCTACAATTCGCAAAAGTAATACATCTAAAACTATTCGAAGCAGATGCCAGATTATTATTGATTTGGATGAGGCTCATGGGAAAGTATTAACCCATGAGCAATCCGCAAGATCAAATGGTGTTTGCCTGACAACTGTAACGAATACAGTGACCAAATATTTTTCCGGTGGCATTGAAGCGGTTACCGAGTTCAAAAGAAATATCAATTCCGACAATGCAAGGCGTATCCTTGATGGACGTGCAGAAGCACGTATTATTGAACTTGCCTGCGGTCCTGTTCCAGAAGGTCATTCCAGATGGACTTTGCGTCTGCTGGAAAAAGAAGCCAAAGTAGTGCTTGATACACCGGTTAGCAAAGATGCTATCCGTAGAGCCTTAAAAAAAACAAACTTCGACCTCACAAAAATGAATACTGGTGCATTCCCTCAAGAGAGGACGCAGAATTTATAGCTTGTATGGAGGATGTTCTCGATGTATACGAACTTCCATATAACCCACAACGCCCCGCTGTTTGTATGGACGAAAAACCATATCAGTTACTTGGCGAGGCAAGATCCCCACTTCCTATGCGCCCCGGCAATGACCAGAAAGTAGATTCTGAGTATGTCAGAAATGGTACATGCAGCATTTTTGCATTCGTAGAACCGCTTGGTGGAGCTCATCATGTAAGTGTTCGGGAACATCGGACTGCAATTGACTGGGCAGAAGAAATCAAATATCTTGCCGATGTCATGTATCCAGATGTAGAAAAAATAATTCTTGTAATGGATAATCTTAATACACATAAACCAGCATCATTGTACAAACGTTACCCTGCTGATGAAGCCAGAAGAATCATGAAACGGTTGGAGATTCACTACACACCAAAACATGGCAGCTGGCTTGATATTGCAGAAATCGAACTTAACGTCATGACCAGACAATGTTTGAACAGAAGGATTGATAATATTTCAAATCTTCGTAAGGAATTATCAGCATGGGAAGTTGAACGAAATACCGTAGCCACAAAGGTAAACTGGCAATTTCGAACGGAGGATGCAAGAATTAAATTGAATTCCTTGTATCCGACATTTACTACTGCATCTGAATAAGATGCAGTAGTAATGTTAAATATCAACGATACAGCACACTAGCGCTTTTGTCGCACCATTCACATATAATTCTCTCGATATTATCGCAATCTTTTTCATGTCTCCAAACCCTAACATTACCCTGTTTTAATCTCAAGATTTAAATAACTTTTCATTTTTTAATAGATAATGTTTTTTTTCTTCAAAGCTCATTCCCCAAGTCATCAGCTTTCGATACTTATTTTTCTCTTTTAAGTCTGACACTCTTCCTATGACTCTTGCAGGATTTCCTCCAATAACTACACCTTCTTCCAAAAAACTTTTTGTTACTACTGCTCCAGCTGCTATAATACATCTGTTAGCAATCGTAACTCCTGGCAACACTACGACCCCCATGCCAATAAACACATAGTCTCCAATATTTATTCTTCCATATATATCGCTCGTATCTTCAAGATAAAAATTTGCTGAAGCATCATGTGTAGCAAACATCACGTTTGCGCTAATCGTGACATGATCTCCCAATTTAACCAAATACGGCTCTGCCGTTTCTATTTTATCCGAAAAAATATAACACTCTTCTCCTATTTCCATACCCACTTTTCTAAGATGGCTAATATAAATTTCTCTCTCTGTATAATGCTTTATTTTTTTCAAATAAAAGTGTTTTAAATCTCTTTTCAACATACTTATAATTTCTGACATTACTTTATACTCTCTTTCTTTTTTATAAAACCAATCACAATTCCTTTTAGATAATCATACTCTTCGGTCTTTCTATATATAAGAAGCAAAAAGCCATTCACTAACACAGATAGAATAATCGCCCAAACTATCAATCCCGCCCAACTATTGATAAGAATCTGATTGATACCACATACACATACAACAAATAATACAATAAATAACATTATTTTTTTCAAAAGATCAATATAGTATAATCTCACATCAAGATGAAATATCTTTTTAAACACTACCCTGCAATCAACCATATATATAGTTGAAATATATGCCACAAGAGTTCCAATATAAACACCATTTAAACCAATCATCTTAACCAGTACAATTGAAACAACTAAGTTAATTACTGCTGTAAATATAGCACGAACCTGTACTTCTTTAAATAATCCGCATGCATCTTTATATATATTAATTATATTGTTTAATCCAGGAATCAAAAATACTAATGCCAATAAAATAACCGTGCTATTATCCAAACAATATTTTTCACCTAACCATACTTTTATACAGGGATTTAAAAGGCATCCCAAACAAATAGTACAGTATGTGTAAATCCAATAATTCAAAAGGTTTAATCTTCTAAATACAACATATTTATAGGAATCCGTTTCGGATGCATTCAAATCTCCCACACTTGCATACATAGATTGAAATATCATATTTATATAACTCGTTACAAGTTGAATAATCATTGTAAAATTTGATACAACTCCCACCATGGCTGTCCCTAACCATGTTGACACAATAAGATTATCGGTCGCTCCATAAACCACTCCACTAATTTTAAACAGCGAAAGTGCAAAAACGTTTTGAAAGATTCCCTTTACTTCCTCTTGTTCAAGCGGTTTCACTTTTTTCTCATTTATAATTGGATACCTTTTACCCGCTATATTAGATATAATTATATTTTTTATAATACCAGCCACAATTGGAAGCACTAAATATAAATAATAATTTTTTAAAATAAGAAGTATTCCAAACTGTATAAAATAAGAAACCATCCTAAAAATGGTCTCTACTTTGGTCAAAATATAGCCATCTTGATGCGCATATATAATTACGCTCCTATATGCAAAAAACCAATACGATATAACTGTGTTAAGCAAAAACATCACATATATCACATGATAATTAATATCTATTCCTGCATCTAAATTTACCATGTATTTCAAAAATGGCGTCAATGCTATTCCCAAACCAAATATAATCCATCCTATAATTCGATATGCTATTTTATATAAATGCATTAACGACTTAATTTTTTCACTGTCATTATTTGCTATGGGTTTATACAGACTAAATGTAATTGCACTTCCAACTCCCAACTCCGCTAAAGATAATAACGACAACACATTGGTAAATAATCCATTTAATCCTAAATATTCTACACCTAATGAATGTACAAAAACTGTTCGCGTTGCAAACCCCAAAAACGTTATAACTATATTGTAAATCAAACTAAATATTAAATTATATTGTGATTTTACAACTCTTGACTTCTTTGCCATTACACATCCTCCAATACCGTTACGCCTTCCAAAATCTTTTCTTTATATTTAGGCATGATTTTGTTTAGATATTGCTTTATTTCTGTTTTACGCTCATTAATCCAACAAAAGCCTTTTATAATCTCATCACTTGAATCAATTGCTTGCACCGGGATTACATAGTGTTCATCTGTTCCAAATAAATCTTTTGCAATTCCACGAGCTTTTACTGAATATCCTAAAACTAAAGTTGGAACTCCTGTTGAATAAGCAGCAATTGTAGCATGTGTTCTTGCTCCAATAAATAATTCACACTGGGAGATACACCCTTTAATCACCATACAATTATCATCTTGTATGAATACTGTTCTCTGCGGATTTTTACACTTCCTTCTAATAATTTCTAATGTTTCTCTATCATCATTTCCCTCAATCACTACATGTGGAATAAGAGCAATCTGATATGCCGTATTATCAATAATATAATCCACCAATTCTACAATGTAATCTAATAAATGTTTTCCTGCCTTTGCATTCTCTGTTGCAACAGGACTTAAATTTAAACCAATAGTATTTCCTATTTCAAATCCTTCCGGTAATTTTTTTTCTACTTTTGGTAATAAAAATGCTGTATCCGGTATATACTTTAAATTCACCTCTGGTATTCTTTTTTTCAACAACTCGTACGTAATAGATTCTCTTGCAGTAATTAATGAATACCTTCTTAAATCTTGTAATACATTTATATCATCTAATTCATCCTCATTAATAGAACATCCCCACAATACACTCTTAGCTCCTCTTTTATTAATTTCACTATTCAAAACCTCTAGCCATTCACTAAAATGATAGCAATAATTATCTCCGCCGATAGATATATATACTTTATTTTCTTCAATATTACGAATAAAATTTCTATACAAATTCTGAAAATATAAGTTGTCTGTTTTCTTTATATGATATTTCACCAGATATACTAATTTACTTACAATACTATCAAATCCTTCTGTTTTGTCAGGTAAAATGTTTACTAATTCCTCTAATCCATATTTTTCATCAGCGCTCACATCACCTGAATAAACCATATCTACATCTTTAATCGTCAAAATACTTGTCCTAAGCAATGCCTCACAACCATGGTTCTCACTTCCAGCATGTGAATATAATATATATTTTCCCATAATTCTTTACTCCTTATTTTATTGATATCAGTTCTTCCACTTTAGATACGCAAGATTTTTTATCATCTCTCAAATTATTTCTAAATTTCTCTGCTACGTTTTTATTATCTAATAACGTTTTCAATGCATGATATACTTCATCCACATCAAATTTTACGATAAATCCGGTTTCTCCATTTGTAAGTTGTTCACTTGCGCCCGCAAAATCAGTTGCCACAATTGGCAAACCAAATATTTTCGCCTCCGATATAGTGATTCCAAACCCATCCTTACGAGACGGCTGGCAATATATATCCGCCTCTTTTAAATACGGATATGGATTATCCTTATTTCCTAATAATATGATCCTCTCTGATAATCCCATCATTTCTATTTTACTTTTTACACTTTGAAAGAAGTCTCCATCTCCAATACAATACCATTTAAATTGATATCCTTCTTTACTTAGCTTCTTTACAATATCTGGTATTATATCTTGTCCTTTATCATAACATACTCTTCCAATCGTTAAGATTTTTAACCCCTCATAAGAAAATCCTACATTCTCTTTCGATTTATTTATAATTTCTGCTCTATTCAAGTAGTTATAGAACGTCATAGAACGTTCCGAATACTCAGGAAATATACCATCAAATATTTTTTCTGCTTTTTGAGACACACAAATAATTTTATCAAAATTTCTAAACAAATATGGATATTTTTTTGCCTCTAATGTAATACTGTCTATCTCATTATGTATCCACGCATATTTATTTAAAGCATTTAAATTATAGTCTGCAAACACCACAGAAAAAGAAATTGGCGCCCCATAAGCAAACACATAATCATATTCTTCCTTTTGGATATCCAAATATTTACTGGTATATTTCCATCCTTTAACCGGATCTAGACACAACTTATTACAAATATATGTCTGAATGACTGCGACTGCCTTCCTAAATTCTCTTTGCTTACATAATTTTCCGATTAATGCAAATGAATTGCTCTCATTTTTGAAAATCTCGACCTTCTGTATTCCCTTAGGTAAATCTTCAAATAGTTCACCGCCAAATTCTTCAAGGTAAAGCGTAATATCTGCATTCACTTTCTGTAATTCTGTTATTAACGTAATTAAAGACTTCTCTATCCCCCCCATAACCATTTTATGTGTTACGATTGCGATTTTTACTTTATTCCTCATCTCCATATCATCTCCAATAATCTATATCTTCGATTTATTATTAATTTTAACATCATTTTTTCTATTTTATTATTCGAAACGCATAGCGCCCCTTCCAAAACATTTTTGCAATAATCCATAGTATTCATTTTGTCAAGCATTTGTTTTTTTTTCACTTTTGTTTTTTCGCTATCCCTCAAAATTTTTATTACTGAAGTATATATTTGTGGATAAATCGTTTTTATAAGAATCTGCTCTTGCAACTTTTTATTGCAATTTCCCTTTAATAATAATTTTTCCAAACACTTATACACACTTCCATAAATATCAAAAATATCATCATAAACTTTTTTTGATAAGCTAATAGCCGCAGACTCTATGTGATAGTGATATGTAATTGATGCTGATAGCTTTAATTTATTACAAAATTGCAAATAATTAAGACAAAATAAACTATCCTCACTAATATGAATGTTCTCTTCAAATCTTATATCATATTTTTTTACAAGCTGAGTTTTATACAATTTATTCCAACAAGGATGTATATATCCGTCCACAAATAACGACTCAATGTCTTGCCTGTTCAAATCATTCATATTATATTCACTTGAATTTAGTTGGCAATGAGCTACATCATTGTTATTTTCTCTAGTATATCCTTCTATCAAACAATCCGCATCCTGCATCTCATTGAGCATTTCCTCGATATGTGTATCTTCAATCCAATCATCAGAGTCCACAAAACAGCAAAAGTCTCCACTTGCTGCTTCTATGCCTCGATTTCTTGCCGATGAAACACCACCATTCGATTTATCTATGATTACAATTCTAGAATCTATTGCAGAATAACGTTTACAAACATTTAAACTATTATCTGTTGAACCATCATTTACCAAAACAATTTCTATCTCTTGATATGTTTGATTTTGTATTGACTTAATACATTTTCCCAAAAAGCGTTCTGCATTATAAACAGGAATAATAATTGTTACCAGTTTTTTTTTCATTTAACGCTCTCCTTCCGAAAATCTTATTCTATCTGCTTTTATTCATCCATTAACAATTTTTCCACTTGAGCTAACACACCTGATAATTCAAAAAATTGTTGTCTTTGCTTAGATAACTCGGTATATTTTTTTAATTCTACTTTTCCTTCTATTAGATTCTTTAATTCTTCTTCCAACACTTCATCCTCATTTGGAATAAGAATTCCATATTTGCCAAAATCTAATAACTCATTAGGGCCTGCACAATCTACGCTTAAAATAGGTAATCCTAAAACCATTGCCTCTGCAATTGCAAGACTATATCCTTCCGCCCTGGAAGAACAAACAAATATATCTGATGCCGCTAGCCATGCATACGGATTCTCTTGAAACCCTACTAAACTAACCCGTTCTTCTAAACAATTATCCTTTATTAATTCTTCTAAGTGTTTCCTCTCGGAACCCTCGCCCAATATCCAAAGATGAAAAGGATCTTTTTTATAATTGATATTCTTCACCCCTGTAATAAGCCGATCATAACCTTTTTGCTTTTCTAATCTTCCAATGCTAATAATTCTGAGACCTTGTACTTTATCTAGTACAGAGTTTTTGTCTTCCTCTGCCCTCAAAACAATCTCTTTTCTATCAATCGGATTATAAATAACCTCAACTCTATCTTTTAAATTAAATTTTTTCTCAAATACACTTTTTACCGACTTTGATACACCTATAATTTTATCATATTTCTTATATGTTAATCGTTCCTCATTAATCGAAGAATAATATCGATCTGCATAAGGATTCTTTTCCATATCAATATGTAACCAACATACTTTTTTACTTTTTTTATTAGTAGATGCTGCTATAATCCTTGTCGCAAAGCCTTCCACAAATGCAACTTCTACATCATATTGTTCAGAAATATATTTTCTGTATACATCACCTGGATTTGAATTATAAATCCATTTATAATTATACCTATATCTCATTTTCTCAACTATATTAGATAGACTTTCATAATTGGGTAACATAGAAATCAACCTACAATGTTTTTCGACTTCTTTAACATATACCCCGGTTTTCGTAACCACTAATACTGTAATATCAAATTTCTGTTTATCTAAATTTTTCACTAATGTTGTCAGTACTTTTTCGGCACCGCCACCCGATAAACTTTCAACAAAAAATAAAACCTTCTTCATATTTTCTCCCATATCGCTATTAACTATTTATATTGGTACAATACTCTGCTATCCTTTTACACTCTAGCGTATCCTCTTTTATCTTTTCATCAGCTTCTTCGCCTTCTCTAATCCAACCACTTCTACTAAACATTTCTTAATATACTTTTTTACCTTCACATGCCATGGCAACCAACTAACGTAAAAATGATGCACACAATATGACTTCTCCGTAATCTGATAAGTACAATATGTATACACATACGGCGAAAAATATTCTTTCGGATAAATTTTTATACCGTCTTTCAACTCCTGATAACAATTATTTCTGCGAAGAGAATATTCTTCCAATAGATCCGTTAGTTTCGTAACATTTGTTCCTTCGATAATTTTTCCGTTCTTATCATAAAATGGTAGAGTTCTATATAGTTCAAAAAATTTTTGAAACAATGAGTATTTGGGCACCGCCCCCATCATACTTGTCGCTATATAATTTCCCTCTTCAAATCCCAAAAGACATTTTGTATCTAAAATGTCATCAAAACTTTTAAACACTTCTACATCTGTGTCAAAATAAATTCCACCATATTCCAAAAGTGCTTTCACTCTTGCGACATCACTTACAAATGCATACTTTTTTGCAGCATAAGCATCTTTTGTATATTGGAACTGATTTACATCAAAATTTTTTTCACTCCATTCTATAATCTGATAATCAGATAAATGCTTTTTCCAACTTTCAATACACTTTTTTACTTGCTTTGGTTTTTCTTTCCCTCCAAACCAGCAATAATGAATAATTTTTGGTATTTTTTGATTCTCACCCATATCGTCTCTCATTTCCACTATTCTATCAACTTGTATATCTTCTCAATTTCATTTTCATTGCTATAATCAGTCTTCTTCGTATTTTCAATCAACTGATTTTGCAACACTCTATCTTTTATCACTCTTGCAATCCCGTCGGCGCATCCTTCATTATCCAATGGTACAATTACCCCATCATACCCATCTTCAACTTGTGAATGCGCTGTTGGAAAACTTGTTATAATTACAGGTTTATGTAATATTTGAGCTTCCCGGACTGTTACCGCCTTTCCCTCATATCGAGATGGCTGTATATAGATATCACACGCTTTAATATATGGATATGGATTATCCTTTTTCCCCAATATAATCACATGCTCTTTCACTCCGCATTGCTCAATACGTTCTCGAATCAACTGCTCATCTCCACCAAATCCAACCAAATACCACTTAACATCTATTCCTCTTTCTAAAATTGCTTGATATATGAATGGTATATTATCAAAATTTTTTGCATGAGAAAATCGACCAACAGATAATAAATTAAAACATTTTCCCTTTTCAAACTCTAATTCTATGTCTTCATTTGCCTGTTCTTCTATCATACTGTTTGTAATAATATTATCGATTTCAATAATTTTATCTTGTAATGCAGGAAACTTCGTTAAAAATGCTTCGGTTACTTTTTCTGATATAGACGCAATATAATCATATGCTTTCCACATACTCAACTCAGTTTGAATGTCTATATCAATAGTAGAATAATCGGTATGTATCCATGCTATTTTTTTCTTTGATCTTACATGATTTAAACAAATATAATGTGGTGTCAAAAAGCTAATCGCTAAGTCGTACTCTACATCCGAATTAATATCATCCATATACATCCATGTATATTTATGACTATAAGTCAGCTCAACTTGATTATCTTTTTTGAGTCCTAACTCTTTTACACATTTTTTTGCAAAATACTTCGCTTTTAGTCTTCCGTATAATATTTTTATCTTATGCTGTCTAATTAAATTTTTCATCGGAACAGCTAGATATCTCGCCTGATTCATCGGAAGAAGATTTACTTGTTTTGGCAAAAATTTTAGTAGTTCACCTTCCTGTCTCGCTAAAAACAAATCTACTTGATAGTTAGAATAATCAAAACTATTTAATAATCCTAATAGTGCTCTTTCAGCACCTCCTATTTCCATTGCATGAGAAACAATAATAATTTTTTTCATTCTTCTCTCCCTAACCCGGATAAACCGGAAAAGTTATTTTTATTTTCTACCCCTTGTGTTATTCTAAAGAAAAAGGGGGTTTTTATATGTTACTCACTGATAAATACGCTGATAAAATTCATGGCATCATTACCTGTTATGACCGCATGATCATTCAGGGATATATCCCAAACTGGAGCCATGCGGAAGCAATGACTGCCTATATGAAACTCAACGGTATCCGTATTGTTGATTATCCCACCAGTTTCTCCCAGCCCCTTACGGAACAGGTCCGTCAGAATGCGGAAAAGATTGCTCACGAAAATGGCTTTCTTACCGGATGCAGGACAACGCGTTCCTTGAAATCTCCGATATTGAAACTGCTCAGAAACTTTCTGACCGTATCAACCCGCAAGGGCTCCATAAAGTTCTCGATGTCTTTGCCAGACGCTACAGTCCCGTTCCGGAATCTCTCGGGCTGGGGTATACCTGGACGGTTCAGCAGATCGAATGTGCCACGGATATCATGTTCCGTAAGCCGGAATACCTGGCACCAATCTATGATGAAATCATCCACACTGCGATATATACTGTGAAGCCTGACAACATCGCCACTTTCCTTGGACAGCGAATCACTTATAACTGTACCAAAGAGATTGGCACAAACTATAATCAGCGCATCCTCGGAACGAGGATCAAGCACCACATGGGTGATGTGTCCATAAAAATGTATGACAAGTTTGGCTGTGTACTGCGAATT
>PPYE01643954.1_pt1 | contig 14473 bp, 13 predicted proteins | sample 1559881 | NCBI WGS metagenome assembly PPYE01 (sample SAMN08240022, study PRJNA423297) | Human gut metagenome, whole genome shotgun sequencing project.
GTTCTGCTCGATGTTGATAAAGCCCATCGCCGCTTGCATCAGGAAGTTAACCTTCTGGAACAGCGATTCGTTATGTGGCAGCAGGGATTCGATATCGCGCAGGATTTCGCGCGCTTGCTCCAGCTGACTGGCCGGTAAACGTGCTTTGCGCACGAGGAAGTTCAGCGCGCGCTGGGTATCCATCAGACACAGGCGAACCTTCCAGCCGATATCTTCCAGCTCGGCCAGCGTGGACAGCGCTTCGTCGTACTCATCGCCCTGGTGCCCTTCCATAATCACGCGGCTGAGCTTTTCCAGGTCGCTGTAGATATTTTCAATTTCATCCGCCAGCTGTTCGATTTTGGTTTCGAACAGGTCCAGCAACAGCTCGTAGGCGTTGCCATCGACCATCGCCTGGTTACGTGCGCGCATACGATACAGGCGGAACGCCGGCAGCTCGCGCTCGCGCAGGGTAAACAGTCGCCCTTCACGGATGGTGAATGCGACGGTGGAGTTACCGGCGTGATCGTCCGCATCTTCGTAGAAGAAGAAGGAGTGAATATGCAGGCCGTCTTCGTCTTCAAAAAAACGCGCGGATGCTTCGATGTCTTCCAGTTCGGGGCGCGTGGCCAGGTTCTGGCCCAAATCCTTTTGCACACGGTTACGTTCATCGTCATCCGGCTCGACTAAATCGACCCACACCGAGCTGGCGAGGTGTTCGATTTCGTCCGCTTCCAGACGCGTTAAACGATTATTTTCCAGTTGAAATGCGCTCAGCATGACCGGGACTCCCAATGCAAAAAATTATCGGACAGCCGGTGGGCACACAGAAACTACAGGGGTTTCAGACCATTAAACAGCCTGACTCAATGCGACGGGATAAAATACGGGTCGCTGACAACCGCTAAGGCTATCAGCATATGAGGATAGCCTTAGGAGTTGTTCCTGAATGACAGGAAGGTGAGCCAGCATCTACTGGGTGTGTCCAAGGCTTTGTCCTCTTAGCGTAATCGTGCGCGCATGTTACGCCAGCAAAAAAACGGCGTCAACACGCAACGAAACGCTAACCAGGATTAATTACCTTCTGTTCCGTAAGGCTAGCAGATCGTTACAAAATAATGATATTTTTCTGAAAGTTATACCGTTTCCAGCCTGGCGTAGGCCGCCACCAGCCATTTAATTCCCTGCCCCTGGAACGCGACCTGCAAACGGCTGTGTTCACCGCTGCCTTCCAGGTTGACGATGGTGCCCTCGCCAAACTTAGCGTGGCGCACGCGCTGGCCGAGTTTGTAGCCGGTATCATTCTCCGCCATCGGCGTCCCCATTCGCTGATGGCTCACCGGACGGCTGACGGTCGCGCGCAGACGCACCTCTTCCACGCAGGCTTCCGGCAGTTCACCAATGAAACGCGACGGGCGATGATAAACCTCTTTACCATACAGACGGCGGGTTTCGGCATAGGTTAGCGTCAGCTTCTGCATCGCGCGGGTGACGCCGACGTAGGCCAGACGGCGCTCTTCTTCCAGACGGCCGCCTTCATCCAGCGACATCTGGCTTGGGAACATCCCCTCTTCCATCCCGACGATAAACACCTGCGGGAACTCCAGACCTTTGGCCGAGTGCAGGGTCATCAGCTGTACCGCATCCTGCCAGGTATCGGCCTGACCTTCCCCGGCCTCCAGCGCCGCATGGGACAGGAACGCCTGCAGCGGCATTAAATCTTCGTCTTCTTCGTTGTAGCTGAACTGGCGCGTTGCCGTCACCAGTTCATCTAAGTTTTCGATACGCGTCTGGCCCTTCTCGCCTTTTTCCTGCTCGTACATCATGCGCAGGCCGGAATCTTTGACCACCCGATCGGTTTGTACGTGCAGCGGCATATCGGCCGTTTCCTGCGCCAGCGCGTCAATCAGCTCCATAAAGCGCTGTAAAGCGCTCGCGGCGCGGCCAGCCAGCGCTTTCTCTTGCAGCAGCTCGCGGCAGGACTGCCACAGCGTCAGCTGTCGGTCGCGCGACGTCTGACGTACCACGTCCAGCGTACGGTCGCCAATGCCGCGGGTTGGCGTATTCACCACACGCTCAAATGCCGCATCGTCGTTACGGTTGGCAATCAGGCGCAGGTACGAGAGCGCATCTTTGATTTCCTGACGTTCGAAGAAGCGCATCCCGCCATAAATGCGGTACGGCATGCTGGCTTGCAGCAAGGCCTCTTCCAGCACGCGCGATTGGGCGTTGCTGCGATAGAGAATGGCACACTGGTCCAGCGCGCCGCCGTTGTCTTGCCAGGTTTTAATTCGGTTCACCACAAAGCGGGCTTCGTCGAGCTCGTTAAACGCGCAGTAGAGAGAAATCGGCTCGCCGTCGGCGCCGTCGGTCCACAGTTTTTTGCCCAGACGTCCGTTGTTGTTTTCAATCAGGGCGTTCGCCGCGCTCAGGATATTGCTGGTTGAACGGTAGTTCTGCTCCAGACGGATGGTTTCGGCACCGGGGAAATCGTTGAGGAAGCGCTGGATGTTCTCCACCTGCGCCCCACGCCAGCCGTAGATCGACTGGTCATCGTCGCCAACAATCATTACCTTGCCGGTGTCGCCCGCCAGCAGACGGATCCAGGCGTACTGAATGTTGTTGATATCCTGGAATTCGTCCACCAGAATATTGGTAAAGCGTTCGCGGTAGTGCTGGAGGATGTGCGGCTTGTTGAGCCACAGTTCATGGGCGCGCAGCAGCAGTTCGGCGAAGTCCACCAACCCCGCGCGATCGCAGGCTTCCTGATAAGCCTGATAGACCTTCTGCCAGGTCTGTTCGACCGGGTTGCCGTAACTTTGCAGGTGATGCGGACGCAGACCTTCATCTTTCTGGCTGTTGATAAACCACATCGCCTGGCGCGGCGGCCACTGCTTTTCGTCGAGGTTCATCGCTTTAATCAGCCGTTTGAGCAGGCGTAGCTGATCTTCGCTATCGAGAATCTGGAAATCCTGCGGCAAGCCGGCGTCCAGGTGATGCGCACGCAGCAGTCGGTGCGCCAGACCGTGGAAGGTGCCAACCCACATGCCGCCCTGCGAGGTGCCCATCAGCTCACCAATACGGTGGCGCATTTCCGCCGCCGCTTTGTTGGTAAAGGTGACGGCCATAATGGAGTACGGCGAGCAGTTTTCGACGCTTTGCAGCCAGGCGATGCGGTGCACCAGCACGCGCGTCTTGCCGCTGCCTGCCCCGGCGAGCACCAGCATGTTGGTTCGCTCCGCCGCGACGGCTTCGCGTTGTTTATCGTTGAGGCTGTCGAGCAGGTAAGAAACGTCCATTGATGGCACCGTCGGTCAATAAAAAGAGAACCACTACGCTAAATCATTCGTACCGCGTCGAAGGACTTAGCGTAGCGAACACTGGGAATTTATACAGAATTATATCAGCGAGGTCAGAGATGCCAACCGGGAAATCTCAATGTGCGGCAACAAACGGCTGTCGGCGGTCTGCATCAGATCGGCATTTTCCGGCTTGATCCAGCAGGCCTGCATCCCACAGCGCACGGCGCCCGCGACATCGGTGGTCAGGTCATCGCCCACGTGCAAAATCTCGCCGAGCGGTACGTTGAGCTTTTCTGCCGCCAGGTGATACATATCGGCAAACGGCTTCGAGCGCCCGTCCGGCCCGGCGCGGAGCACAAACTCAAAATAGCCGCTCAGACCAAATAGCTCCGGCTGTGCGTTACCGTTGGTAATCGCCACCAGCGGCCACTTTTTGCCCAGCTTTTGCAGGGTATCGTGGGTTTCCTGTGGTACGTCAACCCGGCTACGCCAGTGGGCGAAGTTATTCATCGCCGCATCGGCACCGGCTTTCGCTTCCTGGGCCGTTAACCCCAGCTGTCGCATCCCTGACTCCAGCGCACGCCAGCGCCATTCGGTGACGTCGTGATAAATTTCCGGCTCGGTCTTCAGCAGCGCATCGCGCCACTGTTGAAGCGTGCGGGCATCAAAGTTCGCCAGCGCCGGGTGGTAACCACGCACAAAGTTCAGCGACTCCTGCATCGTGCGGTCAATCACCGGGCGGTTATCGTAAAGGGTATCGTCAAGGTCAAACGTCAACGCGGCAATCGCGCCCAGCGGTCGATAAAAACGCATTATTTCTCCCGTTTGGCGCGCGGATGCGCCGCATCGTACACCGAAGCAAGGTGTTGGAAATCAAGATGGGTATAGATTTGGGTGGTCGAAAGGTTGGCATGGCCCAGCAGCTCCTGCACGCCGCGCAGATCGCCGCTTGACTCAAGCATATGGGTCGCAAACGAGTGGCGCAGCTTGTGTGGATGCACGTGGCTGTTCAGACCCTGCTTCACGCCCCATTCGGCAAAACGTTTTTGCACGTTACGGGCAGAAATACGCTTGCCGAGCTTTGAGAGGAACAACGCATCTTCGTCGCTCCCAAACAGCCCGCGCAGGTCGAGCCAGTGTTCAATCCACGCCACGGCGTTACGGCCAATCGGCAACCTGCGCTCTTTGCTGCCCTTGCCCATCACCCATACTTCACCGGTATCGAGATCCAGATGTTTGATATCCAGATTGACCAGCTCGGACAGACGCAGGCCCGCGCCGTACATCACTTCCAGCATCGCGCGGTCGCGCACCGCCAGCGGGTCGTTAAGGTCAATATCCAGCAGGCGGTTAACGTCGTCGACGTCGATATTTTTCGGCAGGTGGCGCGGCGCTTTTGGCGCGGCAATCCCTTTCGCCGGGTTAGCGGGCAGCACGCCCTGGCTGACCATCCAGTCAAAGAAGCTGCGTAGGGCCGACAGGCGCAGCGCCAGGCTTGCCGCTCCCAGGCCCTTACGGCGGCTGCGGGTGGCGAAGCTGCGTACCATCGCAGCATCACATTGTTGCCAATTCCGCAGGCCCATACCTTCGGCCAGTTCAATAATGGCATCAAGCTGACGCTGATAATTCAGGAGGGTGATGGGGCTGAGCTGCCGCTCAACGCCGAGATAGCGCAGGAAGCGGGTAACGTCTTGCCCCAATGCGGTATCGCTGGTCATTCGCGTTCAATCCATCGTTCCAGCAGGCCAGGCAGCATTAAGGCGATTTCCTGCAACAGCTGCGTTCCCTGCCCAGGCTGATAGTGGTGCGGATCACGGCTGCTGAAGAGAATCACCCCGAGGTCGCCATCGCTGCCCATCATCGACATGGCTACCGAACCTACCGCTTTGGCCTCTGGCAGCACCAACAGCAGTTCCGGACCGTTGAGGGTGCCCAGATAGTGGTTTGACTGACCTAAGCGTTGGATGCGCAGCGGCTCGAACGCCTGACGAGAGAGCACCAGATCGGTGTGTTTAGAGGGAGCGCCAAGCCGCCAGCGGTCGGAGAACAGTCTTATCGACGCCCCCGCTAGCCCCAGCTCGCGCGCCCAACGGTGAAAACGCAGCAGCAAATCGTCCAGGCTTTCGGCGCATGCCAGCCGGTTTTGCAGATGCAGCAAGCGATAGAACAACCCTTCGTTGGCCGTTGCCTGCTCCATCAGTTGGCTCATATTCTCTTCGAGCATCGCGATATAGTTGCGCGAGCGCGCCATATGCCACTCGACCAGCGAAACCATGCCCCGCACCGGGTGCGGGACGCGCATCTGCTCGACGGCAGCGGCATTACGAATAAAGAATTCAGGATGTTGCAACAGATAGTCTACCACCGCGCCGTCATTCAGCACGGTGATGGCGTCCTGCTGTTCTTCCCCAACCTGTTTCATAGATGAATAAATCCGTCATAGACATGTGCCGCCGGGCCAGTCATAAACAACGGTTGACCCGGGCCTTTCCAGGCGATATCAAGACGCCCGCCCGGCAATTCCACGCGCACTTCTTCCGCCAGCAAGCCCTGCTGAATACCGACGGCAACCGCCGCACACGCACCGCTTCCACAGGCCTGCGTCTCACCCGCGCCGCGTTCGTACACGCGCAGGCGGATGTGATCGCGTTTCACGACCTGCATAAAACCAATGTTAGCGCGTTCTGGAAAACGTTCATGGCTTTCCATCACCGGGCCCAGCGTTTCAACGGCCGCCGTATCGACGTCGTCGACCTGAATCACGCAGTGCGGGTTCCCCATGGAAACCACGCCGCACAATACTGTCTGCTCGGCCGCACGCATAATATAGGTCTTTTCCGCTTTATTGGCGCGGAACGGAACCTGCGAGGGCTCAAAGTTCGGCTCGCCCATATTGACGCGTACCAGGTCATCTTCCGTGACGCTTAATACCATACGACCGTTGGCCGTGCTGACGCGGATATCACGTTTATTGGTCAGCCCTTTCAGACGCACAAAGCGGGCAAAACAGCGCGCACCGTTGCCGCACTGAGAGACTTCGCTGCCGTCGGCGTTGAAAATGCGGTAGTGAAAATCCAGGTCCGGATCGTAAGGCGGTTCGACAACCAGCAACTGATCGAAACCCACGCCAAGATGGCGGTCTGCCAGTCGGCGGATCAGCTCAGGCGAAAAAAACACATTCTGCGTTACCGCGTCGACGACCATAAAATCGTTGCCGAGGCCATGCATTTTAGAGAACTGCATCATCTACTCCAGTTGCGCGGTACAGAACGGAATCAGTAGTTAACCTGCGTCGGGCCGCCGTCGTCGCCACGATCGTTACGATCCGGCGTCGCGCTCTGCACAGGCGGCGTCACGGGTTTGGTCGGCGGTGCCGCCGTCTTATCAGCCGGAGGGAAATAGAGCGGGCCCTTCAGGCCGCAGCCTGCAAGGCTAAACAGTGCAAGTAACAAAGCCAGCGGTCGAAAAATCTTATTCATTATTAAGATGCCTGTAGTTCAATGCTTTCTATTTTCTATCATCGCAGGAGAAGGCGCAAAAGCAAGCGTTAAGCGCCTGACTGCAACGTGATTTGTTTCACGCTATACTGCCGCTATCACTAAATAGCGGGATAAAACAATGAACGACAGTGAATTTCATCAATTGGCCGATACCCTGTGGCTGACCATCGAAGAACGTCTGGACGACTGGGACGGCGACAGCGATATCGACTGTGAAATTAACGGCGGCGTGTTAACCATCAGCTTTGAAAACGGCAGCAAAATTATTATTAACCGTCAGGAACCGCTGCACCAGGTGTGGCTGGCGACCAAACAGGGCGGCTATCACTTTGACCTGAAAGGTGACGAGTGGGTGTGCGATCGCAGCGGCGAAACGTTCTGGAATCTGCTGGAGCAGGCAGCCACGCAGCAGGCGGGTGAGGAAGTGAGTTTCCGCTAAGGCTGATCGCCGGATGGCGGTGTAAACACCTTATCCGGCCTACAAAAAACACGAAACGAGTCGGCCGGATAAGGCGAAGCCGCCATCCGGCATCATGATTAAGAGAAGTACTGCTGTAACAGCGGCGCGTTATTGTTGTCATGGTTTGACGGCGGCGGCACAATCGCCTGGCTGCGGAACGGAATCACCTGCGCGCGACCGTCAACCTTCACAATCTGATAGAACTGCGGCAGGTTGAAGTTGATAAAGCTTGAGCCGTAGGTGAAGCGATCGTGCGACGAGGAATAGAAGCGGCTAACGTCGCGCACCAGCTCCTCTTTGCTGCCTTCACAGTGGTGGTACACCTCTGCGCGGTTACTCTCGTCAAGAATGTAGATATTAAAGCCCTGATCTTCGCCCGATTCCTCGAAGAAGAACTGGATAATCCCTTCGCTGGCAAAGCCATCCACCACCGGCGGCAACTCCACATGGTTGGTCTCAACCTGCACCGACAGACCGTGCAGCTTGTTATGCGAAATCGCGCCGTAAAACTCGATGGCGTTTTCCAGCTTCTGTACCGACACGTTCAGACGCTCAAAGAACAGGCCCCAGGTTTGCCCGGAGACACGCAGCGCTTTGAAGCGGCCGGTTTCCTGACGGGTACTGGAAAGGCGCAGTTCAATACACTCGGAGACCAGCTGCTGCACACGGGTACGAATCAAGCCGCGCAGATGCTGGCTGTAGCAGAACACTTCGACGCTGTCCGGCGGCGCGGCATCCTGGTGCATTTTACCGAGGATGGTTTTCAGCGCTTCGATCATCGCCTGCTCGCCGTTGAAGTGCAGCGTACGCACTTCGTTCCACGAGTTGCGATACAGCAGGTCGACGCTGCCGACCAGGCACTTCTGATCTTCGCCAAAGCTGAAAGTATCCAGCTTGCGGAAATCGAAGTGCACCACCTGATTGCGGAAGGCCGCCGTCGGGTCGTATTCGAGGTTGACGATAATCGCCAGATGGCGAATTTCACACGGGCTGTACAGCGCTTTCGGCGTTGGCGCAGGCAGACGCAGCGGGAAGTGGTGCGATACGTCAGCAACCATCTCCTGCAGTTTCGCCAGATCAACAATGCCGTTGCCCTTAATAAACAGGCGCGTGCGTGAAGTCAGCAGGCCGTTAAACCAGGCCCAGGCCACCAGCTTGTTGAGATAGCGGTTATATTCCAGCGGCTGATGGCTGATGATGGATTCCATGTTCGGCGCGCGATTGTAAAGGTACCAACCCGTACGGTTGGCGCGTCCCGGCGGAACGTAGATAAAGGTTAGATTCGGTTCGGACAGGTCCGGGGAGATCTGCGGGTTCACCAGCGTCACTTTGCCCGGCAGCGCTTCAAACGCGGCGTACAGCTTACGCGTCAGCACGCCGATATCCTGCGGACTGGCGGAAACGCTCAGGTTGTTACGACGAGCGAAGCGGATCAGATTGCGGTAGCTCTGCATCATCGCGTCGAGCAGTTCGTTGTGCGCTTCGCGGACCTGGTCGATTTTCCAGTTGGCGCGGTTGTCGAGCATCGCCAGACGCTCTTCACTCCAGCCCCACTCTTTCACCAGTTGGCCCACCACTTCGCGACGCCAGCCAACGCAAGCGCGTTCACGGCTAAGCTTTTCGCACACTTTCAGATAGAAGCAGCGGCGGACAAGGTCAAGACGGGTTTCGTCGTCGATGGCCTTCAGGTATTCGGTCACGCGTTCCAGCATCATGCAGTAAGCATCAAGACCGAAGGAGACGATCTCGCCGTCATGCAGACGCTGTTTAATATCCTTCGCCAGCAGGCGCGTGTTGGGATACTCCCACGAGTAGGCTTCCAGCAGCAGGGTTTTCAACACCGCTTTGTACGGTGAGTCGATACTCTTATACAGCTGCCACAGGCTGGCGCCAAAGTACTCTTCGGCGGAGAGCGAGCTCAATCCACCGAGGTCGAGCCATTCGTTTGGCGTCAGAACGCCCTGGGCGTAGAGCGTCATCACGTAGTCATCGTAATGATCTTCTTCTTCGCACGGCACCATATTCCACAGAATACGTTTGCCCGCCAGGCGCACCGCCGTACGGTAAAATTCGTCGAGCAGTAAAATGTGCTGCGTTGAACCACAGTCTTCCCCACCGAGGCTGCCGCTTTCGTTATGACGGAAACGGTTCTCGTCGATCAGGAAGAAGCTGACTTCAACGCCCAGCGATGCCGCCCAGCTTTCCAGCAGGCTGCATTTGCGCTGTAACAATTGGCGTTCATCATTATCGAGCCACGACTGGTGACAGACCCAGATATCCAGATCGGACGAACAGCTCTGGCCAACGGACGAGGTGCTGCCCATGGTGTAAACGCCGGTAATCGGCAGTTCGCCCTTGGCCGTGCTCTGCGGCGGCATGCCGCGATGCAGCTCGAGTTCGTCGAGGTAATGGCGTTGGGTTTCATCAGGCGTGTAAAGGCAGATGCCCTTGGGAACGTTACCGTCAAGGTAACCCGGCATCAGCGGATGATGATAATGTAATAATGTCGGCAGTAGACTGTATACCTGCTGGAAAGCAGGGCCCATGGCTGCAAGCGCGCGATCCACGCGCAGTTGGTTGATGGCATCCAGTCTCTGTTTTAGCGTCTCAATATAGAGGTACAAGACATATCGCCTGATGTTCAAAACCTCGACGTATCCTGTTAAAGCGGTACGGAGGTTTTAATATTTCAACAAGAAGAACCGTTACCGTTTTTCGTCCGCCGTTGTCATTATCGAATTCTGGACAAAAAATGGTTTAAAACGTGATCAATTTAACACCTTGCCGGTTGACCGTAAAGAATGTTGCACTACAACAAGTGTAGCATTGAATGCTGCTGTAAACCCCGGCATACGATCAAGACAGTGCCAGTAATGAACGGTAAACACAACCCCGTTTATGCATGTCTCCGTCTAAGCTGAAGGCACGTTTCCTGCATCGCGAATTGTTCAGGGTATGAATCCCTGAAAACTAACATCATTAAGGCAACAATGTTAGGATGGACAACGGACGATAGATGACGGTAACAAGCATGTTAGACAAAGTTTTGAGAATTGCCACACGCCAGAGCCCGCTCGCGCTCTGGCAAGCGCACTATGTAAAAGAGCGCCTGGAGGCTTGCCATCCCGGGCTGGCGGTGACGCTTGTCCCGATGGTCACGCGCGGCGATGTGATCCTTGATACGCCGCTGGCAAAAGTGGGCGGCAAGGGGCTCTTTGTCAAAGAGCTGGAGCTGGCACTGCTTGAAAACCGCGCCGATATCGCCGTGCATTCGATGAAAGATGTGCCGGTTGAGTTCCCCGAAGGGCTGGGGCTGGTGACCATCTGCGAGCGCGACGACCCGCGTGACGCCTTCGTCTCGAACCATTATGCCTGTATGGACGACCTCCCTGCTGGCAGCGTCGTCGGCACTTCCAGCCTGCGCCGCCAGTGCCAGTTGGCCAAACGTCGCCCGGATCTGGTGATCCGCTCGCTGCGCGGCAACGTCGGCACGCGCCTGAGTAAACTCGACAACGGCGACTACGATGCGATTATCCTGGCCGTAGCCGGTCTTAAACGTCTGGAGCTGGATGCCCGCATCCGCCAGCCGATGTCGCCGGAAGAGTCGCTCCCGGCCGTAGGCCAGGGTGCCGTCGGCATTGAGTGCCGCCTCGACGACGAAAAAACGCGTGAGCTGCTGGCGCCGTTGAATCATGACGACACCGCTGTCCGCGTGCGCGCCGAACGGGCGATGAACACGCGGCTGGAAGGCGGCTGCCAGGTGCCGATCGGCAGCTATGCTGAACTCATTGATGGCGAACTGTGGCTGCGTGCGCTGGTTGGCGCGCCCGACGGCAGTCAGATGGTTTGCGGCGAGCGTCGCGGCCAGCCGGAAGATGCCGAGAAAATGGGTATTGCGCTGGCCGAAGAACTGCTCGATAACGGCGCGCGAGAAATTCTTGCCGCCGTCTACGACGGAGACGCCTCAGTATGACCATTCTGGTTACCCGCCCCGCCCCGCAAAGTGAAGCGCTCGTAAGCCGTTTGCGCGCGCTGGGGCGAGTAGCCTGGAGTTTTCCGCTGATTGAATTCACCCCAGGCCGCGAGCTCAATACGCTCAGCGAGTCGCTTGGCGCGCTGGGCGACGGGGATTTAGCCTTCGCGCTATCGCAGCATGCGGTAAGCTTCGCCCAGGCCCAGTTACAACAACAGCGTCTTCGCTGGCCTACCTCTCCCCGCTATTTTGCGATTGGCCGCACCACGGCGCTGGCTCTGCATCAGGTCAGCGGGGCTGACGTACGCTACCCTTTAGATCGGGAAATCAGCGAAGTATTGCTACAATTACCTGAATTACAAAATATTGCGGGAAAGAAAGCGCTTATCCTGCGCGGTAACGGTGGCCGCGAACTGCTCGCGGAAACGCTGACCGCGCGCGGCGCCGACGTGACGCTGTGTGAATGCTATCAGCGCAGCGCCATTCACTACGACGGCGCGGAAGAAGCCATGCGCTGGCAGTCGCGAGGCGTCTCGACGATTGTGGTCACCAGCGGCGAAATGCTGCGACAGCTTTGGGCGCTGATTCCCCTCTGGTACCGGGAGAGCTGGTTGCTCAAATGCCGGTTACTGGTGGTGAGCGAACGCATTGCAAAACTGGCCCGGGAAATGGGCTGGCAGGAAATTCAGGTTGCCGATAGCGCAGACAACGATGCGCTGCTGCGCGCATTACAATAACTCTCAAAATTGGAAGCCATAATGACGGAACAAAAAGAAAACTCCGCCGTGGTTGAAGAATCCGGGGATGTCGTGAAAACCACGCCGCAACCCGAGGTCCGTAAGCCAGAAAATGCTGAGAAGAAAAATACCGGCGGGAAAACCAGTCTGGTGCTGAGCGCCGTTGCTATCGCTATCGCGCTGGCGGCGGGCGTCGGCCTGTACGGCTGGGGCAAACAGCAGGCCGTCAACCAATCCACCACCAGCGATACCCTCGCCAACCAGCTCATCGCGCTGCAAAAAGCGCAGGATGCGCAGAAAGAGGCGCTGGAAACCACCATTAAACAGCAGGCCGAGCAGCTTGAGGCGGCGAAAGCCCAGCAGAGCGAAATGGCCAAACAGTTGGATGAAGTGCAGCAGAAAGTGGCGGCCATCTCCGGCACCGATTCAAAAACCTGGCTGCTGGCCCAGGCCGATTTCCTGGTGAAGCTGGCCGGGCGCAAGCTGTGGAGCGACCAGGACGTAACCACTGCCGCAGCTCTACTGAAAAGCGCGGATGCCAGCCTCGCGGACATGAACGACCCCAGTCTGATTACCGCGCGCCGGGCGATTACCGAAGATATCGCCAGCCTCTCCGCCGTGTCGCAGGTTGATTTCGACGGCATCATTCTGAAGGTGAACCAACTGGCCAATCAGGTGGATAACCTGCGTCTGGCGGACAACAATACCGACGATTCACCGATGGACAGCGACGATGGTGAACTGTCGGCTTCGCTCAGCGAGTGGCGCGTCAATTTGCAAAAAAGTTGGCAGAACTTTATGGACAGCTTTATTACCATTCGCCGCCGCGACGAGACCGCCGTGCCGCTGCTGGCGCCGAACCAGGAGATCTACCTGCGCGAGAACCTCCGCGCTCAGCTGCTGGCCGCCTCGCAGGCCGTGCCGCGTCATCAGCAGGAAACCTACAAGCAGGCGCTGGATAACGTCTCGACCTGGGTACGCGCCTACTATGATACCGATGACGCCGCCACGAAAACGTTCCTGAGTGACATCGATCAACTCAGCCAGCAGAGTATCGCCATGGACGTTCCGGACACCCTGCAAAGCCAGCCGATTCTGGAGAAGCTGATGCAGACCCGCGTGCGTAACCTGATGGCGCAGCCCGCTGTCGCTCAGCCTACGGCGGAGCAACCGGCCGCCGCAGAGCCAGCGCCAGTGCCAGCACAAGGAGAGTAATCGATGCTTAAAGTCTTATTACTCTTTGCAGTGCTGATTGCCGGCGTGGTGCTTGGCCCGATGATCGCCGGCCATCAGGGCTACGTGCTGATTCAGACCGATACATACAACATTGAAACCAGCGTCACCTGGTTTGTCATCATCATGATTATGATCATGGTGGTCCTGTTCGCGCTGGAATGGATTCTGCGCCGCATTTTCCGTACCAGCGCCCATACCCGCGGCTGGTTTGTGGGTCGCAAACGTCGTCGCGCACGCAAGCAGACCGAGCAGGCGCTGTTGAAACTGGCGGAAGGCGACTATCAGCAGGTTGAAAAGCTGATGTCGAAAAATGCCGATCACGCGGAACAGCCGGTGGTCAACTACCTGCTGGCGGCCGAAGCTGCGCAGCAGCGCGGTGACGAAGCGCGCGCTAATCAGCACCTACAGCGTGCAGCGGAAAATGCCGGTAACGATCTGATCCCGGTTGAGATTACACGCGTCCGTCTACAGCTGGCGCGTCATGAAACCCACGCGGCGCGCCACGGTATTGATAAGCTGCTGGAAGTCGCCCCGCGCCATCCGGAAGTCCTGCGTCTGGCCGAGCAGGCCTATATTCAAACCGGAGCCTGGAGCTCGCTGCTGGATATCATCCCATCGATGGCGAAAGCCAACGTCGGCGATGACGCCCATCGCGCAGCGCTGGAGCAGCAGGCGTGGATTGGTCTGATGGACCAGGTGCGCGCCGACCAGGGTAGCGAAGGGCTGCGTAACTGGTGGAAGAATCAAAGCCGTAAAACGCGTCATCAGGTGGCCCTGCAGGTCGCCATGGCGGATCACCTGATTGAGTGCGACGATCATGACACCGCACAGCAGATCATCATCGACGGCCTGAAGCGTCAGTATGACGATCGCCTGGTGATGTTGATTCCGCGTCTGCACACCAATAACCCGGAACAGATGGAAAAACTGCTGCGCCAGCAGATCAAAACCGTGGGCGACCGCCCGCTGTTGTGGAGCACGCTGGGCCAGTCGCTAATGAAGCACGGCGAGTGGCAGGAAGCGAGCCTGGCGTTCCGCGCCGCGCTTAAGCAGCGTCCGGATGCCTTCGACTACGCCTGGCTGGCCGATACCCTCGACCGCCTGAAGCAGCCGGAGGAAGCGGCGGCTATGCGCCGGGATGGGCTGATGCTGACGTTGCAGAACAACCCGCCGGCGTAATCTACGCGCTAGCAAAAAGGGGCCGAATGGCTAATGCTGGTCACTTAAGGTGACCAGCAGCCTTTCTATCCGGATACTTTTTGCATTTTGCTCTCACTTCTCGTGGG
>PPYE01385869.1_pt1 | contig 14470 bp, 15 predicted proteins | sample 1559881 | NCBI WGS metagenome assembly PPYE01 (sample SAMN08240022, study PRJNA423297) | Human gut metagenome, whole genome shotgun sequencing project.
CCATAGTTTGCTTTGCTCTAGGCATTTTTCTTCCTCCATTATTCAGAATTTGGTACCTTTTGCGCGGGGCAATATGCCCGCTGGGACCGGAGAACCCCATAAAAGGCACTATTGCTTGTATACTATAATAGCAGATTCCGGCAATAAAGTAAACGCAAACCGCCCGACAAACGCACCAAAAATTAAGAAATTTTTTAGCGGTTTTGTACTTTCTTTAGTGCGCTAAAGCAAGCAGTGATGCTGATTTTCGGTTTTTGCCCACCGTCGCTTCCAGAAATTGTGATTTTTTTCGCAAGAGGGAACTCCCTCAGTCAAAACCTGCCGGTTTTGCCAGCTCCCTCGGGGAGGGAGCCTCTGGCGTAACCGGAAGGTTTGCGGTTTAGCCGGAAACTTTGCCGTCATGCCAAAGGCCCCATCCCAGAGGGGGCTGTCGCCGTAGGCGACTGGGGGAGTTCAGGTAAGAACCCTCTCCTCTTGTATTTATCATATCTTTATTGACAACAAACCGCACTTTGCCGTAAACTGAGAGCATAAAATCGGCGCTGCGCCGGAAAAGGGGCGTAAGGTAAATGAACGATACAGTACACTTTGAAAAAACTCTCTCCAGCGAGACCCTGTTCGAGGGGCGGGTCATCACCCTGACCAAGGACACCGCGCTGCTGGAAAACGGCAAGACCGCTACCCGCGAGGTGGTGCATCACCACGGCGGCGCCTGCATCCTGCCTTATTTTGCAGACGGTACCATCTGCATGGTGCGGCAGTTCCGCTATGCCATGCAGCAGCAGCTGTGGGAGCTGCCCGCCGGTAAGCTGGAAAAGGGCGAGGACCCCTTTGCAGCCGCCAAGCGGGAACTGGAGGAAGAGTGCGGCCTGACCGCCGACAACTACATCTCGCTGGGCGAATTCTACCCCACCGTGGGCTACGATACCGAGGTCATCTATACTTGGGTAGCCACCGGTCTGCACGAGACCAAGATGCACCTTGATGCGGACGAGTTTTTGACCCCCGACCGGGTGCCGCTGGAAAAGGCGTATCAGATGGTGCTGAGCAACGAGATCAAGGACGGCAAGACCATTGCGGGCATCCTGAAGCTGAAGGCTCTGCTGGCTGAGGGCAAGCTGTGATCTTATACGAGGACGCCGTCCTTGTGGTGCTGGACAAGCCCGCCGGGCTTTCCAGCGAGGAGGGCGTGCCCGCCGCGCTGCGCGCACACTGGAACGCACCTGATGCCTTTGTGGGGGTGGTGCACCGGTTGGACACCGGTGTGTCCGGGTTGATGGTCTATGCCCGCACCCCGGCAGCTGCCGCCGCACTGAGCCGTCAGGTGACCCAAAGTCAGGACGCCTACGCCGTGCAGGATGGCCGCGCCGAGGGCAAAGCCACCGCGCCGCAGTTCGTCAAGCAGTACCGCGCGATCATTGCCGGTGTGCCGGACGCGCAGCTTCCCGCCGCCGGGGTGCTGCGGGACTACCTGTTCAAGGACAGCCGCAAGGGCAGGGTGTTCCCGGTCAGCCGTCCCCGCAAAGGGGTGCGGGAGGCGGTGCTGGAATACCGCATCCTTGCCACGGCAGGGGAGAACAGCCTTGCCGAGATCACCCTGCACACCGGGCGCACCCATCAGATCCGGGTACAGTTTGCCAGCCGCAAACACCCGCTGTACGGCGACGGCAAATACGGCAGCCGCCAGAAGGGCAGCATTGCCCTGCAAAGCTGCGGCCTGCGCTTTGTGCACCCGGACACCGGCAAGCCCATGGCCTTTTCTCTGCCCCTGCCCGCCGCCGCACCGTGGAAGGAGTTTTTGGAATTAGGTGAGTGATATGGAACAGCAATACAAGACTGATGCCGAAATTTACGCCGTGCTGGAACGGGAGATCATCGACCTGACCATCCGTCCCGGCTCTTCACTGAGCGAGAACCCGCTGTGCGCCCGGTTCGGTGCGCCGCGCTCCCTGATCCGGGTGGTGCTGCAAAAATTGCAGGAAAACGGGCTGGTGCGCATCGTGCCCTACAAGGGCACCACCGTTACCCGGCTGAACCGGCGCATCGTGGACGAACTGATCTACGAGCGCACCGCCGTGGAGGGGCGCATCCTGCGGGATTTCGCCCCCAACGCCACCCCGGCGCAGCGGGCACAGATCCGTGCACGGGTGGACGCCTACGAAGCGCTGGCCCGCGCCGAGAACCCGGACTTCAACAAGCTGTACGAGATGGACTGCCGCCTGCACGAAACATGGTTTGCCGCCATGGACAAGATGTACCTGTGGAGCACCTTACAGAATGCCCACGCCGATTACAGCCGGTTCCGTATGCTGGACACCATGACCACCGGCGGGCTGGACGAGGTGATTGCCGACCACCGCAACCTGCTGAACGCCATCGAGCGGTGCGACCTTGCCGCCTTTGAGCCGCTGGTGGAGCGCCACCTGTACGGCGGCATCCGCCGCCTTGGCAGCAAGCTGACCAAGGAATACGCCGACTTTTTTGAGCCGGAAAACGTGAAATAAGCCAAATTGTTCCACGGGGAACAAAGACGAGTTAAAAAGCCCGGAGTGTCCGCAGACGCTCCGGGCTTTTTATATTCAGAACACTCCGGTGATGAAGATTTCCAGACCGATGCCGATGAGGATGACACCGCCCAGAATACTTGCCTTGCCGGAAAGCTGTGTGCCGAACTTTTTGCCGATGCGCAAGCCCGCCATGCAGAGGATGAAGGTGACCACCGCAATGATGATGGCGGCGGTAAGTGCCATCAACCAGCCGTATTCCGAGATGGTGAAGCCCACCGAGAGTGCGTCAATGCTGGTAGCCACGCCCTGCATGAACAGCGCCCCGGCGCCGAGCTCTGCCGCTTCCTCGGCTTCCTCACCCCGGATGCCGTCCAGCAGCATCTTGCCGCCGATGTAGCTCAGCAGTGCCAGCGCGATCCACGGGATCAGGGTCTCAAAGGACGCAAACAGCTCCACGATGGTATGCACGCACACCCAGCCGATCATAGGCATTGCGGCCTGAAAAATGCCGAAAGTACCCGCAATTTTGCACATGGTGCCCTTGTTCATCTTAGGGTCGTGCAGGCCGTTTGCCATGGACACCGAAAACGCATCCATCGCAAGCCCCACGCCCAGCAAAACGCTGTTGAGAAAAAATACAAAACTCCATTCCATTCTGTCTGCCTCCTGTTTGTTGACCGTAATCCAAACCAAAACAAAACCCGGCCCCGGGCGCATTGTACGTCCGGGACCGGGTGATTTTTTGAGATTCACTCCATGTGCACGGGCGCAGCAAACACGCACCAAAACACATGAGTCTCGCAAATGAAAGCAAGCCAGACCGAAACAGTCATTATGTTGACTTGCTGCGCTCTGCAAAGCGCCTGCTACTCCCCCACGGGTATTGTGATTTCGTTTATTCTAGCACAGTTTCAAGGGGAAGTCCAGACAAACCTGACGGTGAAACGCGCCAAAAATGCGCTTTCCACCGGGCGAGACGATTTAGAATGCCCGCCGCGTGCGCTTTGGGCATTTTCAGCGGAAAAATCATTTGATATTTCGGGTTTCAGGAAAGTCTGCGGACTTTCCTGAAACCCATTTTCACGGGAGGGGTCGTAGAGGGAAACTATCCCTTATTCCCTCTCTTCCGGGTCTGCCTCCGGGGCTTCGGTGGCGGCGGCAGCATCGGCGGCTTCCATCTCGGCCAGCTGCTCGGCGGTGGGCTCGGCATCGGCCTCAGAAGCGTCGATCTTCTCGGTCTGTGCCTCATCGTCGTGGTCGGTGCGTGCCAGCACCATCACCTTGTCGTTTTCGCCCAGACGCATCACCCGCACGCCGGAGCCGTAGCGGCTCTGCAGCGGGATCTCGTTGGCGTGCAGGCGGATGATGATGCCCTCCTGACTGCTCAGCAGCACGTCATCCACATCGTCCACGATTTTCACGGCGGCAACCTTGTCGCGGCTCACATCGTAGTTACGGATGCCCTTGCCGCCGCGGGCGGTGATGCGGTAGGTGTCGATATCCGAGCGGCGCCCCTTGCCGTTCTCGGTCACGGTCAGCACCGTGCCGCCCTCGCGGCAGATGCACACGCCAATGACCTCATCGCCCTCCGCCAGACGGATGGCGCGCACGCCGTGGCCGTTACGGCCCATCGGGCGGGCGTTTTCCTCGTTGAAGCGGATAGCCTGACCGTTGCGGGTGGCAACGATGAGCATATCGTGGCCGGAGGTCAGGCGGGTCCATGCCAGCGCATCGCCTTCGTTCAGGGCAATGCCGATCAGGCCGCTCTTGCGGATGTTGGCGTACTGTTCCAGCGGGGTGCGCTTGATCAGGCCCTGCTTTGTGACCATGGTCACATAGCCGCCCGACTGCTCAGCATCCTTGCTCTGGCAGATCATGTTGGTGACCTTTTCGCCCTCCGCCAGCTGCAGCAGGTTGACGATATTCATGCCCTTGCTGGTGCGGCTGCCCTCGGCGATGGTGTAGCCCTTGATGCGGAACAGGCGGCCACGGTCAGTGACAAAGAGCACATAGTCGTGGGTGGAGCCTACGAACATCTCCTGCACGATGTCCTCTTCCTTGCGGGTCATGCCGGAGATGCCGCGTCCGCCGCGGCGCTGTGCCTGATAGGTGGCCTTGAGCTGACGCTTGATATAACCGGCCTCGGTCAGGGTGTAGACACACTGCTCTTCGGCGATCAGATCCTCGATATCCACCTCGCCGGTCACAGACTGGATCTCGGTGCGGCGCTCGTCGCCGAAGCGCTTCTTCATGTCCAGCAGCTCGTCCTTGACGATGGCAAGCACCCGGGCGTCATCCGCCAGAATAGCTTCCCAGTCCTCGATCTTGGCGTGCAGGCTTGCCAGTTCTTCCTCGATCTTCAAGATCTCCAGACCAGCCAGACGACCCAGCTGCAGCTTGACGATGGCGTCTGCCTGCGGGTCATCAAAGCCGAACTGCTCCATGATGGCAGCCTTGGCTTCCGCCATGCCGCCCTTGCAGGCGCGGATGGTGGCGATCAGTTCGTCCACGATGTCGGTAGCCTTTTTCAGACCTTCCAGAATATGGGCGCGCTCCTTGGCCTTTTTCAGGTCGTACTGGGTGCGGCGGCGCACCACCTCGTCCTGAAATTCCACATACTTCTGCAGCATCTGCTTCAGAGTGAGCACCTTGGGCACCTTGTGGTCGATGGCCAGCATGATAACGCCCACGGTGTCCTGCAGTTGGGTGTACTGGTACAGCTGGTTCAGGATGACCTGTGCATTGGCGTCCTTGCGGATATCCACCACGATACGCATACCCTTGCGGTTGGTCTCATCATTCAGGCCGGTGATGCCCTCGATGCGCTTTTCCTTGACAAGGTCTGCCATGTGCTCGATGAGGCGCGCCTTGTTGACCATATAGGGGATTTCGGTAATGACGATCTGGGTGCGGCCGTTCTTGGTCTCCTCAATGGTGGCGCGGCCGCGCAGGGTGATCTTGCCGCGGCCGGTGGCGTAGGCGGCGCGGATGCCGCTGCGTCCCATGATGATGCCGGCGGTGGGGAAGTCCGGGCCCTTGATGTGCTCCATCAGGCCGGGCAGGTCGATGTCCGGGTCATCGATATAGGCGATGCAGCCGTCAATGACCTCGCTCAGGTTGTGGGGCGGGATGTTGGTGGCCATACCGACCGCGATGCCCTGACTGCCGTTGACCAGCAGGTTCGGGAAGCGGCAGGGCAGCACGCTGGGCTCCTTTTTGGTCTCGTCAAAGTTGGGGTCCCAGTCGATGGTGTCTTTCTCGATATCGGTCAGCATTTCCACCGCCATGCGGCTCATGCGGGCCTCGGTGTAACGGTAAGCAGCCGGGGGGTCGCCGTCCACAGAACCAAAGTTACCCTGACCATCCACCAGCGGATAGCGCAGCGAGAAGTCCTGTGCCAGACGTACCATGGCGTCGTAGACCGATGCGTCGCCGTGGGGGTGGTAAGAGCCCAGCACCGCACCAACGGTATCGGCAGATTTGCGGTATGCGTGGCTGGGGTCGTTGCCGCGCTCATGCATGGTGTACAGGATGCGGCGGTGGACGGGTTTCAAGCCGTCCCGCACATCGGGCAGGGCGCGGGACACGATGACCGACATGGAATAATCCAGGAAGGCCGTTTCGATCTCCTTTTTGACGTCGCGGATGATCTTTTTTGTTCCGCTGCCCGGTATCATCACATAATCTTCTTCCATTTGTTCCTCCGTGTCTTACACGTCCAGCTTTGCGTACTGGGCGTTGGTCTCGATAAAGCGGCGGCGGGGCTCCACCTGATCGCCCATCAGGATGGTAAAGGCTTCATCGGCCTTTTCGGCATCCTCGATGGTGATCTGCACAATGACCCGGTTGTCCGGGTTCATGGTGGTCTCCCACAGCTGCTCGGGGTTCATCTCACCAAGGCCCTTGTAGCGGTTCACCTTTGCGCCGGGCATCTCCTGCGAGAGGATGGCCATTTCCGCGTCGTTGTAGGCGTATTTGATGGTGTTGCCCTTCTGCACCTTGAACAGGGGCGGTTGTGCCACATACACATGACCCTGCTCGATCAGCGGGCGCATATAGCGGAAGAAGAAGGTCAGCATCAGGGTGCAGATGTGGGAGCCGTCCACGTCCGCATCGGCCATGATGAACACCTTGTCGTACCGCAGCTTGGAGATATCGAACTCGTCACCGATGCCGCAGCCCAGCGCCAGCACCACCGGCATCAGCTTGTCGTTGCCGTAAATTTTATCGGCGCGGGCCTTTTCCACGTTCAGCATCTTGCCCCACAGCGGCAGGATGGCCTGAATGGCAGAGTCGCGTCCCATCTTGGCAGAGCCGCCTGCAGAGTCGCCCTCGACGATGAAGATTTCGGTGCGGCTGGGGTCTTTTTCGCGGCAGTCTGCCAGCTTGCCGGGCATCCGGCTGGTCTCCAGCGCGCTCTTGCGGCGCACCAGTTCGCGGGCCTTTTTGGCGGCGGCGCGGGCGCGGGCGGCCTGCGTGGCCTTTTCAAAAATGGCCTTTGCCACGCCGGGATTCTCCTCAAAGAACTCCATCAGCTTGGAATAGACCATGTTGGAAACGAGGGTGCGAATTTCGGTATTGCCCAGCTTTGCCTTGGTCTGGCCTTCAAATTCGGCCTCCTGCAGCTTGACCGAGATGACGCAGATCAGACCCTCGCGCACGTCTGCGCCGGACAGGTTCTCGTCCTTGTCCTTCAGCAGGCCGTGGCTGCGGCCGTAATCGTTGAACACGCGGGTCAGGCTGGCCTTGAAGCCCTCTTCGTGGGTGCCGCCGTCCGGAGTGTTGACGTTGTTGGCAAAGCTCAGAAGCAGCTCGTTGTAGCTGGAATTGTACTGCAAAGCGATCTCTGCCACGCCGCGGTCGGTCTGCCCCTTGAGGTAGATGACGTTGGGGTGCAGCACTTCCAGCTTGCGCTTTTCGCCCAGATAGGTGACAAAGCTCTTGATGCCGCCCTCGTAGCACATGACCTCGGAGCGGTAGCAGGGGTCGCCCTCCTGACCGTCCTCCAGCACAGGGGTGTACAGCTGACGCTCATCGGTCAGGGTGATCTTGACACCGGCGTTCAGGAAGCTTTCCTCCCGCAGGCGCTTTTCCAGCGTGTCGAAGTCGTAGACGGTGGTGTCCTTGAACATCTCCGGGTCGGGTTTGAAGGTGACCCGGGTGCCGGTGACGCCCTCGGCTACCGTGCCGATGCACTTGAGTTCGCCGTCCGGGTCGCCGCGCCGGAAGGTCTGCTCGTACTCCTTGCCGTCGCGGCGCACATTGACGGTGAGCCACTCGGAGCAGGCGTTGACCACCGAAGCGCCCACGCCGTGCAGACCGCCGGCCACCTTGTAGCCGGAGTTCTCGCCGCCGAATTTGCCGCCGGCGTGCAGGATGGTGTACACCACGGTGACGGCGGGCAGACCGGTATCGGCCTGAATGTCCACGGGGATGCCGCGGCCGTTATCGGTGACCTGAATGATATTGTCCTTCAGGATCTTGACCTCGATGTGGTCGCAGTAACCGGCCAGTGCCTCGTCAATGGCGTTGTCCACGATCTCGTACACCAGATGATGCAGACCGCGCTCACCGGTGGAGCCGATATACATACCCGGGCGCTTGCGCACCGCTTCCAGACCTTTCAGCACCTGGATCTCGCTGGCGTTATACTCGTGGTCGGTCGCGGTATCGGCATTTGTACTGGTAATGATTTCTTCTGCCATATCCTTTCTCCCTTTTGTTCATTTTTGCGTTTGTTTTTTCAAATTATAGCAAAGCGGGAACCGGTACACCATGGTGTACTTTTTTCTCGCCGTTTTGTTGTGTTTTCACGCGCTGCCCGCACAGGGCATTCCGGCTGGTACGGTGCGGCGTTCCGGGCAGTTCCGGGGCTTTCCCATCCCTCTTTTTTCTGTGGATCTTCCGCCCGTTTTCCGCAAATTTCACTCCACCATCTTTTGCGCTCTGCGGCGCATGGCGGCGCTGGACAGCTCCGAAAGATACACCGCATCCACCAGCCCTCCGTCTGCCAGCACATAGCACTGGGGCAGCTCGTCCGAAAGGCTGACCACCGCCCCGTTCTTCTGGGCGTAGTTCAAAAACTCCCGCCCCCGGGGGGAGGTGGTGGTGGTCTCAAGGTCAAAGATTCCGATGATGTCACGGTCGTTCAGAACATAGTCCCGCCCCAGATGAATATACATACTGTATTTTCTCCCGTGTCTTTTGTTTGCATAAAGTCTGCGAAAATGCAGCTTTTATGCAACATCGTTTACAACATTTATCCATGCTGTCGGACCCGGCTCAGCACCCCGCCGTCCATGCGGTACACCTCGCCGTCGGTCTTTAAAAAGTCCGTATCATCGCAGCTGGTCACAAAGGTCTGCTTTTCCTTCATGCAGGTGAGCAGATACTGCTTGCGCCCTTCGTCCAGCTCGCTCAGCACATCATCCAGCAGCAGTACCGGGTGCTCCCCGGTGATCTGCGCCGCCGCCGCGGCTTCCGCCATTTTCAGGCTCAGCACCACGCTGCGCTGCTGTCCCTGACTGGCATACACCCGGGCAGGCTGGTCGTCCAGCAGCAGCTCCAAGTCCTCGCGGTGGATGCCGCACAGGCTCTGCCCGGCGCGCAGCTCCTCCTCCTGCCGCTGACGCAGCAACTCGGCAAGCCCGCCCGGCGCAAACTGGGCGGCATAGCGGATGCTCATCCGCTCCGCCCCGTGGGAAAGTTCCGCGTAGTTGGCACAGGCGCGGGGAGCCAGCAGTTTCAGATACTCCCGCCGCCGCTGCTGCAGAGCCTCGCCCTGCGCGGCAAGTTCGGTGTTGAGCACCTCCAGCAGGGTGCGCTTTTCCGCGTAGGGACGTTCCTGCCCGTTTGCAGAGTGGCGCAGCAGCGCATTTTTTTGCTGCAAAACCCGCACATAGCGGCGGTAGCTGGCCAGATACCCGGGGTACAGCTGACACAGTGCAGCGTCCAGAAATTTGCGCCGCCCCTCCGGAGCCCCCTTGACAAGGCTCAGGTGGCCGGGGTCGAACACCACCGCCGGAAAGCTGCCCGCCAGTGCCGCCGCCCGCTTGGGCGCTGCGCCGTTCACTGCCGCATAGCGGCCGGGCTTTGCGGCCTCCGGGGTGCCCACGGTCATGCGGATGTGGGCAGGCTCGGCGGGCTCACAGCCCTCCGGCCTATCCCGCTGGGTGTCGGCTTCCAGCACCGCGAATGCTTCTCCCCGGCGCACAAGCTCGGCATCCTTGCCGCCCCGGAAGCTTTTGCCGCCGGTCAGCAGCCAGATGGCTTCCAGAAGGTTCGTTTTGCCCTGCCCGTTGTTGCCGCAGATGACGGTAAGCTCCCGCCCGGGCTCCAGCCGTGCCGCACAAATATTGCGATAGTTCTGTACTTCCAGCGAAAGCAGATGCATTTACTGACCCTGCCCGATCTCTACGCTCTGCCCGTCCAGCTCGATGATATCCCCGGCGCGGCACTTTTTGCCCCGCATGGTGCACACCTCGCCGTTCACCTTCACGGCACCGCCCTGCACCAGCTCCTTGGCTTCGCCGCCGGTCTCGCACAGCGCTCCTTAGTCGTTTTTAAAGCGTACCGGCAGTACCAGATACAAAAAGTCGTTGCCCTCTACCGGCAGCACCTTCACCGGGCTCAACGGGCCGCTGATCTCCATGCGCACCTGCTCGGTACGGGCGTTGCGCAAAGCATCCAGCAGATAGCGGTTATTGAAGCCGATCTCCACCTCATCGCCCTCGCAGGCGGCGCTGAACTCGTCCACCACGCGGCCGAGGTTGGTCTGGCAGCGCACCACAACTTTACCCTCTGTAAAGGAAATGCGGAGAGGATTTTTTAAACGCTCTGTAATAATCAGGGAGGCACGCTCGATGGTGGAGATAAAGTCCTTGGTATCGATGGTCACCCGGGTGCGGCTTCCGGCGGGGATGACGTTGCGGTAATTCAGGAATTCGCCCTCGATCAGGCGGCTCATGATGGTGTAACCGGCGGTGGTGAAAACCACATAGCGGCGGTTTGCACTGATGTGCACATCCTCCTCGTCATCGTTGGCCAGCAGGTGGGACACCTCGGTCATGGTCTTGCTGGGCACGATGATGCGGATATCATTCACGGCGGTGATGGGGCGCTCCACGATGGCCAGACGATAGCCGTCCAGCGCTACTATGGTCAGCTTGTCCAGCTCGATCTCGAACAGTTCGCCGGTGTGGGCGGGTTTTTTCTCGTCCTGACTGACGGCATACAGGGTGCGGTCGATCATGTCCCGCAGCACGCCGGTCTTGATGGTCAGGGTCTGCTCCGCGCCGGTGTTGGGCAGATCCGGGAAATCGGTAGCCGGCATAGACTGGATCTCGAACTGTGCCACGCCGCTCTGGATGGTGGTCTTGCCGTTATCGGCAGCCACGATGCTGATCTGACCTGCCGGCATCCGGCTGATCATGCTGCTGAGCAGCTTTGCATTCAGTACGATCTCGCCGGGCTCCTTGATGTTGGCTTCGATGGTGGTCACGATGCCCATTTCCAGATCGTAGCCGGTCAGGGTGAGCTGAAAACCCTCGGCCTTCAGCAGAATGCCCTCCAGCACCGGGATGGACGAGCGCATGGTGACAGCTTTGGAAACGCCGTCGATGGCTGCACTGAGCAGTGTTTTATCGCAGACGATGTTCAAAACAGTATCTCTCCTTTTTTCACACTTCCGGCGGAATATCTGTCCTTTGGGCTGCTGCCGGAAGGCAGTAATATATTGAACTTGTTGTAGTAACCGTAGTAGGGGGTGGGGAAGATGTTGAAAACCCGGAAATGTCTTGCCGGGATGCGGGGCTTTGGCTTTCCACCGGGTTGTGGAAGGCTCGTGAAGGAAATGTTGAAAGGTGGGGAACGGTGTTTCTTTCCACAGCCGATGTGAAGAACTGATGTTAAATGTTGAAAACTAAGTGGAAAGTGTGGAAAGCTTCGCCTTTTTGCCACAAGATATAGGCGTATTTTCCCCTTTTTGTTCCGGTTTCTCCCCATATTTTGGGGTCATACCCTGAAATGAGTATGACTTTTGCCCGGTTTTCCCCGGTTTAAGCCTTCACGTTCTTGATGATATCGCTTACGGTCTCCCGCAGGTGCTGATCGTTCTTCATGTCCCGCTCCATGGTCTTGAGGGAGTAGACGATGGTGGAGTGGTCGCGGCCGGAGAATTCCCGCCCGATCTCCTCCATGCTCATGCCGGTGACTTCCCGCAGGATATAGATGGCAACGCGCCGGGCAGAAGCCACATTGGCGTTGCGCTTGGTGCCCCGGATGTCGGCAGGGGACACGTTGAAGGTGCGGGATACCTCGCCGATGATCTTTTCGATGGTCACCGGCACCGGCTGGGTCTCGTTGAGGATATCCTTGATGGCGTTCTGCGCCACGCTGATCACCGGCTGGATGCCCTCCAGCATATAATAGGCGTTCAGCTTTTTCACTGCGCCCTCCAGCTGGCGGATGTTGTTTTTCAAGTGGTTGGCAATGAACTCTGCCACGTCCTCGGGCAGGTCCAGATGCAAAAGCTCTGCCTTGCGCTTCACGATGGCCACCCGGGTCTCAAAATCCGGCGGCTGCACATCGGCGGTCAGACCCCACTCAAAGCGGGTGCGCAGACGCTCTTCGAGGCTCTTGATCTCCTTGGCGGGGCGATCGGAAGCGATGACGATCTGCTTGTGGGCGTCATGCAGGGAGTTGAAGGTGTGGAAGAACTCCTCCTGTGTGGACTCCTTGCCCGCGATGAACTGGATATCGTCCACAAGCAGCAGGTCTGCCACGCGGTACTTCATGCGGAAGTCCTCGGTGCTGCCGGCGCGGATGGCGGCGATCAGCTCGTTGGTGAACTGCTCGCAGGTGACATACATGATGACGAAATCGGGGTGGGTGCGCTTGATCTCGGTCTGAATGGCGGTCAGCAGATGGGTCTTGCCCAGACCGGAGCCGCCGTAGATGAACAGGGGGTTATAGGCCCCGGAGGGATTTGCCGCCACAGCCTGCGCAGCAGCAAACGCAAACTGGTTGGACGGCCCCTTGATGAAGTTTTCAAAGGTGAACTCGTAGTTGCCCTGCGGGGAGGCGGGGTTTGCCTCGTACTGCTGGGCCAGCACTACTTCGTGGGGCGGGGTGCTGGGCACCACAAGGGTGATGTCCACATCAAAGCCCAGCACGGACTTGAAGGCCTCCTTGAGCAGGCCAAGGTACCGGTCGGTGACGATCTTGCAGATAAAATCGTTGCGCACCGACAGGGTGATATGGCTGGAGTCCTCAAAGCTGATGGGCTCCAACCCGTCGATATAGAGATTGTACGTTGGCTCGGCCATCTGCGCCTTGCAGTACATCTGGGCCGCTTCTAAAACGTCCTTGAAAGAATCCATAAAACATCCACTCCATTGAATCGGTCGAAGTTTTCAACAATGCTGCTGATACCATGTTAGTATACCACAAAAATCTCCCTGCGTCTATATTACTATAATGTAATTTATAATACATAAGATAAGCCCCCGCAGCGCCCTTGTGGAAACACGCCAAAAAGACCACAATATCTGGTAGAAAAAAGTTTTCCACAGCAAAATGGTGAAAAAGTTGAAAAGCTTTTAACAGAAAAATCAGAAAAAAGTTTGCAGAAAACCGCAAAAAATGCTTGACAGAACGTCATACTATGCGATATACTGTTGAATTGCAAGCCTGTCCCCAATCTGGGACCGATCAAGACCCCATACCGGGGATAAGTTTTTACGGAGGATACAACCATGAAGAGAACTTTTCAGCCCAAGAAGCGTCAGCGCAAGGAAGTTCATGGCTTTCTGACCCGCATGAGCACCAAGAACGGCCGTAAGGTCATCAATGCTCGCCGTGCAAAGGGCCGCAAGAGCCTGACTGTCTGATCTCTGCCTTGCAGGTGAGATCCGGCGCAGAAATGAATATGCGCACAAAAGACCGCTGATATCCCATTGGCGGTCTTATTTTTTTACCCGTCAAAAGTTTTTTCGTAAAAATGCCCGGATGGGCTTTTAAACTGCAAAAATTTTTGATATACTGGCTAAAGAGTGCACCTATGTGCACCCGGACGAAAGGAGGTGCCGATGTTATGCGTTATCGTCCGATCCGCCGCAACAGCGAGTTTGGCCGTGTGTACGCCCGCGGCAAGTCCTATGTGAACCCGGCACTGGTATTGTATGTGCTCAAGACCCGGGGCCGCAACACCCGGGTGGGCCTGACCGCCACGAAAAAGATCGGCCACGCCGTGCAGCGCAACCGCGCCCGCCGCGTGATGAAAGCTGCGATTGACGAGCATCTGGATTACAATATCGGCGGCTATGATCTGATCTTCGTGGCCCGGGGCATGACCCCCAAACTGAAAAGCTGGCAGCTGAGCAGCGTTGTGGCAAAGCTGTTTGCCCAGGCCGGTCTGCCGGATAAGGCAAAGCGCCCGGATGCAAAGCCGCCCGCCACCGTGCCCCCTGCCCGCAAACAAAAGCCGGAGTCCCGCGTGTGAACCGGCTGCAAATGCTCTGCCGCAGGGCATTGTGCGTGCCCATCCGCATCTACCAGTACACCCTCAGCCCATGGATCGGCCGCAGCTGCCGGTTTTCGCCCAGCTGCAGCAACTACACCATGCAGGCCATCCTGACCCACGGCTGTATAAAAGGCATTTTGCTGGGCGCATGGCGCATTGCGCGGTGCAATCCGCTGGGCAAGTGGGGCTACGACCCCGTGCCGCCGCACGGCCGCTGGCAAAGCCCTGCCCGCAATTTACAGCCTGCAAAGCTGTTTGAAAAGCGGCATAGGGGATAAAGTTTTCGCTTCTTGTGACGCGCTGCACTGTGGGCGGCGTGTCCTACGATAAAAAAATAATGCGTCCCGGGCCACAGCCGGGGCAGAATGGACAAAGGTATGAACTTCTTTTACATCCTGAGCGGTCCTCTCGGCTATGTCATGGAGTGGATCTACAAGCTGCT
>PPYE01454282.1_pt1 | contig 14466 bp, 8 predicted proteins | sample 1559881 | NCBI WGS metagenome assembly PPYE01 (sample SAMN08240022, study PRJNA423297) | Human gut metagenome, whole genome shotgun sequencing project.
ATACAGTCCATATCATGGAGAATACCGGAAAGGGGATAACGATACAGCACAACAAGTCGATGAAACACAATTCGATAAATGGCGTGAAGTACTTCTTCGCCTTTACAGCGGTTTTCTTGTAACCTGTCGATGTCCTTGCCTCGCCTCTCTGCTTCGCCTTCATGACTCCTGTTATAAGGTCGATGAACATGGCTCCGATAGTAGCAGCAATGCATAAGGCAATCAGCACAATGTGTATCATCATGTGGTCATGGATAAAGTTGTAGATAACATCTCTCATCTTGTCTGTTTTTAAGATTAATACTATAATGTGTTTTCCCTGCCGGCCTGAGAAGGTGTGCAGGGATTTTTTATATTAAATATCAAAAGCCAACCTCTCCGGATATCCAATGGTATAGTCATAGCCGACCAATCCTTCAATCGTGTTGATATTGGATATGGCAGAAAGATGCTGCTGCGTGACATTATAACATGCCAATGCATACAACTCCAACGAAGAGAGCATCTGCAATGCGGTATCTATTGGGATTGTGTAGCACAAGCCGCCAAACCATAGAACTGTATCGGTCTTTCTCGCATCCCTTTCGATATTAATGCTATTCATCAGGCCAACACGAGTGTCCTTACTCAGCCACATCCGCTTCCCTCCAAGGCTGAATGAGTTAACATTGTCAGATACATCATACTCTTTGATACAGTTTTCCAGCTCCAATACCAGTGACTTCCTTACTGACTCTTCGGTGTCAGCATCGCATTCCACCCATAATGTATCATATACATAAGATGTCTTCTCTTCGGTGCCTTCCATCTCAGGATAAGTAACCGTCTGCTCGTTGACGCATACCAATGCTCTTCCTCCTGAATAGCTTACAAGAGGCATACGAACGTCAAATTCATTTCTTTCCGTTTTCATAATTATTTGTTTATAGTTCGATATAAGGGACAGCGAAAGCCCCAGCGCAATAGTCAACGCTAACGTCAGCCCGACCACTGCAAGTCGCAGTCCGAGCAGAAGCAGCGCCACTATACGCAGCGCAACCGACAACAGAGCCGTGAAGACACCGCTCACCGGCAGATACATCATGGTTAATGTATAACCATAGGTAGGCATTCTCGTAACTTCTTGAACCTCCCCCTGTTGTTTCCGCGCAGAATAACGAGAAGTTATAGTCTGACTTCTTGAACCATGATTCATTAGCCACAGGAAGATTAATCCCCGGATATTCTTTCTTTAAATCCAATCCTATCTCCATATCACACTCTTCATCATCAGGAACACGATAGGTGTAAGTAGTGCGTACAGGGACACGGCTAACATCAGAGGCGCAACGGAACTGAACCGGAAGGTTATTACCAGCTGAATCCTTCCTGACGATATAGTAGGCTCCATCCATCTGTCTGAACAGTCCTGCTAACGGTAAGTTCCAACCTCTATATATAGGGATTGAGCGCTTTAGAATGCCGATTCCGCCATTCATTGCCGTGCCATCGGTCCATGTCGCACCATCTTGGAACTCCATTTTGGTGTAAGAGTTTACAACAGCTGTCATTACTCCGTCTGCCATTCCCGCACAACCCGGGACATTTCTAACCACGTAGTAATGTTTACATACTTCCATGCCTGCACCGGTGGACAGATTGACAGAGCCGTCCTCAGTGCAAGTCACGCCACCTTCCGCATCGAAGGAGAATATATGCCCGATACTTCCTATCTTCGATACAAGTCCTGCCTTGCTGATGCCGTCCAGTAATCGTTGAGCTTCCATTAGCTCCATAAATCCATACCACGAACTGCCTGCCACACCACCTATCAGATTGGTTTTACTCGTTGAGCCTGCCAGAGTAATCATATTACTTCCCATCAGGGTGCTATACTTTATCTCGCTGCCTACGATTGCCTTCCATCCGCTATTCGCAGAAATCGTATCGTCTACGAATGTAGACGAACTGACACTGTCTAATGTGGTACATCCCACTCCAAACAGGTTCAGCCTTGTATGTGCCCATGTGCCTATCTCGAAGCTCATCAGACAGACTATGATTTCATAAAACTCATAGTACATCCCCATGTACGGACGGTTGGAACCATCCGCGTTCTTCGCCTGTGCGTTCTTGACTGACTGTATGGACGATACATATTGAGTAGGGTAGCCTCCACCGCTTGTCTTGTAGCTCTGCTTGAAAATGTTCATCGGTGCATTGTATGTACCTATGGCATTCTTGTTGTACACATAATGTGCACAGCTTGCCGTATCACCTTCCAGTTTGGCGGTGACACATTCCCCCGGAACGATGGCGAACGGTCTGATGCGTTTCGCCTGTCTTCCACCGATGGCAAATGGCAGTAATGACAATGCCACGATGTTGTATTCGGCTTCCGTCCCTCCTTGCGGTGTGTAGGGCATGGTGGCTTTCAGATAATATAGGTCACAGTCGGTAAAATTCATGATGTCACCATCCGTACCGTCAATGGCTATTTCTTTTCCGTCTACGGACGCTGTCAGCCTTCCGGGTGCGCATTGCTTGACCAGCTTGCCGTCTTTCACCGCCCCCAAGTGGAGGTGTGACGCCAATGCGCGAAGTTTGGCGGTATCGCCGAAGCTTACCTGCGCATCAGGGTCTGCACTACCGTTGACTCGTGCGAATCCACATGCTCCCAAGGCTTCCAATTCTCGTGCCAAGGTCTCAATGGCTTCCGCATTGACGGTGATGGCGGCTGTGTTGGACTCAATAGCTCTTGCGTTGTTCTGTTCGGCAGTCTTCGCTCTGGATACCTCATCGGAAATTTGTTTCTTAACCGCGGAATCATCGTAATTACTAAGCTCTGCCAGCTTCGTACCTTCCGCATCGGTCATCAGTCGCTTGCCTATTTCTTTGGCCACATACTTCTTGTCGGCATCCGCAGTCTTCTGATAAGGGGATAAATCAGGAGCTATATATTTTTTTAGTGTATTCGGGTTTATCCTTCCATTTGAGTTTCCTTCCTGATAAGGAATATTCTCATTTCCATTCAGTGCTGTTCTTTCAGCCAGTTCGTTAATCGTTTTTCCAGCCATAACTATTTATTTTATATTATAAATATTCTTCCAATCTCCGCCAATACGGTAATACCATTTACCTTGATTTCACCGCTTTCGTTTCGTCCTATCGAAAACTCTTTGTCAGAGGGGATAACGTCTGCAATGGAAACCAAATCTTCGTCTGTAAACGCCCTCTCGCTGACATTGTAGTCATTGCCTTCCGCGGCACTTGCCCTTGCTTCCTCATACTCTTTCAGCAACGTCTTTTTCGCCTCGGCAAAAGAGAGATATTCTTCGCTCTGCTTGATTGACTCAAGCTCTTTTTTTTCGTCTTCGGTGATATCCGTCTTTTTCTCAAATTTGTTTACGCGGGCAAAGGCATGCTCATCGTATCCTTCGGGCTTTAGCTTGGAATAGATTCCCTGCATATCCTTGTTAAAGTCATCCACCGCCTTCTCATAGGCAACAAGGTTCAGGATTATCTTCACCTTGGTTTTATTGGAAAGGGGAGTGCCTTCGTCCGATTTCAGCGGTACGAGCTGTAAAAAACTCATGCGTCTGATGATTTCGTTGATTTTCATTTTGCGCCTCCTTCCTTGGGGATAGATGACAGCATGCTTCTAAGCATGTTCTCCGTATCTTCGATGCTGCCTTTCATACCTACAGTCATACTGAATCCGGTAGGCACGATAGAAGCCGTTCCGACATAAGCGTCTCCATCCAATATGATGTATTGGATATCATTTACCGTGTTATTGGCTTCGCCATTCTCGTAAACTCTAGTAATGCTTTCTTTTTTTCTAATTAGTTCCATATCTTTAATTTTAATGATTAGTATTTTAAGTTATAGTCCCCGGTTGGTCCGGATTAGGCATCGGCTGGAATGGGTAAGCCTTCTTGGTATACTTATTCGAGTCGAGTTGCAGATACACATAGTATTCACTAAGGAAATCGAGCAAATCAAACGTTCCAAATACTTCAACCGTATTGTTTTGGACGAGGTCGAAATCCTGTAATTGCTGCCTTCCATTATCTTCATCCGATACTATGCGTCGTAGTGTAATCCAATTATTTCTCAGCGTCTTGTTTCCGGTGGTGGAGGTAAGTTTAAGTTTCCATTTAACCGCGGTGTTCAATCCTGTCATCGAATTGGTTACATATTCGGCAGTCAGCATGATTGTCAGCCCTCCCGCTTCCTCTTCTGATACATACTTCACTCTTCCGGGAGAACAGTTCATCACCGGCAAGAATAAGTTGACCGAATCAGGGTCATAGATACTATTAATCTTATTCATACACAAGAACGGATATACATCGTAGTATTGCCCTAATGTCAGACCGCTCGCGGGTATTTCCAACGGCATTCCGGCCCTTACATTGGCCAACTTCCTGATGATTCTGTTGGATGAGTCGACCAGCATAGCACCAAACCACCATGTTGAGAGATTCGTCCCGAAATCTATGTCAGACAATGCTACCGAACCGGGACCCGATTTATCTGCTGTCGTAATATTAGTCACGACAGAACATGATATGGAACTATACTGAGATGCTTTTGAATCACAGTGAAAGCTGTGAAACGGTGGTAGCGCATCATGTTTATACAGCAGGAAATCAGCCAGTCTGTATGGACTGTTGCTTCCTCCCCAAGGCTTCTCGTATATATATCCGTTCATTTTATTGGCTGTATATAATCCCGGAATCTCTTCATAGGACGCCACAGGGGGAGCCTTGATTCCACAATTATTCATCGTTCCCTTCCACCATGCCCCTTCTCCGTCAGCAGGCATACTTCTGTCGGGTGATGCGGATGTTATATGCACAGGCTTACATCTGGACCATATGTTAATCTTGATATGCGTACATAGCGAACTTATATGCAGTAGTCCGGCTCCAAGTATATAGGCGACGTCGCTCTTCAGATTAACAGGGGATGTAATTATGTTATTTGAATTTGCCATCTTAATAGAGTAGTAACAGGGTTATGAAAGTTGAGATAAAGGCACACATCTCCATCCAAAACATAGGCTTCCTGAACTTAAGGCATGCCAACACGATTACACCGCCAATGAAGGTTATAAAAGGAATATACCACATACCCATCAGCACCTGCCATGTAAGGGAGGCAAGGGCGCATATTCCCGCACTCGCATAGTGGATGTTCCGGTTAAAATCCTCCTTGAATAATGGCGCGGCTCCAACGAACGCCAAGGCAGCGCTCGATATAAACGCCAAGAACTGGTACTCTTCCCTGCTAGCTTCAATGAACGAGGCAATCAACAGGGATGATTCGGCAAGGCAGAATACGGTGAACAGCCAACCTTTCTTGCCGAACTGATAGTAAGTGTCGCTGATGCTTGCAGGGACACCGTTCTTACCAATCGCGTATCCGATATAGGATACAAACAAAATAATCGAAATAACCAATAATGTAACCATAGCCTTTAATTTATAAATTTGTCTTTCAAGTTTTTAATTTCTTCGTAAATCTCGATAATCTGAGCCTGCAATACTGCCGTATATTGGGCGTAATTGACTGAAAGGTAGTGTTCTTCCGAACTTCCCTCAGATACAAGTTCAGGATACAATTTAATCATGTCCTGTGCGATAAACCCTATACTTTCCTTTCCGTCCTTGATATACGCGACTGGAGCGATAATCCCCCTATTTCGTAGTGGTTTTACACATGATTTTAACCGGGCATCCGAATAAGCGGTAACTTCACCACTTGCAAGCAACGAACCTTGAACGACTGCCCTATTGGTTTCTGCTTCAAGTTCCAATCTTATTCCGGGAGTTCCTCCATCATCAGCATTGGATACACCTATAAGCATTGTACCCCACATCGAGTCCCCAGGTCTATATGTTCCAATAGTATATCTGGTTTGCCAACCTTGCCCATCTAATGAGTCTACCCACGATAGTATAGGCCTACAATATAAAGCATTCATTAGAGATATTTGGTTGGCTCTGAATACGGCATTATCAGGGTTGAAAAATATATACCAATCAAGAGTCCATCTGTCTGTCATACTGGAAACGAATGAACCGGTGTTATTTAAATTTCCGCTATTACGTAAATTATTACAGGATACGTAATTTTCATTCAAATGCAATATTCTGCCGGCATTGGTATAAAACCCAATCCCATAGTACCCTGATATGTCCATTCCGCTTGCACCGCCACTGAATTTAATTCCATACCAAGGACTTCCGCCATCATGAGCATCATCGGGGTTATTACCGATAATATTGCACCCTATCTTACTCGCCCAAACCGCGCTCCACATGTTACTATTCCAACCTCCTCCAAGATTCTTGTTTCCGGATGTTGGAACCAAACCATTTGAGCCAAAACTATACCCAAAGCCTGAACCGTTAAGATATATGCCCTTGCTGCCGTATATAGTCAATGCATCATCAGTTACTTCTTTCAGATATACATAATCACCGTCACCGAAGTTTATCTTATTACCATAATTACCAGCCTTGTTAAGGACTATATTATTAGTCGTTGTCGTTCCGTTAATCGTAAGATTTCCTGTTACCGTATCACCCGCTTTCAGGACGTATTTAGACAAGTCCGAAGACATTGCGGCACCGATGCTCGAAGCCGTGATATTGATGCTCTTCGAAGCGCTTCCATCGTAAGAGCCTTGGCTCGTTCCGTTAAGACTTATAGTTAGTCCGTAGGGATTCTTTAACGCGGTCGGTATCGTCGGATAGGCGGGAAGCGATATCACACCACTAGCCACATTATAAGCAACCGTGCCCAACTTAACCTGTTTGGCATACACACTGCTCAAATCAGGTATATGGGAGAAATGAATCGTCTTGGATGTGTCTGACTTGGATAGCTCTGCCCACATCGCACTTATATCAAGACCACCACCTTTCTTATTGGTCCACTTGCTTTTAATAGAATCATAAGTCAATACCTGACCGTCCGACAAAGGAACAGTAAGGTCTACATCGTCAAGCATGCGCAATGAGGTGGCACCGCTTGAACCGCCTGATGTCGAACCGAATGCGGATACTTCTCCGGTAGCGTAGAAGTTAGCCATAGTGCCGTCTTCCTTCTCCACATATACGGCATTGTTGGTCGCGTCATATTTCAACAGGGCGTTGCCTATTTTAACCGAATTTATAGCCTTTATATCGGTGAACGGATATTGCGGTTCAAGTATATACTTAAACTCGGCAGACCGGAGGAATTTAAATGCCGACAACAACACGCCTACCGTCTCCTCTCCGACAAAGAAAGACAAAGGGTCTGCATGAAGTGTTCCGTCTTCTTCCCACCATAGGGCACCGTTGGCGAAATATCCTGTGCCGTCAAAACGGACAAGCCCCTTGGCGGCATTTTCGGGAGCACCGTTTTCTGGATAATCAAATTTATCAAGCATGGAGCCTCCCCACCAAGATGCAATACCTCCTCCGCGCTTGTCGGACTGGTATACACCGTTCGTGCCGCTCATTATCTTGAATCCGCTATCAGAGGTGTATCCCAATGCCAACAATGAGGATTGGATAAGACCTCCTTCAATATTGGTGTATTCCTTCAGTGCTTTCGTCAAGTAAGATATATCCCCTATATTCTTTGAAATCTCCTTGATGGAAGCGTTCAACTTTTCCTGTATATAATTGTTTGCGGCATTGATATGGGCGATAAAGTCACCATATTTCAGATTGAATGCGGAATACTTTCCGTCCACCATAGCCACTTCTGTAGCAGTGGTCTTGCCGTCCTGAATGACACCGTTAATTGTGTTAATCAGTTCTTGTGCCGAATTGTTGAAAAGCCGGTATGCCGTTTCCAGCGCTGTTTTTACCACACCTTCATCAAGAAGCTCGTTCTCTATAATCTTGCTATAAGACTCCGTTACATCCTTTTGGGTTGTGGCTATAGTGTTCAGGTACTTCTGAATGGCTGCCGCCTCACCTCTGTCTACGATACCATCCTTGAACGCTTCGTCAGTGAAGTCCTTCATGGAGCCTACTGTCTCATCCAGTTTTTCAGCCGCTTTCTTTGTTTCTTCGGCTATTTTCTGTGCCTCTTTCGCCACCGTGTCATCGGTGTATTTGGACGCAAGCTCCCAATGGGAGATGCTGAACGCTTCACCTGCTTTTTTCGCGGTGTTCGCCCTAAGCATATCGTCCTTGTAGGTCGTTCCATAAGTGGCGTTGACCCACATATCGCCTATGTCATATGCATCGGAGTTCTGCGGCTGGCGAACAAAGATACGTCTTTTGCCATCTGCGGTATCCTGTGCTTTTTGGGCATTTTCCAAAGCCTTGATGATATCCGTATCGGTAATGGCATTCCAATACCATCCCTTTCCTTGCTCGTATTGAAAGCGGTAGGCTTTACCATTTCCACTATAGTACAAGTCACCAAGGTGGTTGTTTTTCAAATCGTCGGTGGTCCAGTCGGATGCAGGGAGATTATCAAGGGTAGGTTCCGGCTCATAAAACCATGTTTCTATCGCACCGTCCACCTGATTCTGTATATTGTCCAACTCCTTGTTGATGTAGTCTTTCAGAGGGTCCAAGTCCTCTTTGTACTTCTCGGAAGCTTTCTTGAGCGCGTCTTCAATGGTATCACCGTTACCGATAGTGGTGCCCACAGAGAGCTTGCCCTTTATTTCCACACCTTCACCTTGGGTGAATTTCACATAGCTCTTGCCGTCACGGTCTCCAACGTATGCATCACCGTACACATGGAAGAATGCCTTGTTGTTAATCTTGTCCACTCCGTATTCCACGTACTCTTTATTCAAATATGAATAGGAGTCTATGCCATGATAGAGAGTGACGCTTGGGCTGAACACATCCGTAGAAGACATGATTACCGCATTCTGTGCGTCAATATTGCTCTCATCCGTCACATCATTACCGTCAATGCCCTTCCACTTGGTACGTGCTCCTAAGTGTGCTACGGTGTCACCTTTTGCCGGAATGTCACTACCAGTATCACAGTCGGCCATGCTCAGGTCGATATAGTGCAACTTGTAGATACCTATCTCAAGAGGCTCTCTGCTGGCACCCATGCACAAACGCCAATAGTAATGGTTCGCCACCTGTTGGTATTCTCCCGGCTTCTTGATGTTGAAGTTCTTGCTCTGAATTTGGAAACCTGCACGGAATCGGTTCTCTACTTCCACGCCATCCTGCTCGGCAAGAAACCAACAGCGGTACACACCGTCAGGCACACCATTCTCCACCGGTTCTCGCTCTGATAGTATCAACTCGTTGCCATCAGCAAGCATGATGGGTGTTCCATCGGCAAGCGTCAGGCTATATGTCGATTCAATATATCCCTTGGTCCATACGTCAATCAGTGTCACCGCTCCTCCGGGGGTGAGCATAATCTTTCCACCCACGGAATTGACATTCTGTATCTCCAGTGATTCGAAATAGGCTTTCATGCGGACTTTTAGTTTGTCTACCTCCGCATAAGTCTGGCCTGTCTCCTTGTCAACCATGATGATACCTCCTGTACTTCCACTGACAAACTGACCTACCTCAAAGGCGGTGTCGGAAGATAACTTGTAGGGGGTGCGGTCGTCCCTGTCTTTATTCAAAAACATCTTTAACGACCTTCTTGCCGAATATGCATTGCCATCTGTTGCTGGAGTGCTATCATAAGATGTAATCAGATACACTCCGCTACCACTTCCACCTGTATAGGTTTGTCCGGCCAGAGTGATATTCTCTAGCTTCTCTTCCAGTTCTCCGATGCGTGAGTATGCTGCAGTTTCACCAACCATATAGATAGGCGAGTCAAAAGGATAGTCAAAGTTAAATTCAAAACCGATAATCCTTGACTGCCTTCCGTTCTCGAAGTAGGCTTTGTTTATGAGGTTTACCTTCTGACCTATACCATAGAGATTATGAATGCCATTTTCCCTGTACGCGTCATCGGACATCATAGTACAGTTGTAGGTGTTGGGGTCTATCTTAGACTTGGCAACGTACTTCTCGGCTTTGTCCTTCAATTCCTGCTCGGCAGAAGATACAAGCCCTAATTCGGCTATCTTCGTGCTGTCCCATCCGGACAAAACGTAAGTATCGCCATTCTCAGGGATAAGCACTTCATCAGGAAGCGGACGGCCGTAATCCTCATTTCTGACAATCTCCCAAAGCTGTTCATTTTTACCTTCGGGGTCAAAAGTTACAGCGAACACCATGCCGTTTAATTTTCCCGATTGGAAAGTGATTTTCAATTCCTCACCGGGAAGAATATAATCCTTTGAGAAAGTTATCCCTGTGTCCTTGAATCGGTAGGCGCTCCATCTCTGTTCGGTAGTAGTTCCATCAGCATTCTCTATGGTTTCGGTGTATTCGTGGGTGGTAACATCCGACATGGTTCCTAGTCTCCGAGGATAGACTTCATCAAAGATAACAATTTGTTCAATGGCTTCCTCGGTAGTCATATTGGGATAAGCGTCAATGTAGGGAGTCCCTTCGGGTAGCATCAGACGTTTCTGAACCACACCATTCACAACTACTGATTCATCCACAGGACGATAATTAGTGGGGATGTTTCTTGTCGAACCGAAAGCATAGATTCTTGTCGCGTATGTTGATTGCGATTCGGAACGTGACATCTCCCCAACATTCACACCGATTTCAAAATCTACAGGGTCACCAAACTCACACCTTCCGAAGTGGATGATATTCTCTGTAACCCAACATTCGCAATCCCATTTCTTCGCCATCTCAAAGCAGGCGTCAAGTATGTTGATGTTGTCATAACTCATCAACTGTGACTTGTTCTCAACCGTGCTGTCAATGGAAAAAACAAAATCCTGTCCTTTGTACTTATAGCCAAGAGCTTTTAAGTTTCTCAGGACTATACCTGCTTGTACGTCAAGCGTAGCGGTAAGATTCCAAGACGCTTCTTGTCCTGCCGTTTCCGGGGTGTATTTGAAGACTTTGTTTTTCCATTTCCAATAATGGGAGTCAAGCTGCAATTCATAATCATATCCTTCCGTATTGGTGTTGAAAATGGGTTTTTGCAAGTCGCACACCTCGAACAGTCCAAACTCGCATTCCACGTATGAGCCTAGCTTGAAGTATATGGGGTTATCCAAAGAAAATTTCAACGTGATGTAATCTTCCTTCATCAACGTAAACTTCCGCTTGCAACCATCGTTGGGGGCGGTTGAAAGTAGAATAGTGCCGGATATGTCTTTAACATCTATCATGATTCATCAAAGTTCGGATATAAAAAAAAGAGTACCCAATTTTGAGTACTCTCATCCTTCACAATGAAATCGAAGTGAAAAACTAAGTTCTATTGGCTGGATTAGGCTCGTTAAACTTCATCGAAATCTTTCCGAAAGTCCTGTCCAAACTCTGCGCATAAGTGATACTTTTTCCCAAATAAATCAGATGGTAAATCTCACTACTATTAGCTGGAACTTGAATATCAACTGTACCCTTGTACAATTCATCGAAGAATACCTTTTTCTTAGCTTGATAATCAGATTTGGAATTACCTTCAATGGTAAAAGACAGTGTAATGTCTCTTTCATCCAGCTTCGGGTTATTCACTATCACACGTTTTCCATGCTCCAACCGAGATTTGTTCTCAATGAACTCTTTCATAGGGGACGAAGCACCAATTGTATCAAGAAACTTGTCACCCATCCTTACGCCCCATGTGGTGTAGGCATTTTTATTATTTATCAACAACTCAACCATAATCTATAATTTTGAAGTATTCTTTTTTACATCAGCTATGTCTTTCTGCATCTGCTGTATAGGCTTGACAATTGCTCCTGTATTTTCTGAAATCTGCACAAGTTCAAGATAAGACCGGGCTATCAAATCACGTGTATCATCCGCTATGTTTCTTGCCTCTGTGTTAATCGAGAGTATGGCATCAGCCTTGGCAGTCAATAGGTTCAGAGATTGAGATTGGACGATGCTTTGAACCTTTATTTCTTCTCCAGCTATTTGCAAAGCTGTAAACCGTCCGCTTAACTCCCCGGCATCCTCGTGCGTCATTTCGGTGCCGAACCCTCGTTGAGAACCGCCTTGTTGGGGTGTGCTATCTCCGGTCCAACCCATAGCATCTTTTAAAGCATTCCGTTCCGCAAGAGCTTCTGCGACAATGGCGTCCCATTCCGCTTGCGACTTTTCCATTTCTTCCTTGGTTATACCTGCCTTATCATCGTTAGCCTTAGCAAAACTATCATACCAAGCTCGTAACTTGTCTTTGTACTTATTTCCTACCATTGTAGTGAGAATGGCACGTTGCATATATTGCTCAAAATTTTTAGAGAAGTCCTCTGCGGAGCTGTCCATATCCATAAGCATGTCTACAAAGCTGTCAAACACGCTATCAAAAGACACTTGCGTAAGTTGTTCTTTGATTTGGTTCTGAATATCCTTTATACGCTCTTCGCCATCAATAATCCCTTGCAGATATTCACGTACATCATCATCCAACTTTGACCAAAAAATATCAGCTTCTTTTAACTTTTCCACTTGTTCTGCTGACAGGTCGAAAAGCCCTGTCATTCTTCCTTCTGTCGCTTTATCAAAATCAGCTCCAAGGGCTTCACGTGCTTGTTCCCATCCTTCCTTGCTCATACCCTTGCGGATTCGTATACCAATAGAATGAGAACCTGCGGATGCCCCTGCGTTCAGTCTTTCCTTACCAAGAATACGGTAACTTTCAATACTTTTTTCCGCCAGCTCCAATGCCTCTTTCCCGACCTTATTAGCTTCTACACCGTATGAGGTATTAATGTACTCTTTCTTTTTGTCAATCAATTCATCCCAAATGGAGTTAAGCGTATCGTACTGTTCCTTCATAGCGTTGTAGTGCGAGTAGTCAGCACCAAACATTCCATCAAGCGCAGACACAACAGAAGAGATTCCGTTGACTGCACTCATGGCACCACCTACGATGTCACCGCTCATAATCTGACCGACACCTACAGCCGTCTGCCCCAATCCTTCCAAGGCATCAATAGCTCCTTGTATCTTGGAATCATCAAAGCCGAAGATATTGCCAATGTTGAAGCTAAACTCTTTGAGCGGACCGGAAAATTCAACAACTGCATTTCCTATCTTCGATATACCAGTACCAATCGCATCCGTATCACCTTTAGCGTTTTTAAGGTCGCTGATTCCATTTTTAATGCCCTCCGTAAACTTCTTGAACGGTGATTTACCTGAAAGCGTATCCTTTAAATTCTTGATAGAATCGGTAATATCCTTGATGTTGATTGTGCCGTCCTCTATGCTTTTAAGGTCTTTATCGGTAAATCCTACGGTTTTCAAATCTTCAACGGTAACACCATTCCCTCCAGAGAGATAAGACACAAGTGACTCATACTTATCAATGACAGCTTGAATGGCGTTTACCGACTTGTCGGAAGCGTCTTCAAAGAGGTCCGCCATTGCCTTGGTTGATTTCCCATATTGTTCATCCAATGAAGATAATTCGCTTGCCTGCCTTGCCCTTGCGGATGCAATCTCTCCATTGTTACCCCCTTTCTTTATGATGTCCGCTATTTCATCTTCGTACTTCTGCGTGATAGCCTTTCTCTTTTCCTGGTAATCGCCAAACGCAATGAAGTATTCCTGCCATGCTTTTTTGTCAGCCTCAAGTTTCTCTTTATTTGTGTCTTTTACATTATTCTCATATTTCTTGTAAGCGTTTTCTTCGGATTCAGCCAACTGAGTTTTCTGCTCATCAGTAAGTTTGCCTTTTTGCTTTTTATTCCATTCCTCACGCTGCTTTTCAATGGCATCCAACTCTTTCTGATAATCCAAGTCAATCTGCTTCAACTTCTTTTCAGTTCCGTCAGCCATGAGGTTGATTTCATCCTGCTGGTTCTTGCGGCGGAGGGAAAGAAGTTGCTCGGCAAGTTGCTCTTCTTGTTTGAGTTGCTTGTCGGAAGTGGTAATCTTATCCTTTTCGCCTGTAATTGCTTTTAGTTTAGCTTGTTCCGCCTCTATTTCCGATTCTATTCGTTTATATTCCTTCGGGTCGGCAACTTCCCTCAAGGCTTGCTGTTTAAGGCTTATAGCAGCTTCTATGGCTTCAATAGAACCATCTATCATTGTTTGAGTGGTCTTTATTCCGATAGATTCCAACGTCTTCCGTTCTTCCTCGGAGAACTGGGCGTACTTCTTCACAAGTTCTGCTCCGGACTTGAATAATGATTCAGCTTCCTTTTTTGTATTTTCCTTTTTCAAATTATCAACAGATAGCCAATATCCTGTACCAAAGCTACTTGTTTGCATAAATTGCGATGTTTTGTCCGGCATGGCATCCGCTTCCATCATCTTTTGCACGGCTTTCTTGTATTCTTCCGCTGCAAGTTCCATCGTGGCTGCTGCCTTGGCACGCTGCAAAAGTCCCATAACGAAAGTGTCCTTGTTCGTATTGAAAAGCCTTTCCGCTTCTGCCGCATCGTTTACA
>PPYE01740574.1_pt1 | contig 14465 bp, 13 predicted proteins | sample 1559881 | NCBI WGS metagenome assembly PPYE01 (sample SAMN08240022, study PRJNA423297) | Human gut metagenome, whole genome shotgun sequencing project.
GACAGAGATAGAGGGTGGTGCCCTGCCTGGTGGTCATGTTCCACACCGGTTCTCCCTTGGCCACTGTCACGGCCAGCCACAGAGCCAGCCAGGATTTGCCCACCTTCGGGGAGCCCGCCAGGATGTGCAGGCCCTGTGCAAGCAGGGTATCCACCACAAAATTGGGCAAGTGCAATGGCTGGCTCATCAAGGTTGCTCCATCCACTGTGCGGAGCGGTGCGTTGTTTTTTCTCACGGTCAATTCCTCCTTATTTTGAATATGAAAAGCGCCCACCTCAGTGAGCGCTTCCGGGAAAGGTATTTTTCCTTTCACTTGATTATTCTGGGAGTTTTGATAAAATGAGAATATCACAAGACAGGGTCAAAATGGATATAGGACAGGAGGAGGACACATGCCGCTGGGGATCAAACAGAACAATAACCTGCTGTGCCTCACACTGGACGTGTGGCAGGATTTAGTTTTTCTGAACGAGCAAGCCTATCCCGCCGGATATTTTGCGGCCAATATCATGAATCAGGATCAGGCAACCCTTCAGGCCCTGATCCATTACGGCGGTGCCATCAGCAAAGAGGCGGAAGCACTCCTGGACGCAGATCGGGACACCTTTGCCCGTCTGCTCCCACAGGTGCGCTCGGATGTCTCCGCCCTGCTGGATGTGCTGTGGACATACCCGCCCTTCTGCTTCCTGGACAAGTCTGGAGAACTGGAGGTGCTGGATCAATATTGCCGCGAGAACATGGTGGATGCCCTGATGTCGACCGAGGCCCCGTATCGGGATTTTTTCTTGCACTACCTGGCCGCCGCCTTTGCCATCCCCCTGGGGATCTATCATTTTGTTGTAGCGGCGGACTACTTTGAGCGGGGATATCTCTACCGGCTCAAGGAGCGGAACGAGACTTTCTTTGCCATTGCCGCCCACGACTGTTTCACCAGCGACGACTTCTGGCATGTGATGGACACCCTCCCCTTGCCGGATATTGAAAAATTTACGGTGTCCCCAGTCATGGAGTCCACATACATCTTTGCCAGGAATCCTACCCAGAAAGAAAAGATGGTGTTTGTCCAGCGCATCCGCTTTCACAGGATCATGTCGTTCTACTGCTTCGACTTGATGAACGGGCTGCATCACGGCCACGCTCCCTGCGTGTGTCAGAACTGTGAGAGGTATTTTCTTACCCGCAGCGGACACAAGCCCAAATACTGCAGCGGTATGGCACCCCAGGACAGCCGCCTGACCTGCCGACAGTACGGTGCCATGATGCACCAGAAGGAGCAGAACAAGCAGCACCCCGTCTACCGTCTGTTCAATACCCGCACCAACACCATCCGCAAGCATCACCAGAGAGGAAAAATCTCCGACGAGCTGCGGCGGGAAGCACTGTATCTCGCGGAGACCTATCGGGACCGGGCGCTTATGGACAACGACTATGCCGCCGGAGACTACGCCCACGACATGGAGCAGGAGGCGCTTTATGCTCAGGCGAGAGCGCGGCTTGCCCAGGAGGACAAGCCATGAGCATGTACCTCTGTGACGCGCCCTGCCCCAGCAATGAGGAGCTTGCCCGGCGCATACAGGAAGGCGATCCAGAGTCTGCTTCACTTCTGCTTTCCCAGAACGAGGGATACCTGACCATGCTGGCTGCAAGCTACTGCGAGCAATTTTCTCAGGATTTTCTGGTGGACGATCTTAAGCAGGAGGGTGCGCTGGCGCTGCTGGACGCGGCACAGCGGTTTGATGCATCCATGAGAACCAGGCTGCTGACCTACGCCACTCCCGCCATTGAAACGGCCATGAAGGACTGCGCCGCCCAAAGTTCTTTTTCTCTGTCCTTCCCGCTGGATCGCTACTACCAGCTGCGCCAGGTGGCGTTCCTCTATGCCGCACACGAGCAGGACACCGAAGCAGATCTTCTGACCGCCATTCAAGCGAAGCTGGAAGTCTCCGTCAAAGTGGCCAAGCGTCTGCTGGAGGAATACCGCACCGTGTTCCAGATTGAGTCGTTGGGTGAGCGTGTCTTTGATATTAGTTTTGGCGGTGATCCCGCCAGGGCCTATGACCGCTTCATGCGCCGGACGCTGCTCCTCCAGCGCATGGAGGAGGTGCTCAAGCCCAGAGAGTTGAACTTGGTGCGCTGTTATCTGGGGATCGGCCAGCCCAATGAGCAGGGCATGACCTTTCAGGAACTGGCCATCTGGCTGAACTACAACGGCCCCAGCGGCGCGGAGAAGGCGTATAAGAGCGCCATCCGGAAACTGAGAAAGCAACGAAACGGTGGCGCTTACGGTCATTGGCTCTCCATCCAGAAAGCGATTCAAGCCGCATGCCGGGAGGCCTGCGAGGTAAAAGCGTACAGTTCACCTCAGGCCACATGGATGGATGAACAGAAGCTGGTTCATGGCTTTTTGTGCAAAACTGCGGTATTATCAGATGTGTATTGTGTCCTACATGAAGCGTGGGAGACAAATGGGCCGTAACATAATCGGTCTGTACACCAGAGTACACCACTCGTTTCTTCCTGCATGCCGGTACTTTTGCTGCATTTTACGAGGAGATTTATCTATGGAGTATGTTGCTTTTGATTATAATGAGCCCACCAATCAGTGCTGGAAGGAAATTATGACGGAAAAGCTGAAAACTGCCTCCACTTTTGAAATCCACTGTTGGACGGAGGAAACAGAGGAAATCACCATGGCACTTCCGTTTGGAACATTCAAAGAAAGCACCTGGCAATACGGAAAAATCATTGAAGGTAAGGTAACGCCGGAATTCACTTCTTTTTTATTGGGTTTACCCAAGCCCACCGATACCGAGATCTATAACAAAATGACGCCGTTCTTTACCATTGCGTTGGACAACGGCTTTTGGTCGGAGCATTACGGCACCGAACTGAACGGCATTTGACGAACCCCTACTTACCGGGAGGAGATTCCAATGAAACTTACCTATCTGAAATTTTTAAAGTATGGCATCGATTTGGCTCCTCTGGGGCTGGAGCGGAGTACCGGGGACGAGACCTATTTTTGCACCCCCAAGGGGGCCAAAGTCATTGGCTGGGCTGGAGTGGACGGGATTCACTTTTGCTTTATCCGCGGGTTTGGCGAAATGGTGTTTTCCGTCAGTCCCATGAATATTGCGCCCGACTATGTCCACCCTCTGGCACGAAATTTTCCTGATTTCCTGCGTTTGCTGCTTGCCTGCGGCGATAGCGCGGCACTGGAGCAGGCGTGGCAATGGAACTTCGAGCACTTTCGGGCGTTTCTGGCGGATAACCCGCCCACAGACGAGCAGAAAACTGTGCTGGCGCAGATTGCCCGTCAGACTGGCCTCTCTCCCTTAGAGGAGCCGTGGCAATATCTCCATGAGCTACAGAGCACATTTGATTACAGCAAAATCAAATACACAGAGGATTTCGATGACCCGGATCTGAATCCGGATGCACCTCAGCAACCTCCGCAGTGGAAGGTATTCTATGACGGAAACTTCTGGGGTCATTCCGGCCGCGGAAGAGCCGGAAAAGAGGTGGCCATCCATAAGGAATTTGACTGGGCGGGCCGTCATTGGCTCATTCCTTCCATCTACCTGTGCGGCAAAGGGCTGGTCGTAGATTTCTGTATGCAGGTAGCGCCTTCTGATATCCGAGCGTTCATGGAAAAGTGGGATCTGTACCCAGAAACCGAATCTCTCCGAGAATTCACCCAGGAACAACGAATGCAGATCGATTTGGACAGCCCGATGAATCTGGATTTTCACGCCATCCTGCACCTGAACGGGAAAGATCTAAACCCAGACAATGGCTGTGGAACCGCCTACAACCCCTGTCTGCCCCCGGAGTATTCCGTGGGAGACGAGGCCAGACTGGCTGTGGAACACTATGGCCTGGACCCAAATTTCGGGTGGATGCTCTGGCGCTCCGCCTATCCCTGGGCGACCAAGCGCAAGCCGGAGATTCGCAGCCTTTCCCTGACAATCATCCAGGACCCAGTCTCTATCCCTGGCCCACATTTTCAGGTAAGATGTCCGGGGGATACCGCTGTCTTTTCCCATGGCGGCACGGAGCATATCCTGACCGTGCAGGAATATGAAGCCCAGGCTATGGACTGGAGCCGTATGCCGGACACTGGGCTGGAGCACCCCAGCCACTATGTGGCCATGAGCTATACTGTCACCCCGGAACTACCAGACGGTGTTTTGACCATTGTGGACTGTGACGATGGCGACCGGCCCAGGCAGGCTCCTTCCTCCCCCGATCAGCCTGTAGCTACCTCGTGCACTGTGGTCATGGGGATTATCGGCGGTGCGGACGGTCCTACAGCAATCCTTTACGGGCCGGATAAACATGGAAAACTTCACGCAGTCTGTTCTTCGCTGCATTTTGAGCCTGTGGAACAGGTAGAGTGGCGGTTGGTATTTCATGAGAAGCAGTTTGAGGATACGGTCATTGATCTATTCCATAATGCCTCACCTATACCCGGAAATTTCATTCTATAGCATAGAACAGGCATCCGTCTCAGCTTCTTCAGCTGACAATGGATGCCTGTTCGCTTCATAATGATTCAGTTCGTTTGCCATTTCCCACGCCAGACGAAAACCGCAGATGAAGCTATCCACGGAGCGTTGTTCTATCATCAGATTCTGGGCGTCGATGATCCGCAGCACCAACTTCCGCTCCGGCTTGTCCAATCGCTCAATGAGCTGCCGGTGGCAGTTTTCCACTTCCTGTTCTGATTCCACCATAGGCAGAGGGGTGTAGAATCTGTCATACAGCAATCGCAAAGTTTCATTCATGTGTCTCGCCTCCTTATAGCAAGACACAATAGCACATGTCAGGGGAAATAGCCATCATTTTATCTGTAAATGCATATTGAATCTTCAGAAATTTCAATCCTCTGACAACCGCGTGTAACGAATTGCTTCATCAACTTTTTCCATCAGCAAACTCGCAAGGATAAGTCGTTTTATTGCATCTTCCCGTGAAATATATGTATTTTCATGGGCTTTAGGATTTCGTATCCCTTGAATCGCACCAGCAAAAATCTGCATATATCCTTCCTGCACATTTTTCCCACTCTCAGTGTCCAAGCCTTCAAAAATAAGCAATGGATTTGACGGAGAAAATGTTTTTCGCATCAAATCCTGCCCATCCTTTTCTTCCCCTCGATAACGCCTATAAATTCGTTTTATTCGGGAATTGACTTCCTTCATTGCAGACTCAACCGCATCTGCATAAAACCCTTGGTTGAATTTGTCTCCTGAAACCTTATAAATCAGGGGATGAAGGTAGGACCAAAACCCTTCGTTTTGCCTTGACAGAATTCTTCGTTTCAGAGAATCAAGTTGAATCAAAATTTCATCTGCTTCGGATCGCGTCATATACTGAGAAGATTTGTATACAAGATTTTCGGAGATTTTTTGCCATTCTGGTGTCATTTCAAAATGATTCTCATATATAAAATGCTGGAGATCATTGTGAAATTCTTCGTATACGGGAAGATTGAACCGAATGGTTTCTTTGACATTGTATAGTGCTTTCAACTTGGAAATTAATGTATCAATTTCTATCATTCCTATGATCACCCCTTTGGTTTATAGCTCCCACACCGTCTCATCTCCGCAGATATTGCGGATCTTCAAGCGAAGGGGGTTCTTTTCACCGCAAATGGTCCCATCCCAGAATTCTTTGGTTTTCTCACCGTTGCGGATGACATGGCCGTTTTTATCAATTTTAATTTCACTGTCCGAGTGCCATTCTCCCTGGGCTGCGGAGCAATCCAGGCTCAGGTATTCGATGAGCTCCAGACCGTCATCGCTGACCTCAATAGGTTTAAAGGGCTTCTTTGCTGTGGCGTTCATCCTGGCTTTCTCATTGAATTCGGTGATCTTCTGTAGTACACGGTCGCTGATAAAGGTATCTACCACCACGGCATAGCCACCGAAAAGGTCACCCTTCCGCTCCTCGATATGGAATTTGGCATAGTCGCCGATGACCACATCATCCAGAACGGTTTTCAGATCACGCAACTCAATTTCCACGGTGGTGCTGTCGTCCTGGTCAATGAATCTGCGGATCTCCTCCTCGCTGGTGATGTCGATGTAGTAAACGATGACTTTTTTGATACCGGCGTCCAGGTCGGGGATGGCCTGATGGATGATACGGTTCATCAGCACCACATCCAGCAGCTTGGAGGTGCTGTCCATCAGGTTGGGAACATAGACGGGGATAGTACCCAACTTGCTGTCGGTGATGGCACCCTCCCAGAAGGAGTCCAGGGAGTCCTCGTTTTTCAGGCCAGGAATCAATGATTTGATCTTGTCCATGGTCTGAACGGGGTTGCGATAGAGCTGCACACCATCCTTGATCTCCAGCACATCAAACTGCGCCCCGTCTACTTTCAGCCGATCTCGAGTGGTCTGAATGGAGTTGAGGCCAATGTCACAGTGGATGAAACGACGGCCCAGCTTGTTGGCCACCGTAGCGGAGACGCCGCTGCCGCCGAAGAAGTCGGCGACACACATTCCTTTATTGGAGGATGCATTAACAATGCGTTCTAAGAGAGCGGCTGGTTTTTGTGTAGCATAGTCAGAGCGCTCTATCGCCTGTGAATTAACCGGATTTATATCCATCCACATAGATTGTACTGGCATTCCAGGTAATTCGTCTAAATATAATTTTCGACGAATGCCACCATTTTTTGTGAAATACAGCCGTCCCTCTGAGTCAAGTTTTTCCATAGTTTCTATCGGACATCTCCAGAGGGATGTACACCCCTTATACTCATAGGTGTATCCTCCTCCTTGCAATCCTTTTGCAGAAAGGTCACGATCATCCCACTTGCGTCCGTCTGGGTCACTTCGCCTGAACCGAGCTGCATAGTCTTCGTCATATGGTACATAAACAGTATTGAATACATATTGTTCTTGAGATTTGGTATAGAAGTATATACAGTCAAAATTGTTTCCATAAAACTCTGCATCGCTGTGTGCAGTTGCGCGTTTCCAGATAATCTCGTTTCGGAAATTATCTTCTCCAAAGATCTCATCCATTAGAACTTTCATATAATGCCCGATGTGGTAATCCAAATGCACATAAATGGACGCAGTTTCGCTCATCACACTTTTAATGGACATGAGGTTCTCGTACATCCAGTTGAGATATTTTTCTTTATCCCATACATCGCCGTACATCTTTTCCTCAAAGGCTTTCAGTTCCTCGATGTCCAGCTCCTGCTCCGCCTGGTCGATGGCCTCGGCCACCTTGGGGTTACAGCGGAGATACACCTTCTTGGCATAGTCGGCGCCGCTGGCAAAGGGCGGATCGATGTACACCAGGTCCACCTGGATACCCTGCTCCTTCAAATAGGCGCAGGCGGAGACGCACTCTCCACGGATGACCAGGTTGCCATCCTTGTTTTCCCCCACGGTCTCCTGTTTTTCCATCTCGTACAGGGGCATTCCACGCTGGAGCACCATGGACATATCATCCGCGCCCTTATACTTGAGAATGCGGTTAAAGTTTCCCAATACAGCCTGTCCTTCCACAGGCTCCGGGATAAACGGTACATATTTAATCGGCATGGTCATGCTCCTCCTTGGAGTTTTTCCCTTTTCGAATATTGTAGTAATTCATGTGGTAGGAAAGCTTATCCAATGCTTCTTGAAGACACTTTATCTGTTTCATAGAATCACCGCTTGTATACTTAAAAGTATAACTTTTTATTTCATCTTCCGATATATCTCCTATGAGAAACTGACAAACTTTACTGTTGTCTTCTACCACGAGCAAATAAACCTTCCTAACAGATTCCCAGATCTCTTTGATTATCTTAGTAAGTTTGAAATGTTTATTCATTGAGAGTAACTGGCATATATAAAAATAAACCTCTTTTTTGTAGACTTTTTGCATCTCTTCAAGATTGCCTTTCAACTCATATATTCCAATCCTGTTGTCTACTCTCAGGTTCTTATTTAGAGCTTCCATAAAGTCATGGCAACCGTTATATAGAGAAAGCACCGCACGATTTCTCTCGTAAAAATAAGTTACAATAGCTGTTCCACATATTAAAATTCCACTCGAAAATAGGCCTAAAGAAAGATTGCTTGCAAATGAAAACTCGAAAAAATTTAAAATAATAGCTACAACTAATGAAAGAAGAGACAATATGCCAGATAAAGCGGCAATTCTACGCTGTAAATTCAAAGTTATCACCTCTGAAAAAATTCACAAATTTTCCTCTGCGTCATGACAAGCCTGTCCCGCTCGGGCAGCGTATCCTCCAAATACAGATACTCAAACCGCGCATAGCCAAAGGCGGCGTTGTTTTGCCGAAGGAACTCCGTCTCCACGAAGACCTTTTTATCCTTAAATTTTGGATCGTTGGCATAGGCTTCGCCCTTGGTCTCGGCGATCATAGCCTTATGGATCTTGCCGTCTTTGCGCTGGAGAATGAGGAAGTCCGGCGTATACATCCCTACATACTGCCAAGCATTGCCGCTTCGTTTGTAGCACTTGATCTTAAACTCCGTCATGGACCGGTCACCGTTGTAATAGACCTCCAGGCCCAAACGCTCGATTTCGGGAAAGGTCAGCACTTCCCGCAGGAATATTTGCTCAAAGCCGCTGTCCGTGTGGTAGGGCAGGTAGTGGAAAGAGCGATCCTTTTGGGGGTGGGAAGAATACTTTTTGCGGAGCATGGTCAGGACATCTTCCTGCCCCATCTCCTGGGCCAACTCCATCATCGCCTGTGCCTTCTTGTCTAATTTCAGTTTACCCTGGTCATCCAGAACGATTTTTTGTGCCGTCTCCTGGTTGGGATAGTAATCCTGGGGCCGTTCTGTCTCAACTGTCTGAGTAAAGTTGGCGATATTCAGCAGGCTGGCCGACTGAGGTATCCGCTCTTCACGGGTCTCGTAGGAGCGAAGAGCGCAAAAGGTCTTGCGGATATTCGCCTCCACCTGGAGCAGATGATATTTGGAACTGAAATACCGCGAGCCATCCCGTTGATACGTGATTTCCTCAAAGATAGACCTCAGTTGGGCATCATAGGGCTGCAATTCCTCCATGGTAAGAGTGTAGAGGGAACTGCGGACGATGCTATAAAGCCAGGCAGAATAAGACGCTGGGACAGTACCGTGTTCCTCATTATCCACTCTGGTATCCGTTATCTCCATAGAGAAATCGGTGGTTTTAATGGTGCCTGCTACAATACTTGCATTTTTGTAAACATCCGGGAGTGTTTTTTCCGGCTCAGCGGGGTCTACGATCAAAGTTTCATAATGGATCTTCAGCTGATAGAAGTCCACCTTGGGCAGATGGAGATGATCGGTGCGGTCATACCGAGCCAGCGACACTTTATGGTGATCCGCCTCACAAAACTCTTTTAGGGAGATATGGTGCTGTTTCAGCAGTTGAGCGTTTAGTTTTTCAGCATTGCTGCTGTTTAGATAGATCAAAGCCGTTTCCAGTGCGTCTTTCTGTACCTGACGCAGGCAGCGGCAAGCGGTCTGCAGCACCATGTTTTTGGGGCAATCTCCCTCTTGGGAGAGAATGATTCCCGTCAGGCTGCGGCAATCCCAGCCCTCTTTTCCGATCTGCACCAGCAGCACAATGCGGATTTTTGAGAAAGGCTGATCCAGGCTGTCAAACTCCATCTGGCTATCGGCCGGCTGTGGATACTGCTTATTACCTTTGTGGAATTTCAGAATGGCATCACTGGAAAGCCCATACTCCGCCGCGATACGAGCTACTATGGGGTAGACCAGCTCCTCCAGCTTTTCAATGGTTCCGCAGTAGATGCCCAGCTTGGCCAGTGTCCCGCCGGGATATACGGTGTCCTGATAAGCCTCGAGAAAATCTCTGACGCCATTTTCAATAATGCGGCTACTGTCAGGAATATCTGCAATTTTCACAATGGGCCGCTTGAGAAAGTTTCCTACGCCGTCGATGAGCGGATAGTAATAGACGATATTGGAAATCTCCGCCGAGGATACTGAGAGACCATCAGTCACCTTAATTTTCTCTGCCTTTTCCAGATAGGGTGTACCGGAAAAGCCAACCACGGAATTAACGGTCTGATTCTTCGCCCACTTGCTGACTACGGCGCGGAGCTTGATCTCGTCGCTGACCGCATGGTGGACCTCATCAATGAAAATGGACAAGCCGGGGAGTTTGCCGATTAGGTTACGCAGCTCATTGGCCTGCCGATCCTTCTCGTCATCACTCTCTTCAAACATACTGATCTGCCCCAACTTCTCCTGAATGCGATCCAATATCACCTTTTCTGCGTTGGTGACGGCCACCAAGCCAAACAGTTCAGACAGCGGTTGATGGTTGGCGATCTTCTGCACATTGGGATTCTTTGTCTTATTGGATTTGTTGGCGGTCTTGCCTTGATCCAGCACTTCAAAGGAGATCTGACGCTTAATTTCTGATGCCGCCGGTTGGGGGATCACCCAAGAGGGATCAAATCGCTGGATGGTTTTCAAACTGGGCACGACCGAGGATTTCAGCCCAGAGGGAGCAAAGATCATGAAGTTATGGGCAAAGGCCGGATTATGGGGCTCGTTTTTGGCAAAGTACAGATCCAGATAAATAAATGCGGCCATCAGGTAGGTTTTTCCGGCACCCATGGGCAGGCTGAACAGATAGTCGGTATAAGATACCCCGTAAAAGGCAGATTGGAAAAAATCTTCATAATTAATGCTCTCCGGGTCTTTGCGTATCTGCTTTTCCAGCTTTTCGGAGACCTGTTCGCCGGAGTCGGTTTTCAAACAGGCGTACTCGAACAGTGCAGCCGCAGCCGGATGGCTAAGTAAAAAAGCCCTTGTCTTTGCAGAAAGTTCCTCTTGCTCCAAATCCAAAGTGTTGAACGCTCCCTGGCAGAATAATTTTGCCAGAGGCGCACAACCGCAGGCAATTTTCAGATACAGATAGGTTTTAATGGCATCTATCTGCGCATCGCGCATCTGGTTTGCTTTTTCAATATAAGCGATGATTCCCTGGGCAGTACACTCGGAGGACGCAAACCAACGGTTCCGTGCGTTGGTGATCATTTGATAAAACATCAGCAATCTCCTTTTTGTGATTCTTTTGCTTGGCGCGTTCTACCGTCCAGGGGCTTTCTGGCATCCTTTGGAATGGCCCACACACGGCCCAGACGATACGCTCCGGGGATACGGCCATCCCCACATAGAATTTCAACACGTCGTTGTGTAATGCCCCATTCTGTTGCTTTATCCTTTGGCGTTACATACTCCATATCGGCAGGCTCCTTATTGTGCATCTAACTGTTTAATCGCATTATACATCCTTTGAACGAACAATACAACTTAGAAAAGGCATTCGCAAACCTCTTAACTATTAAAGTTGGATGCGTTGATATATGCGCATGAAGCTCCACATCCTTATGGATACTGTATTATTCTTTTGCATTGGGATGTAAAAGGACCCGTCGCAGAAACTTTTAATTCTGCGACGGGTCTCTTCCCCATACGCGGCGTTAAGCCCCATAGGTCCACATTGTGTACCTATGGGGCTTAACCTATGGGAAGGCTCTTTTTCGTTCCGTATGATTCAGTGGGACAGGATATACTGCTCCAGCTCCTCCGCAGTGGATACCACCGCCACGGCGCCGGCTTCCGCCAGTTCACCGGGGGCCGCGTAGCCAAAAAACTCCACGCCCACGCAGTCCAAGCCGTTTTCTCTGGCACCCAGCACATCAAACTTCCGGTCGCCCACCATGAGCACCTGGGGCTTGTCAGCTTCTGTCAGCCCCAGGCGGCGCAGCGTCTCCCGGATCACATCCGCCTTTTCCCAGTCTCCCACCGGAGGACTGCCGGTGATGGTTTCCATAGACGGAGCAAAGCCGAACTTTTCACAGATGGGCACGCACATCTCCTCCGGCTTAGAGGAGGCCACCGCCAGCACATAGCCCTGTTCCTTCAAACGGCGGCAAAGTTCCGGCATGCCCGGTGCGGCGGCGTTTTCAAACTTGCCGATCGGCGCGTACCGCTCCCGAAACAGACGGACCCCCTCCAAAGCCTGCTCCGGCGTAAAGCCGCAAAAGCGCATATAGGAGTCCTGCAGGGGCGGGCCGATGAACTTGAGCAGCGTCTCCACAGGCGGAACCGGCTGGCCCATTTTCTCAAACGCATAGCACAGGCAGTTGAGGATCCCCTCCTTGGAATCGGTCAGCGTTCCATCCAGATCAAATAAAATGTAGCGGTACATACCATCTCTCCTTTTTGCTGGGGAGATTTTATCATCATTTCCGCCTTTGCGCAAGGGGATGCCGCCGTTTTGCCCGGATACCCGGTACTTCGCAAAACACGTCTTCAGCAAACAGAACTTTTTGAGAAACTATGCAGCGGGACTATCGCATTCAAACGAAAGATGTGGTAATTTCATATTGTGCAGTTCTTTTCAAAAAAGATTGATTTCAGTCACCTGTTCGGTCTTTGCACTGTTTCATTCCGCTGATCACATGGATGATGAACGCTTTCTCATCAGGGGACAAACTGCGGATCAGCCCGTCCAGGAATACATCCTGGCTGTGTGTCTCTTCTGCCGGCCGCTCCTCACACAACAGATCATTGATGTCCATGTGCAGCACATTGGCAATGTTCACCAGCGTTTGAAGACTGGCAGTCATCAGGTTATTTTCCAGCTTTGCCACCGCATTGGTGGAGATATCGATTTGTTCTGCAAGCTGTTCCTGCGTAAGCCCCGCATACTTCCGCGCCGCTTTGATTCGCCTTGCAATCAGCGGATAATCCACCTTATATCTGTAATCCATATTTGCCGCTCCTTTTCATCAAGGATATATGGATTATTTTCAAATTATAATTGATTATTACTCCAAATTATTATTAACTAACAATGAATCCAACTCTATACTGTATGGAAAGGATCTTTCCTGTCTGTCCAAGGACCGCTGGTCTTCACAGAAAGCATCGCACATCCACCGTCATATGATTGGGAGCGTGCCTATGCGTGATTCATTTCCTACGTTTTGGCTTATTTTCCCGGTTTTGCCTCTGGCAGCAGCCGGCACAGGCGCTTTTTTCAGCGCCCGTATCCGCCATACCCGGGCCCGGCGTTCTGCCCGGCAGCTCTTCTACCGGGCATGCCGGAAACATGCCATTGCGGAGAGCGCGGACCTCTCCTCTGCGAAACACTACGAAATCGCCGTCCGGCTGGCGGGGGAATACGGTCTTTCCTGTCCTTCCAGGGAAGTGCTTGGCCGTATTCTCGACGAGGAAAAGCCCTCCTATGAAGCACGCAGGCGAACCGCACATCATTAAACCACTCCCCGGCCCCGAAGGGCCGGGGAGTGGTTGATCCTATGGCTCCCGACCAGCCAAAGCAGTGCCACAGCCTGTGAAAATGCGGGCCGGTCCTGCGGATCCGTGCATATGGCTCAGGGGGGCATGCAAAGCTTCCCATTTCCGGACGCTGCCCCGGCAAATTTCTTATGGTCAAAGCGTGTCACACAAAAAATCCCCGGTCCTTTCGGACCGGGGATTTTGCATCCTGATGGATTCAGATCAGCCGAAGTAGCGCTTCAGCAGGCCCTCGAAAGCCTTGCCGTGACGTGCTTCGTCGCGAGCCATCTCGTGCACGGTGTCGTGGATGGCGTCCAGGTTCAGAGCCTTGGCCTGCTTGGCCAGCTCGAACTTGCCGGCGGTAGCGCCGTTCTCGGCCTCGACGCGCATCTCCAGGTTCTTCTTGGTGGAGTCGGTCACGACCTCGCCCAGCAGCTCAGCGAACTTGGCAGCATGCTCAGCCTCCTCATAGGCGGCCTTCTCCCAGTACAGGCCGATCTCGGGATAACCCTCACGATGGGCAACACGAGCCATGGCCAGATACATACCGACCTCGGAGCACTCGCCGGCAAAGTTGGCGCGCAGGCCCTCGATGATCTCCTCGGGAGCGCCCTGGGCAACACCCACCACATGCTCGGCAGCCCAGCTCATCTCGCCCTTCTGCTCGGTGAACTTAGAGGCGGGAACACCGCACTGGGGGCACTTCTCGGGGGGATTCTCGCCCTCGAACACATAACCGCAAACCTGGCAAACCCACTTCTTCATAGTAAAGATCCTCCTTATGTTTTTCAATCGTCTGATCGATTTTCACTTAGTTCCTCTTGGGATGGTCTGAGTATAACAGTATATTCTAATGTTTTGAAGTTGCTTTTGCAACTTTTGAAAAACTTTTCGAAAACTTCATTTTTTGCGTGCCGCAGATTGCTCTGTAACCTATGTGTGCCAGGCCTCCTGCAAAGCCGATCACGTAAAAACAGAGAGGCTTACGCCTCTCTGTTTTTATCAGACAAAAGCCGGATCACTCCTTCTCCGCCAGAGCCTTCGCCTCAGCAATGGCCTTTTCCTGAGCCATGGGCGGGCACTGCGCCGGGCCGAAATCCGCTCCGTTCCGCTTTCCTTGCCGGAAAGCTTCACGCCGCTTCTTTG
>PPYE01777417.1_pt1 | contig 14465 bp, 14 predicted proteins | sample 1559881 | NCBI WGS metagenome assembly PPYE01 (sample SAMN08240022, study PRJNA423297) | Human gut metagenome, whole genome shotgun sequencing project.
AGGGGTACCGGAGCGGCCACTACAGCCGCAACCTCACCACCACTTCCGGGGACGTTACCCTGAAGGTACCCAAGCTCAAGGTGATTTCCTTTGAGACCGCCATCATTGAGCGGTATCGCCGCCGGGAGAGCAGTGTAGAAGAAGCCCTCATCGAGATGTACCTGGCAGGCGTATCCGTCCGACGCGTGGAAGATATTACCGAGGCCCTGTGGGGCAGCAAAGTGTCGCCATCCACCATTAGTGAGCTAAACAAGAAAGCATATGTCCACATTGAGGATTGGCGGAATCGTCCCCTGCAAGGTGGACGTTATCCATATGTTTACGTGGATGGGATCTACCTGCGCCGCAACTGGGGCGGAGAGTTTGAAAATGTAGCCATTCTGGTAGCCATTGCAGTCAATGAGGATGGATACCGCGAGATTCTTGGTGCAGCTGAGGGCATGAAAGAGGACAAGGCCAGTTGGGTCAATTTCTTTCAGTGGCTCCGCGGCCGTGGTCTGGATGGGGTTAAACTGGTGGTTGGAGACAAGTGCCTTGGTATGCTGGAGGCTGTGGGAGAAGTATTCCCCGAAGCCAAGTACCAACGGTGTACAGTCCACTTTTACCGCAATGTGTTCTCAGTCACGCCTCGCTCCAAGGTGAAACTGGTGGCCAAGATGCTCAAGGCGATCCACGCCCAGGAAAGCAAAAAAGCTGCCCGGGAAAAAGCAAAAACCGTGGTGGAGCAACTGCGCTCTATGAAGCTGAAAGAGGCCGCCAAGAAGGTGGAGGACGGCATTGAGGAGACGCTGACTTACAGCGATTTTCCCAGCGAACACTGGACTCGTATCCGCACCAACAATATCATTGAACGGCTGAACCGAGAGATCCGCCGCCGCACTCGTGTAGTGGGCAGTTTCCCGGACGTCAACTCCGCCCTCATGCTGGTCTGCGCCCGGCTGCGCCATGTGGCCGGCACCCAGTGGGGCAACAAAAAGCACATGAACATGAAGCACCTGGAGGCGGCCCTTGAGGATGCCTCTATTGCTGGATGACTTCACTCATGCCAGGCCCTGCAAACCATTTTGCGAAAAATACTTGACACTACCGTGCAGAGAGTTCAATTCCTGTAAATTTTTATGAAAAGGAGAAAATGCCATGCAAAAGACATACATTCTGGATACCAACGTCTTGATCCAGGCTCCCTATGCCCTCGAATCCTTTGAGGATAATCACCTCGTTCTCCCGCTGGCCGTTCTGGAAGAGCTGGATGGATTAAAAAATTCCGAAGCAGAAAAAGGCGCTAATGCGCGGCAGGCCATCCGGTATCTGGAATCGGTGCGCACGGCGGGAAACCTGCTGGAAGGCGTCTCCCTGCCGGGCGGCGGCACGCTGCGCCTGGAGGTTAACTGCGTGGACGTGAAGCTGCCGGAGGGCTTCCCGGAGCACAAAAACGACAACCGGATTTTAAAGGTCTGCCTTGGCCTGCAAAACGGGAAAACGCCGGTTATCCTGGTGACAAAGGACATTGTGGTGCGCGTCAAGGCGCAGATGCTGGGGATTCCCGCGGAGGATTTCACCACTGAGCAGGCGCCTGTCAGTGAGGAACAGTATACCGGACGATGCGAGGTCTTTGTAGCGGAAAAGAAATTCGAGGACTTTAAAAAGAAGCATATTGCGCCGGAAGATGTATATCAGGCGGACGAATCCGGTGAAAAGCTTCCGGTGACGCTCGTGCCCAACCAGTTTGTCATCCTCAAAGCGGACCAATCCGCCAGGAAAACCCAGCTTGGCCGTTTTGACGGGAAGAAAATCGTACCGCTCGCTTTTCAGAAGAAAAAGCCCTACGGCGTTTCCCCAAGAAATGTGGGTCAAAAATTTTTACAGGAGGCCTTGATGGCCGATGCGGAAGAAGCGCCGCTGGTGATCGTAAAGGGTATGGCCGGCACAGCAAAAACCTTCTACACCTTGGCTGTCGGCCTGCACGCCATGCTGGAGCAGGAGGAACCGGCTTACCGACGCATTTTGATCAGCCGTCCCAACGCCCAGTTTGACGATGATATCGGGTTCCTCCCGGGGGACGAGTCGGAAAAGATCGCGCCGCTGCTCCGGCCGGTCGTCGACAATCTGGAGCTTTTGGTGGATCAGAACGAAAAGGAACGGTTTTCCGACGAACGCAGCCTTTCCGGAAAAGTGGAAGAGCTGTTCGACCGGGGTATTGTGGACGCCCAGGCCCTCAATTTCATCCGCGGCCGGTCAATTTCCAAAACCTATCTGGTCATTGACGAGGCGCAGAACCTGACACCCAAGCAGGCCAAGGGGATCATCACCCGCGCCGGGATGGGTACGAAAATCATCCTGCTGGGCGACCCGCAGCAGATCGACCATCCTCTTCTGGACGAACGCACCAACGGTTTGAGCTACGCAGCGGAAAAAATGAAGGGCAGCCCGCTGTGCTGGCAGGTCACCATGTCCGCCGAAGAGTGCGAGCGTTCCGCACTGGCTATGGATGCAGTTAAACGGATGTAATTGGATTGGATTTTATATATGCACAGGAAAGGTTGATAGCGATATGAAACAAAACGGTTCCTTTCAGGAGACCATCGCATGGATAGGGCAAAAGCTCAGGAGCAGCCAGAAGCGGTATTTCGGCGTGCTGCTGATCCTGCTCGGTATCGTTTTGGGGATTGTTTCCAGGGCGGCGGGCGGTTCCCCGTTCCAGGATTTTGCCACCGGTATCCTCATGGGCCTCTCGGCCGGCATCCTTCTCGTCGGGATTCTCGCCATCCTGCTGTCCTTCATCCGGAGAAAGTAACTATGACCGCGAAATGGTAAGAAATTTTCATAAAATAAAGTTACGCAAATTTAATTTACTTTTTACGTTGCTATGATAGAGAGCTAACAGAACGTATGGTATATTGTAAATGCAGAGAAACGCAAGAAATTATTTGTAATTTGGAGGATGAAAGGACATGGAGCTCTCGAAAAAGCAGACGGCGACGCAGTCGCAAAAACTCATGGTCTTCGTATTGACCATGGCACTGTATGGATTGGCAACCCTGTTTACCGAACTAATTCCCAGCTTTCAGGCCGGTATTGTGGAATTTTCGGTGGAATACTTCCTGTTTATCCCGCTGACGCTGGCCATGCTGTTTGACCCGCTTTCAGCAGCGCTGGGCGCGGCTACCGGCGAGCTGGTATTCAGCGAGATCATGCTGGGCCAGTTCGGAGGCTTGGGCGAGCTGGAAAAATTCCTGACGGTAACCATTGGTGTGTATGTTGCCGGACGGATGGTGAAGAACCCGAAGAACTATAAAATGGTCGGCATTGCAGCCATCACCGGCACAGGGCTTCAGCTGTTGATGGGAACCGTCGTAGATATTTTGAAGGTACAGTTTGCCGTAGAGGATTTTGAAGCAGTAGCCGGCCTGCCGGAAAGCGTGTTTGCCACCGAAGGCTTTGCGTTCCTCAACGACCTGCTGTTCTCCGGTATCCTGTTCTGCCTGCTGCCCACCCTGTTCCTGGTGCCGAAGCTGTACGGCAAGATCGAGCCGCTGCTGGGGATGCGCCCGCGGGATGAAAAGACCTGGCTGGGCGGGATCAACGCCAAAGTTGTCATCGGCTGTATCGTTGCCTTTGCCGCAGCGGCCGGCGCCGAACTTTTGGCTACCAGCGGCACCCCGCTGATCGAATGGGAAGCCGAGTGGGCGGAAAGCGGGACAGCGCTGGCCATCGGTCTTGTGGTTGCTGCCGTAATCGCTGTTGCTGCGATCGTTGCGCTAAAAGTCAAGGCCGGCAGGAAACAGGCGGAGGAACAATGAACATCATCGAGATAGAGAATTTGACCTATTCCTATCCCGCCGCAAAAAGTCCGATTCTGAAGAACATATCGCTTACGGTTGAAGAAGGGGACTTCCTGGCGGTCGTTGGGAACAACGGCTGCGGGAAGTCCACTTTTTGCAAAACCCTAAACGGGCTGATCCCTCACTTTATCGACGGAGATTTTGAAGGGACCGTCAAGGTGGGAGGGATCAACACCCTGGAATCGGATGTGGGGACGCTGGCCTGCAAGGCGGGATATGTCTATCAGGATTTTGAAAATCAGATCGTCCGCCCTACCGTGCTGGATGACGCCTCCTATGCCTGCTTGAACTACGCCATGCCGGATTATATCGAAAGAGGACGGCAGGCTCTCTCCCTTTGCGGGCTGGAGGGACGGGAGGACGACTATATCTGGCAGCTTTCCGGGGGGCAGACCCATCTGCTGGCGCTGGCGGGCGCTGTTTCCCTGCGGCCGGATATCCTGATTCTGGACGAGCCGATCGCCCAGCTGGATCCCAGCCATGCGGATAAAATCTACGGCGTACTGAAGGAGCTGAACGAAAAGCATGGCAAGACGATTATCGTCATCGAGCACCATACGGAATATATCGCCGATTACTGCAAGCATGTGATGCTGATGCGGGACGGCGGCATTGCGTGGAAGCTTCCCACGGGCGAGGCGCTGCGCCGGGTGGAGGAGTTGCAGGCATGCAATATCTTCCCGCCCCAGGTGACCATTGCCGCTCACCGGATGAAACGGGAAGGGAAGCTGCCGGAGGGACAGCTCTTGCCCACCATCGTAGCGGAAGGGGAAAACGCTTTTCGGCATTTACAGTATCATCCCTGTGCCTTTACGAAACAGGAAGAGGCAGAGACCGGTGAGCCTAATGTGCAGTTTCGGGACGTATCCATCGCTTATCGCAGCGTCAAAGGAGACGACCGGTTGGTGTTTGACGGCCTGAATCTGGAGATTCGCCGCGGAGAGAAGATCGCCCTGATCGGTTCCAACGGCGCAGGGAAATCCACCTTAATGAAACTAATGGTAGGCCTTCTCAAGCCGGGGACGGGCGACATTCTCCTGAATGGTGAAAGCACCCGAAAGAAAAAGACGGAACAGCTGTCGAAAAGCATTTCCCTTGTTTATCAGAACCCGGAGGAGATGTTTATCAAGGATTCCATCCGTGCCGATATCTCCTATGCCATGCAGGTACGGGATGTTGAAAACTGGCAGGCGCGCACCGACGAACTGCTGGCCCGCTTCCGGCTGACGGAATTGCAGGACCGGGACGGCCGGCTTCTCTCCGGCGGCCAGATGCGCCGGGCAAGTCTCGCCATCGGCGTTGCCCTGAACCCCGGCATTTTGCTGTTGGACGAGCCGACTGCCAACCTGGATATCGCCACCCGCAAGGAAATCATGCGGACGCTGACGGACATAAAGGATATCACCGAAACGGTGATGATCGCCACCCATGATATGCAGCTGGTCTGTGAGTGGGCGCAGCGGATCGTAGTGCTCTGCCGGGGCCGGGTGGTGGCGGACGGAACACGGGACGAGATCTTTGGAAATCAGGAAATCCTGGACACCGTAGGAATCCGGCCGCCGGAGATTTTTTCCATGGCGCAGGCGCTGGACAGCGGAGCCCTCTGCTATACGGTGGAGGAATTCCTGCACAGCTTTGAGGAGGCGTGAGGATGGCAACGAAGATGAAAAAGAAGCTCTCCGAAAATATCCTGGATAAATTCTCCATTGACTTTCTGCGCAATCAGGTGCTCAAAAACGCCTACGGCAACGATGACACAGTGATCGCCAGGCTGGACCCGCGGATTCTGCTGGTGTGGTATTTGTTTTTCGGATTGGTGCCCTGGTTTGTGAATAACCTATGGTTTTTGATGGCCTGCTTTTTACTGGTGCTCGTCACTACCGTACTGGCCCGTGTGGCGGGCCTGGTGCTGCTGCTGTTCGCGGTCGGCGTCTTTACTCAGACGGGATATCTGCTGGTGGTGTCCTTCCTTTTCGGTGGGGACGCTTCCACCATCGTCCCGCTGCTGATCCTCACCCTGAAGGTCGCCACCTGCTCTCTGGCCTCCGTCACCGTATTCTCCGGATTGGATCCGGACCGTCTGTCCAACGGGCTGATGTGGTACGGTTGCCCGGAACGGCTTTCCTTTTCCATCTCCTACGCCTATCGGATCCTGCCCATGCTGATGGAGGAGTTCCAGAACATCCTGCTCTCCTTCCGGATGCGGGGGAATCCGCCAGTGCACGAAAGGTTCTGGGGGAAGGTCAAGTACCTGTTCTATCAGATCAAAGTGGTCATGCACGCCTTTTACCCGCTGATGCTCAATACCGCCAAGCGCTCCCGGACAACGGTGGAGGCGCTGGAAATCAAAGGCTACCGTTATGCGGCGGTCAACAAGGCGGTGAAAAAGATGAAGCTTGCTACTTTGAAGGTCACCTATAACGACCTGCTGTTCCTGGCGATCTCTTTCCTCTGGATCGCGGTTTCCATCCTGTTATCCACATTATTTTAGAAAAGAGGCTGTAACTTGAAACTGGATTTTCATACTCACGGGAAACTGGCCAAACGGCTTCCGTTTTCCACCCAATATACCGACTGGCTGTTCGGCGAAGCAAAGGCGGCTGGGCTGGATGCCCTGTGCCTGACCGAGCACTTCAATACGCTGCAATTCGATGAGCTGTACGGCTATCTTTTGCATCAAAGCAAACGGGAAGGAGATGCCCTTCTGCTGGAAAACGGGCTGCGGATATTCCCGGGCATGGAGACGGATATTGCCGAGGGTGGGCATATTCTGTCGCTGGGAACTGTAGAAACGATTTTGGAACTCAATCAGCGGCTGGCCTCACATAAGCAGCCGGGGCATTTTCTTCCATTTGAAAAGCTGCTGGACTTGTTCCGGAAATACGACGTTCTGGTAGGCGCCGCCCACCCTTACCGGGCAGGCGGACATATTCCGGAGCTGCCCCGGGAACAGCTGGAACGGCTGGATTTCCTGGACTTAAACGGCAAGGATGTGGCGGAGGACCGGGAACGCGCCGAACGGCTCACCCGTTCTCTGGGAGAACGTCTCCACAAACCGGTAGTCAGCGGGAGCGATACCCATCAGGCGGTGCAATACGGTTGTATCTGGACAGAATTTGCAGAGAACTCCGTCACACTGGACGAATTGCGCCGTCAAATGTCGTCAGGAGCCTATCAAATTATAGTTTCGGAGCAGGCCGCGTTTCAGGTAAAAACCGCTGGCATCTTGAAACGGGCGCTGAAGGAGATTTACGCCTTGGGCGGGGATTATGTCAGCGTTCTGCTGGGCAATGGAAAAGAACAGGATTTCTGTTCTTTTCAGGACAGGCTCGCCGTGGCCTACCAAACGGTGGTGATCGATTATTCGCCAAAAGCCGGAGAAATGGCGGACAGGATCCGGCTGGCTGCCAATGAAATGTCCCGGAAGGGTTTTGAACTGGTATCCGCAACAACCACCGGCTCAGCGAAGGGTATCCTGGTTTTCCGGGAAAAAGGTATGTAACGGGCCTTTTTCTTGAACAAAGCCTGGCTTTCTGATATACTGTATAGCGTAAAGGTGAGCGCTTTATGAGACGAATTGCATTGTTATTTTCTGTTTTGTGCCTGTTGCTGGCCGGTTGCGGCAGAACAACCGGCCAAATGCCATCCGATTCTCCGCAAGGATCTTCTGTGGCAGATCAGGCTCCGCAGGAGACAGCTTCCAGTACCGAGCAGCCCGAAATCTTTCCGGATGATGAGATTCCGGACAGTTCAAAGCCATCCGGCGGCAGCCAGCCGGCAGATGCTGAAATCGATCAGGATGCCGAGCTTGCCCTGGCGATGGAAAACGCCGGCGTTCCGGAAAAAGACGCATATAACGTGAAAGTGGAACGGGACCGGGAAAACGACATCCCGATTTTCCAGGTGGAGTTTGAAACAGAGTACGGGAATTATGACTTTGAAATCGCCATAACAGGCGGAAAGATCATCGGCGCCGATTACGAGGTAGATGAAGAGTGGCTTGACAGGCTGGGCGGAAGCCCCGTCACGCTGGAGGAAGCCAAACAGGCAGTCCAGAGCAAGGTTCCTGCCTCCAGCACGGAAAACATCCGGATGTGGGAAGAAAGCGGCGACGGTCGGGGCCGCTTTGAGGGGGAGTTGTTCCACGACGGCGTCAAATATGAGTTTGAGATTGATCCAAAGACCGGGATTATTTTTGACTGGAATGCGGATCTGCGGGAATAACCGCCCCGCACAGAGCTGGTTTGAGCAAAGAAAGGCCACAGGAGGAGTCGCAGCTGATGACTTTACAGTTTCCCCGGATGCCGGAGCAGATCACCAAAGCTGAATCCCGGATTCTGGACTATATTTCCAATAACCCGGAAGAATTCTTGCTTTCCTCCATCGGGGAAGTGGGAGAAAAGCTTGATGTTTCGGGTACGACGATTTCCCGCTTTGTGCGCCGTCTGGGCTGCGGGGATTATAAGGAACTCAAGCGGCTGGTGGCAGATCAGAACATTTCGGAAGGCCCGGCTGTCAAACTGATGCAGACACTGCATTCTGAAGAAGCATTCACCGTGGACAATTGGTTCCTGCGTCAGCAGATGTACCTGCAGAAAACGCTGGAGGGATTGGAACAGGAGGAATTTCAAAAGGCAGTTTCGGCGCTTTGCTCTGCACATCGGGTGTTTATCCATGCGAAAAGCGCGTCGTCCTCATTGGGGCAGCTTCTGATGTTTCGCCTGCGGCGGCTTGGGATTCAGTCCGTTCTGCTGCCATCAGGGGGCTCGGAGGTGCTGGAAGGGCTCTCACAGGCAAGGATCGGCGATCTGGTGGTTATGTTCAGCTTTTCCAAGCTCTCGCAGGAGGGAAAGATGATTCTGGGATACCGGAAAGAAGCCGGTTACCGGACGCTTGCGTTTATCTCCCGTGCATTTGTCCCGGAAGAAGAACGGGCAGATATCCAGCTGTTCGCCTATCGGGGAGAGGCAAAAGAGTATCACTCGATGACGGCGCCTGCGGCGTTGGTGGACGCACTGGTAGTGGCGGTATCCGAACAGATGGGAGAGACCTCCGTAGAAAACCTCTCCCGTCTGTACCATATGAAAAAAACTTATGCGCCAAACCGGTAAAATTCCAACGCGCCTCCGGAGGGCAATTCCTGCCTGTTATTTTACAGCTTTCATCTGAAATCGCGGCAATCGTTAACCCGACTGCCGCGATTCTATTTTGCACCGATTGGCGCCTATTCCACATGCTGGTCAAAAGAAGCGTGATCCGCTGCCGCTTTTCTTAAAAAATCCAGTAAAATCTGTTCCTGCTTCACCGAAAAAGTACGGGGGATCCAGAGCGTCTTGGAAAAGGCGTTTTTCTGATGTGCACCGTAGGCGTCCTTTGTCTTTCGGGTAAATGTTCCTTGGATACGGATAGAGCGCTTTCCAACAGAATAGTTTTCCAGCCGGAGCAGCACAAAGGCAAATTCCACCCGCTCGTCCATGCTGCCGCTGTAGCCGGTATAGTACAGCCGGTTTTCCGAGAGATACACGCGCTGAACCAAAGACGTCCCTGAGCAGTTCGCCCAGTACAGCAGAAGCGGGATCACAGCGAAGATCGAGGCAGCTGCCAGAGCCATAAACGGCTGACGCAGCATCAAGACCGCCAACTGGTCCTGATGGTTCTTGGTGAAATACAGCACGAGAAAAGAAAGCTTTCCATTTTCCGCTTTTCTTCATGTTCGGCTTTATCTCCTTTGAATCCAGAGATAAAAGTGAGAATGAGTGGGATCAACAGCAGGAGCAAAGCGGTCAGGACGATGGTAAAAATAAAAGCGTTGCTCGCCGCGTTGGATAGAGGTGCGAAGGTGACGATGCAGACCAGCAGGGTCAGGATCTCCAGAATCAGCATATAAAAGGCGATGGGGAGGAAAATATTTAAAAACCGCTTGCCTTTCAGATTGTACCGCTTGCTCCGGTTCAGGCTTTTCAGCCCTTTGCTTTCAATGAGTCCGCTGCTCAAATCAGCCACGGTCTGGGCATTGGACAGGTTCGCAAGCAGCAATATGGCAGTGACAACAAGCAGGACGCCCCTGTTTTGTTCGGCGATGCCTTTTTCTTTATGCTTTATTGCGGTCAGAATTGTCAGAACAATTTTTACAATCAGTGTAAGATAGATAGGGCCGAACAGCATGAAAAACATCCGCAGATCGAAAAACATATCCTCGGAAAGGCCAATTTTTTCAGCGGGGATCCGCCCGAGAAGCCAGACGATCCCGATAAACACCGCATAAGATATCACAACCTTGAGCAGCCATTTCCCAAAGCGGACAGTTCGCTTTTCAGCCATCAATACGCGCTCCTTTCTGCGGATTCGGAAACGCCAGGCAGCCCACTGCCACGGTTAAAGCATCTGTCAGTGTGCGCAGGATGAGATCGGGGATGTCGGCGGTAAAAACCAGCGGCATAAAGAAATTGAACAAAAACAGATCCACCCCAAACAGCAGACCACCCATGATCAGTGCTCTTTTGATTCGGCTGCCGCCGCTCACATAACGGTTCAGCCACGCCATGGCGCAGGCAGTCACAAAACCTGCCAGCAGGCACCACAACAGGGTCTCGACGGTTTTTTCGGGGAAAGACGAATAAATACCGGAAACGCAGTACAGAAGCAACCGCCCTGCTATAAAGCAAAGGATTATGATAAGCACGGGAAGGGCGAGCGGCTTCAGGCGGTGTTTTTTTATGGGAGGACTTGTTTGTCCGAACAGCCAGCCCAGCAGCAGCCCCATGACAAGGAGAGCCAAACCGTCCGCTACGGGATAGGTGATCCGATCCAAGGGAGCCACATGGGGCAGAGGCTCCCACAGGTAGACAATCCACACTGCGCAGCAGGCAAGGCTGTATCGCAGCCCCTGCCGGATATGGTTCCCGCCCATCCTTTTCCGTATGAGCAGGAACAGCGCGGCAATCAGGGAGTAGGCGAAAATCCCGTAAATCGTAAAGACAACAGGCATGGTTCCGTTTTGTGCGAAAATGCTGGGAGCCAGAACCGCCTGCTCTCCTGCGGGTATACTAAGCTGTCCGATAATACGCACAACCGTTGTAGCTATACCAACGAAAATAAGCTTTAAAATGTTTTTTACCGGTTCTTTCATTCCGTATCCCTCTGCATCTCATTGATAATCGGCCGCAGGGAAGCGAAATCGACAAAATCTGCTTGCTTGCCGTAGGTTTCCATTAATGCCCTGTCTTCTTCGCTCCATTCTTCCGCCGGTTTCTTTTGCAGAGAGAGGTGCAGCAGCGCCATCATGGTTCGGTGTCCCAGAGATAGCGCCTGATAATCGATGGCGCCCCGCAGATGGAAAACCGCTGCTCTGTCATATAGCTGGGCGGGAATCTGTTTTTGCAGGGCGTTTCGGATATTCTCACGATTTTGCGGTATATCTGGGTCAGCCAGCCCGACCGTAACGATCACCAGCCTTTGATGCTCGCCGAATGACTGCCCTCGCAGCGTCTTTGTCAATCCCAGAACACCTCCGGCATACAGCGCGCCGATATACACGATGGTCTGACACCCGGAAAGCAACGGAATATCTCGATAACTGACAGCAGGGATACCCGTTTGCTTTGACAGCTCCTGTGCATACCGGCGGGCACTTCCGTACCTGCTTCCGTATAAAATGACGGACTTCATGCAATCACCTTACCTTTCACAAGAACAATCGTCCTGTTTTAAAAGTGCGAACAGGAGTCGGCCGCAAAACAGAGAGGATAGAATCATAAACAGATCGGCAATCAGAATAAACAGGAAGGATGGAAGCAGCACACGGGTGTAGCAGCAATTTGCGGTTTTGCGCCGGCGAACGACCGCAGACAACCGGGCCAGGCAAAACAATACGCCGAAATTGAAAAACAGCCAGCTTCCCGCCTGAATGGCGAAGGTATAAAGCATATCCGGCGGTGCGCTTCCTGCCGTAAGAAACGAAACGGCGATCTGTATGATAGATAGCGCAATCAAAACAGGATAGACGATTCCCATCACTCGCAGCATGACGCCTCCGCCAATCCCGACCCCGCCGCTCCAAATGGCGCCGGAATGCAGGCACCAGGATTCCAGTATCCGCAGTGCGGTACGGTTTTGCTGTCCCTCTATAAAGCCGTTGTTGGCAATGGCGTACAGGCGGAACCGAAGAGAACGGGCTTTACAATATTCTTCTGCCAGGGATAGGAACTCTGCTAAATGAGAGGGCAATCCATCCACATAGAGCGGGAAAGAGATACATACGGCATCCGCGCTGCCCAACTGGGAAAGTGCATGATCAAAGTCTTTCCGGCTCCGCAGAGAAACCGTTTTTTTGACAAGGCCGGGAAGAAACAGCCGGAGGATACCGGAGAAAAATTGAGAAGCGCCGCCTCTCCTTTTGGGGCTTGCATTGAGGATCAGCAGCTTCATGATATCGTCCCCCTGATCTGTGCAGGATTTTGGAAAAACAGCGTTTCCGCTTTTTCATATCCAAGGTTGAGCCGGTTGCGCTCTGCAAGCTCCATGGCGGTCTGCCGTTCCGATTCCGTACAATCTCCGTAAAAGAGAATGCGCAGCAGTTTTCGCTGCGGGTAGCGCCCTATATGATGGGTTTGGCCGCCCCGCCAGGCAAAAAAGGGGAGGGATACCCCAATAGCGCGGTCCAAAACAGCCTTGACGCCGGGGCTGTAGCCGCCGTAGCACAAACGGCTGATAATGATCAGCGGGTCGCTTTGCCCGATCAATGCGCCCGCATGCTTCAAGGAGTCGTCCATCACACAGAATCCGGTATTTTTCAGCCAGCATGCAAAGCAGCCACGGCACGGAGCATAATGGCCGTCCGCATTGAGAACAACAACATTTTCATCTGGAAGTTCAAAAACAGAGAAGGTTTCTTTATTAAAATCATGAATGATCGTTTTCAAAACGCAATCCTTTCTTTTTTGACGTTATCCCGGACAGGAAAGAGCGCCCGCTTGACATTCAAGACCCGCTTTTCTCAGGAACGACCTTCGCAGCAATATCCGTTACGATACCGAAAAAGTCCTCTTTGCCCGGCACAACGCTGATGTCGATATATTTGCCCGGGACCATGTGCTTGAGCATCTTGTCGTTTAAGTAAAGGGTGCGGTTCATGACCGTGTCTCCCGCCGCATTGTCCGTGATCCGAACCGTCACTTTTGCTTCCCAGTCCCCGGCTTCCTCTTTCCCGGTCAACCGCAGGTTTTCCAGCAACGCTTTTTTGACCACGCTGTTTCTGTTAAGCTCCATGCGCTGCTCATAGGTCAGCTCGCCCGGATGTTTTCGGCACTGGTAGCGGGCGATGCGCTCATTCAGTACATCGGCATCCGGATTATCATCCCCGATGGCATGGGAGCGGTCTGCCGGGCCATACCGGATGGAGAGCGGATCTCCGACGGCGCACATGGGAAGCTGCGCCCGGGGGACGATCTCCGTCACGGTGGTCTCAAAAAACGTCCCGTCCTCGGCAAGCGCATCCACCACAAAGCGGATCTCAGGATTATCGTTGATATATGTACCCGTCTGCTTTGCGGAACGGATAAAACCCAAGGTCTTCACTGTGCAGGCGTCCCTCCGGCGCTGCTCCTTCTCCCTTTTCCGCCTTGCGGATCTGGCCGGGAGCACAAATCCCAGCAGGATACACAGCACAAATAGGATTACGGTGGCCCAAATCGGATTTTCAAGCATCCAAACCATCCAGTTGAAAAAAAGACTCCATACGTTTTCCACGAAACAGTCAGCCCCTTTCTCTGTATCAAACGGATGCCGTATCCCTCCTAACTGATGCCGGATACCACGGAGGTATCCAGTACAAAAACAAAGAGATTTTCCCTGTCCGGGATGGCGCGCACGTCCACATACCGGCCGGGGATCAGGTATTCCAAAGCTGTATTGGGTACATACAGCGTTCGCTCAAATGTGTGACCGTCCTGCTCCTCGCCAGCAAGCTGGATGGCCGCCTCTGCTTCATAGTCCCCGGCTTCTTCTTTCCCTGTCAGCCGGAAGCTTTTCAGCAATGCTTTTTTCATCACGCCGTTTTTTAACAGTTCCATCCGCTGTTCATAGGAAAGATCGCCCGGGTGCTTCCGGCACTGATAGCGGGCGGCGCGTTCCTGCGCCAGCGACTCGTCCGGATGATTGTCCCACACTGCCTGCGTCCTGTTGTCCGGGTTATAGCGGATGGGGATCGCCCTGCCGGGAACCATACCGGCCATCGCCGTCATGGGAATGATTTTCCGCACGCTGGTCTGGAACACCGTTCCGTCCTCCGCCAGGGCATCCAGTTCAAAAAGCAGCTGCGGGTTTTCGTTGACATACATGCCGGTCTGCTGGGTGGAGCGGATAAATCCTACTGTCTGCACGGTGCAGGAATTTTTGCTGACATGCCCTTTCGTCAGCCTGCGGATCACGGACAGAATCGGGAGTGCAAACGCCAGGATGAAGATCACTGGAATGATCCAGTTCAAATTTGACAGCAGCCAGTCAAAGAAAGCCCCCATAAAAAACACCTCCTCAATTAGGTACAACAATTCAGTATAATTATATCTTGATTCGTGTTTGGCATCTATCATGAGTAGGTTAAGCCTGCGTAAAATTATGGAATAT
>PPYE01643955.1_pt1 | contig 14460 bp, 10 predicted proteins | sample 1559881 | NCBI WGS metagenome assembly PPYE01 (sample SAMN08240022, study PRJNA423297) | Human gut metagenome, whole genome shotgun sequencing project.
TTTAGCCACAATATGACCTCCTTTTTTTCAAGGTCACCCTCGAATTTTTCACTCAACTAACTTATCATAGGCCCGCGGTTAATGCAAGAATTTTTGCAAAGTAAAATTACTTGACAGGTCAAAATAAACGCGTGATCAGAGTCTAAGAAAATTGGGTGGGTAAGTACAAATAGTCCGATATTCTTTGGAAAATGTTACTGTTAACGATTGTCTCATAAAGGTAGCGACAAGACCAGAAACTGACGTGTAAGCGGTCTTGGGCGCAATGGCCAAAAACCGGCCATCACACCCAAGGCCGCTTACACTCCGGTTTCTAATCGGGCTGATTCACGCTCTGCTCGCAGTCATCGCTTAGCTATGCTAAACTAGCTGGTAGAATTGTACGCGATGTGAAAATCATCGCGAATGGCTTAGGAGGAAACAGCATGGCGGTCAAAATCAAAACCAAATACGGAATCATCGACATTTCCAACAGTGTCATTGCGACGGTGGTTGGCGGTGCGGCGACATCCATCTATGGTATCGTCGGCATGGCTAGCCGTAATCAGATTCGCGATAATCTCAATGACATTTTGAAACGCGAAAATTATTCGCGCGGTGTTGTCGTTCGTCAGACAGATAATGGCGTGAAAATCGAAGTCAACATTATCGTCAGTTATGGCACTAAAATTTCAGAAGTTTGCCGAAATGTCCAAGACAAAGTAAAATACAACCTCGAAACGATGTTGGGGGTCACGACTGATGAAGTGACCGTCATCGTCCAAGGCGTCAAGGTATTAGGCGACTGACGTACACGCACCGGTTGTTAACGGTGTGACATATTGAAGTTCTTCGAGGAGGATGTTCCGTGGCAGTAACCGAAATTACCGCGACTAAATTCCAGGATATGATCCGGGTAGCCGCACATCGCATCAATAAAAATGCTGATTTTGTGAATTCATTAAACGTTTTTCCAGTTCCGGATGGTGATACTGGCACTAATATGAACCTGACTTTTCAAACTGGCGCAAAAGCGGTGTTGGAGTCTAATGATGAGTCAGTTGGTGACTTAGCCAAGCATCTTGGCAAAGGTTTGCTGATGGGCGCGCGAGGCAATTCTGGCGTCATTAGCTCGCAACTTTTCCGTGGCTTTGCAAAAAGCGTGGCGCATAAGAAAAGTCTGACGGCTCAGGACCTAGCCGATGCGTTTGCACATGGCGTCGAGACGGCCTATAAAGCCGTCATGAAGCCGGTTGAAGGCACGATCCTGACAGTCGCCCGTGAAGCGGCTAAAGCTGGCTTAAAAGCGGCTAATGGCTCTGATGATGCTTTAGTTGTTATGCAGGCAGTTGTGAAAGGTGCTAAACGTGCCTTAGCCAAAACGCCTGATCTTTTGGCCGTCTTGAAAGAAGTCGGCGTGGTTGATTCTGGTGGACAAGGACTTGTTTTTATTTACGAGGGTTTCCAAGAAGGCTTGTCCGGTAAAATTAGTTCAGATGTTCATGACGTCACTGACGAAGAAATGAACGAAATGATTAATGCTGTGCATCATCAAAGTGCTCAAGTACAGCTTGATCCAGCCGATATCGTATACGGCTACTGTACCGAAATGATGGTCGAACTTGGTGATGGCCAAAACCTCAAACATTTTGACTACGAACCGTTCCGTAACTATTTGAATACACTCGGTGACTCGACCTTGGTTATTTCTGATGAAGAAGTGGTCAAGGTGCACGTTCATACTGAGCATCCGGGGACTGTTTTCCGTTATGGTCAGCAATTTGGTTCATTGATGAAAATCAAAGTTGATAACATGCGCTTGCAACAGGAAAGCATTATTGAACGTGAAGGCGCATTGGATCAACAAGTGGCCCAAAAGCCGTTAGCTGAAATGGGTGTCGTTGCGATTGCGGCTGGTCAAGGACTCGGAGAACTATTCAAGAGTCTTGGCGTGACGCATGTGCTCAATGGCGGTCAGACTATGAATCCAAGCACAAACGATATTTTGGATGCGGTTAAAGCAGCGCATGCCAAGCACGTGATCGTCTTGCCTAACAATGGCAATATCTTCATGGCCGCGGAAGCAGCGGCAAAAGCGGCGACTGACGTTGAAGTTGCAGTGGTCAAAAGTAAGACGATCAACCAAGGAATGACCGCGATGCTAGGGTACAGTCCTGATGCAGATCTAGCCACTAATCAAAGTGAAATGACTGCCCAACTACCGAATGTGATCAGCGGGTCAATCACCCGAGCCATCCGTGATACGACGATCAACGGTTTGGCGATCAAAGATCACGACTGGATGGGGATTATCGACGGTACGATCACAGTGACTGATAAGGATCGCGAAGCAGCAGGGATTGCGATGATTGGTAAAATGATCAATGACGATAGTGAAATTGTGACCATCATCGTGGGTGCGGATGCTAATCAAACGGAAGCAAAGGCGATTGCCGATGCTGTCGGTAAGCAATATCCGGATTTGGAATTTGAAATCCATCAAGGTGATCAACCGGTTTATCCTTATTTCGTCTCAGTTGAGTAGGCTTAAACAGCTATTGCGTACAGGTGTCCCGCATGCGGGGCACCTTTTTGCGAAATTTATATAAAAGCGTGCGATTGGCGTCATTAGGCCAGATGGTCAGTAACACACTCATTAGTGGTTTGCTATATTCTGAAAAAGGAGGTGCCTTGATGGCTTTGACTGATCCCGTTACTGTTCTACCTGGTGTTGGTCCGAAACGTGAAGCTGGGCTGGCAAGCCTTGGTATTCACACCATTAGAGATCTCCTATTTTATTTTCCTTACCGCTACGATGATTTGAAGGTGAAGGATCTTGCCGAGGCAGCCGATCAGGAAAAATTGACGGTCAAGGGGATCGTTGTGACTGATCCGGTTATTAGTCGATTTGGGCCGCATCGTAGTCGCGTTAACGTGAAGCTCCAAATTGAACGTAGCGTGATTCTGGTGACGTTTTTTAATCAACCATGGTTAAAAGATCGTTTTCAGATGGGTGATGAAGCAGCAATCTTTGGAAAATGGGATGCCAAGCGTCGTAGTCTGACCGGCATGAAAATTCTCGCGACACAGTCGCAGGATCAACCGTCGATGGCGGCGATTTACACCGTCAACAAAAATGTCCGCATGGGGACGTTACTCGACTTGATCAAAACTGCCTGGGAACGCGATCAGCAAAATATCAACGATTTGGTACCTGCCAGCATTCGCGAGCATTATCGCTTAATGAGTGATGCTCAGTTGGTTCATGGCATGCATTTTCCTGATACGCCGGCAGAAGCAAAGGCGGCTCGCCGTACTGGGGTTTTCCGGGAGTTTTTCCTTTTCCAATTGCAAATTCAGGCGTTAAAACAACTGAATGCCAACAGCAGCAACGGGTTGGCGATTCCTTATGACAATCAGGCCTTGCGCGCGTTAATAGCGACATTGCCGTTTGCGCTCACGAATGCTCAAAAACGCGTGGTAAACGAAATTTGTGCCGATATGCGGCGGCCAAATCATATGAATCGACTGCTACAAGGCGATGTTGGGAGCGGTAAAACGGTTGTTGCCGCCATTGTTTTGTATGCGGCGGTGACCGCTGGTTTTCAGGCGGCTTTAATGGTGCCGACTGAAGTGTTAGCTGAGCAGCATTTTGCCAAATTGACAAAGTTATTCAAAGATTTTCCAGTCAAATTAGGTTTGTTGACTGGCTCGACGTCAACCAAAAAGCGGCGCGAGCTCCTAAGTGAGTTGCGTGATGGCCGCCTGAATCTCATCATCGGCACGCACGCGTTGATTCAAAAAGGGGTCGACTTTCATGCGCTCGGTCTGGTTGTTATTGATGAACAGCATCGATTTGGGGTTAATCAGCGCAAGATCCTTCAAGAAAAAGGACAAAAGCCGGATTTGTTGTCAATGACAGCGACGCCTATTCCCCGAACACTGGCCATTACAGCCTATGGGGAAATGGATGTCTCCACGATTGATGAATTACCTGCGGGTCGCAAGCCGATCGCGACCACGTGGCTGCGCAAAAATCAGATTGACCAAGTTTATCGAATCATTCGTGAACAGGTGCAGTCAGGCAGTCAGGTGTTTGCGATCACCCCTTTGATTGCCGAATCCGAAAAAATTGATTTGCAAAATGCCGAGCAGCTTTTTGTTGATATGCAAAAAGCGGTCGGCAATCTTGGCCCTGTTGCGTTATTGCATGGACAGATGAAGCCGGATGAGAAGGATCAGATTATGCGTGCTTTTAGCGATGGGAAGATCGCGGTTCTGGTTTCGACCACCGTCGTTGAAGTTGGTGTGGACGTGCCTAATGCCACTGTCATGGCAATTTTTGATGCTGATCGCTTTGGACTTTCTCAACTGCATCAGTTGCGCGGGCGTGTCGGACGTGGGCAAAAAGCAGCACAGTGTCTGCTTATCGCTGATCCCAAAAATGAGCAAGGAATTGCCCGCATGGAAATTATGACCAAGACCAACGACGGGTTCTTACTTGCCCAAAAAGATTTGGAAATGCGCGGTTCAGGTGATATTTTTGGAGATAAGCAATCTGGTTTACCAGAGTTCAAAGTCGCTGATCCAGTTGGCGATTTTCCAACCCTAGAAGCTGCGCAAAAGATTGTGGCCCAGATTTTTAAAACCGATCCACATTTGCTGCAGTCTGACCATCAGCCGCTTGCCGCTTACTTGGCGGAAAGCCGGCAGATGCTCGGTAGTTTGGATTAAAACTTGAAAGGAACGAATTGAATGAAAATTGCGATTGATGCCATGGGTGGCGACAACGCCCCAGAAGTTGTCATTGCCGGGGTCGAAAAAGCTAGAGATGCCAACAAAGAATTGACATTTCTTTTGTACGGGGATGAAGCAAAAATTAAACCGCTTATTCATCATGATGAACGGTTAACAATCATTCATACTCCGGAAAAAATTAACAGCGACGATGAACCCGTTCGTGCTATCCGCCGCAAAAAACAGGCTTCCATGGTCTTAGCCGCTCAAGCCGTTAAACAAGGCGAGGCAGACGCGATGGTTTCACTCGGCTCAACTGGAGCTTTGTTGGCGGCAGGCTTGTTTATTATCGGCCGCATTCGTGCCATTGAACGCCCTGGTTTGTTACCAACCTTGCCGACAGTTGACGGCAAAGGCTTTGTGATGCTGGACGTCGGTGCCAACGCTGAAAATCGACCGTATCATCTGTTACAATATGCCATCATGGGCAGTTACTATGCTAAAGATGTTCGCGGCGTTGAAAATCCACGAGTTGGTTTGCTGAACAATGGCACTGAAGCCAACAAAGGCGACAAAATGCATCAAGAGGCTCATGATTTATTAGCTGCGGCTCCGGGGATTAATTTTGTTGGTAACGTTGAGTCTAGTGATATCCTAAACGGCCCTGCCGATGTTGTGGTGACGGACGGTTTCACCGGTAACGCAACGCTTAAGGCAATTGAAGGCACTGTGCGGACGGTCATGCACATGCTGAAGGGGGCCATCTATGAAGGTGGCCTTTCCGGCAAATTAGGCGGTTTGTTCCTGAAGGGTAATCTCAAGGCGATGGCCTCAACCTTTGATATTTCGTCATACGGCGGCGCGGTCTTGCTGGGGCTCAAGGCACCTTTAATCAAGGCTCATGGTGCGGCAGATGCAGAGACCGTTTATTATACTTTGCTGCAAACCGCCAAAATGGTTCAAAATGGCACCGTTGCGAAAGTTGCCGATTATTTTGATGCCCATCCAGAAGTTGCCGAAGCGAAAACCGCTGAGAAAGCGTAGACATTCCAGTGGCAAACAAGTACACTAAATTGGCAGATGAATGGAGGAGCAACATGAGTGAAGACGAAATTTATCAAAAAATTGCCGGCCTAATTCAGGACCATTTTCAACTAAGTCCCGATAAAATCAGCCCGACACTCAACTTTCAAAAGGATCTTGATGCGGATTCAATTGACATCGTTGAATTTGTTTTAGAGTTAGAAGATGCCTTCGGAGCAGAAATCCCCGATGACGACGCCGAAAACATCAAAACAGTTCAAGATGCCGTTGATTACATCAACGCCCATCAGAAGTGACAAAAAGCCGACCAGAGATGGACGGCTTTTTTTAAGAGTTTGCTTGGCTAGAAACCATCGTGTAATAGACCTTGATCTGGAGCGTGATGAGCGCACCTGGGCACTGTCCCTGAGACGCTGACGGATAAGGTCTTGGGGATGGCGTTTGTCTTTCAGCGAACCGAAGATGTTGGCCACAGATAAGAAGTTGCAACGGTCGACACATCAAAAGATTATTCTTTTCGAAATATTCGCTGCTACGAACTCATTGAGCGCCCACAGTTCGCTAAATTTCGGCGACCAGGGCCCAAAATGATGCCATCAAATTTTCGCTTTTGACATGGCAAAACAGCTTTAGAACGCATTTTTCGCTTGCATAACCGCTATAATTTCTTTATACTTAGAGACAATTATTTCAAAAATCTCATCTTGTTTTAATCTTGCGTCGAGGACGCAAAGGAGGAGTTCGCTTGGATAAACCTGAAGATTTGCTGCTGGATGTGCAACATCTGCACACGGGATTCAGACTCGGAGACGACTATTATGATGCGGTCGATGATGTCAGCATCACGTTACGAAAAGATGAGATCTTAGCTATTGTTGGCGAATCGGGTTCTGGTAAAAGTACTTTGGCAACCAGTATTATCGGCCTTCATGATCCGCGCAATACGAAGGTCACTGGCGATATTTTGTACAACAATCTTAATCTTGTTGGCTTGAATGAGGCCCTTTTTGACCGAATTCGTGGTAAAGATATTGGCATGATCTTTCAAGATCCATTGGCTGCTTTGAACCCATTGATGCGGATTGGTGAGCAGATTGAAGAAACACTGGTCTATCACACTAAGATGAACAAAGAAGAGCGTGAAAGTCGCGTCTTGGAATTACTGAACCAAGTTGGTATTCCCAACCCTGAGCGAACGGCACGTTCATATCCGCACGAATTGTCAGGCGGTATGCGGCAGCGGATTGTGATTGCCATTGCGATTGCCTGCAAACCACCGATTATCATCGCTGACGAACCAACAACTGCTTTGGATGTGACGATTCAGGCCCAAATTCTGGATCTGTTGGAAGACATCCAACGGGAAATGCATTCTGGCATTATTTTAATTACGCATGATCTTGGCGTTGTTGCTGAAACGGCCGATCGTGTGGCAGTTATGTATGCGGGCCAAATTGTTGAAAGTGGTTCGGTAATGGATGTTTTCAAGCATCCAACGCACCCATACACGCGCAGTTTACTTCGCTCCATGCCACAGACAGATTCAGATGACGACGAATTACATGTCATTCAAGGCGTTGTGCCATCATTGAAGAATATGCAGATAGAAGGTTGTCGGTTTGCGGCTCGGATTCCTTGGATTCCTGCATCAGCCCATGAAGAGCATCCGATCATGCACGAAGTTGGCCCTGATCACTTTGTTCAGTGTACCTGCTACAAGGACTTCTATTTCCCGGATGACGAACAAGCAGCTGAAAAAGGTGAGTAAATTATGGCAATGATTGAGGTTAGAAATCTAAAAATTCATTATCCGATTCGCTCAGGGTTTTTTAATCGAGTGACGGACCATGTTTTGGCAGTCGATGGGATCGACTTTGATATTGAACAAGGTGAAACATATGGGTTAATTGGCGAATCCGGTTCAGGGAAATCCACCACAGGCAAAGCAATCGTGGGTTTGGAACCGGTCACGTCCGGCTCGATTATGTATCAAGGGCAGGATATTACCAAACGCAGTGTGCGGAAACATATGCAGTACAACAAAGACGTTCAAATGATTTTTCAGGACTCTTTATCTAGTTTGAATCCACGAAAGCGAATTGAGGATATTATTGCTGAACCAATTCGCAATTTTCAGAATCTTACTGGGGATGAAGAACGTCGGCGCGTCCAAGAACTGCTCGATATTGTTGGCATGCCAAGCGATGCTTTGTACAAGTATCCGCATGAGTTTTCCGGCGGCCAACGTCAGCGAATCGGGGTTGCTCGTGCTATGGCAACAAACCCGAAGCTCATTATCGCTGATGAACCAGTCTCTGCGTTGGACTTGTCGGTTCAGGCGCAGGTGCTGAACTTCATGAAGCGGATTCAAGAGGAATACAATATTTCTTATCTGTTTATTTCCCATGACTTAGGTGTTGTGAAGCACATGTGTAAGAACATGGCGATCATGCATCGCGGCCGCTTTGTTGAAATCGGCTCACGTGAAGATATCTATAACCATCCACAGCACATCTACACACAGCGACTGCTTTCTGCGATTCCTGACATCAACCCTGATGATCGGAAGAAGAATAAAGAGCATCGTCGTGAAGTCGAACGTGTTTTTAAAGAAGAAGAATCAAAATATTATTCTAAAGAAGGCCGCGTTTTGGATCTCCAGAAGATTTCCGACACACATTTTGTTGCGCTGCCAGATTCAACGATGAAGGGAGTGCATGATTAATGTGGAAAACAATTCTGCGACGGGTCTTAATCATGATCCCGCAATTGATCTTGTTAAGCGTCCTGGTTTTCATGCTATCAAAGATGATGCCCGGGGATCCATTGACTGGTAATTTCTCGCAAGGTCAAAGTGCTGCGCAGATGGCAGCATTACGCCAGCAATATGGTTTGAATGATCCTTGGTATATTCAGTACTTCAAATGGGTTGGCAATATGTTCCACGGTGATTTGGGCCAGAGCTTTGTTTATAAACGTTCTGTTACCGGTCTGATTGGCGAACGCGCCGTGAACACTTTCTGGTTGGCCTTAATGTCAACGGTTATTCTGTACGTTATCGCTATTCCAGCCGGGGTTATTGCCGGCCGTTACGAAGGCACCAAGCGGGATTCAGCTATCTCTGTTGGCTCTTTCATTTTGATGGCGGTACCGCCATTCGTCTTTTATCTATTGGGTTTAATTTTCTTCGGGTTCTTCCTGCAGTGGTTCCCAACCGGTGGTAGTGTGTCATCCACTTATAATCCGGGCACGTTAGGGTATGTCTGGGACCGTATTTATCACATGATTCTGCCAGCCTTGGTTGCTGGGATTATCACCACACCAAGCACGATTCAGTATTTGCGAACTGGTGTTATTGATAATACGAGACAAGATTTTGTCCGGACTGCCCGTTCAAAAGGGGTTCCGGATCGCGTCATCTTCAACAAACATATTTTGCGTAACTCCTTATTGCCGATTGCGGCGTTTATGGGGAACCAAATTACCATGTTACTGGGTGGATCGGTTATTCTGGAAACAGTGTTCAGTTATCCCGGAATGGGCCAACTGTTTGTTTCTTCTATGACCAGTCGTGACTATCCAGTTGTCATCTCTCTGGTGTTGCTATTTGGTTTCCTGACGTTGTTAGGGAATTTGCTGTCAGATATCATCATGAGTATCGTGGATCCGCGGATCCGGATCGAGTAGAAGGTGGGGAAAACTTATGCAAAATAATGCAAATGAGGTGGCAGCAACCACCAAAGTTGAACAATCACCTTCTAACTTCAAGGTGATTTTGAATGAATTTCGCAAAGATAAAGTTGCTGTCGTTTCGTTAATCCTAGCAGTGTTCATCATCCTCGCTGCATTCATTGGCTCAATGATGTTCAATGTCGGTGGTGCAACAGAGGTTAATATTTTGGATCGCTACATGGCGCCTGGAACAGGCGGCTATATCCTTGGTACTGATGAAGGCGGCCGTGACATGTTCAAATATCTGTTCTTTGCAGCGCGAAACTCGATCACCATTGGGATTTCCGTTGCCTTGATCATTGAATTTGTAGGTGTCGTGCTAGGCACAATCTCAGGCTACTTTGGCGGTTGGATTGACGCTGTGATCATGCGATTGGTCGATTTTTGGATGATCATTCCATCATTGCTGGTTATCATTGTCCTGGTCACGATTATTCCGCAGTACAACGTCATCACCATTATTTTGATTATGGCGGCATTCTACTGGATGACGACCACCCGACTGATGCGATCACTAGTTCTCTCTGAAGCGCGTAGTGAGTATGTCATGGCCTCGAAAACATCGGGGACGTCTAATTTCAAGATCATGTTCGCCGGCGTCTTGCCAAATATCAGCTCATTGATCATTACTGATTTGACCTTGACCATCGCGAGCTCTATTGGGATTGAAACAGCACTGTCATTCTTGGGCTTTGGCTTACCGATGGAGACGCCAAGTTTAGGCACGCTCATAGGATATGCATCCAACCCAGATTTGATTTTTAATCGTTGGTGGGTTTGGTTTCCAGCTGTATTGGTGTTGTTGACATTATCTCTATCGATCAATTTTGTGGGCCAGGCATTACGGCGTGCGGCGGATTCAAGACAGCGTCGTGGGTGAGTTTAAGTTCTATTTTCTGAAAATTGCTGGAGAGACACTTAGAGAAATCGAAGTGTCTCTCTTTTTTTGAAGAAAAAAAGTAAAAATTGTGCCCAAATATTGGTTTTTTTGTTCTAATTATGCTATCATTTAACTCACATGAAGCGTTGCTTCGTTTACATAGTGCGATGACGACGCGGAAGGGGGAAGAAGTATGAAAAAGCGTTCTGTGCTCGGAATGATCACGCTCGCTACCGCTTTATCAATTACCTTGGTAGCCTGTGGTAGTAAGAGCTCGAACTCCAGCTCAAGTACAACTAATAAAGCTGTGAAGTTCCCAGTTTCTTATAACAACTCCGCCAAGGCGATCAAGGGCGGCAATGTCAATGTGGCGGTGGTTGATGACTCACCATTTAAGGGGGTTTTCAACGAAGAGCTTTATACTGATAACTACGATTATCAATATATGCAACCTGCTGCAGAATCATTATTTGCTTATAACAGCACCTTTAAGTTTAACAATAATGGGGCTGCAAGCCTAAAGCAGAACAATAGTGCGAAGACGTTGACGGTTACCATTAAACCTAATGTTAAGTGGTCTGATGGTCAGCCCGTCGTTGCGCGAGATTTAGTTTATGCCTACGAGATCATGGCTAATAAAGCAACCAAGAGTCAACGCTACACTGAGTCTTTGCAGAATATTGAAGGCTTGACCGAATATCACGATGGAAAAGCTGATTCAATTTCAGGTTTGACCATGCCTAAGGGCGACAATGGTAACACAATGGTTATTCATTTTAAAGAAATGAAACCATCCTTTAACACCTCAGGAAACGGTTACTTCCTCGAAAATGCGGCACCGTATCACTATTTACATGATGTAGCGTTTGACAAACTTGAATCTAGTGACAAAGTGCGTAAGCAACCACTGTTCTTCGGACCATACAAGATGAGTAAGATTGTTGCCGGCCAAAGCATTGAATATACTCCTAACCAATATTATTGGAAGGGCAAGCCAGGTTTGAACAAGATTACCTTTGAAAATGTCTCGACAGCTTCCATCACATCTGCGCTGAAGAATCATAAGTATGATGTCGTTTACAACATGCCACCTGATACTTACAACGATTGGAAGAGTATTGGTGGTTATGATAACTTGGGACATCAAAGTCTTGCCTATAATTACATTGGTTTTAAGTTAGGTAAGTGGGACGACAGTAAAGGTGAAAACGTATATAATCCTAAGGCAAAGATGGCTAACAAGAGTTTGCGTCAAGCAATGGGTTATGCGATGAACAACGATCAGGTTGCTTCTAAGTTTTACAATGGCACTCGTTCCCGTGCAACAACCCTGATTCCGCCAGTCTTTGGTAAAGATGTCCATGCTGACATTGACGGTTATAACTTGAACATCAAGAAGGCAAACAGCTTGCTTGACAAGGCCGGTTATAAGAAGGGCAAAGATGGTTATCGGACCGATCCTGATGGCAAGAAGTTGACAATCAACTTTGCAACAATGGCTGGTGGGTCGACCGCACAACCTTTGGCGCAAAATTACATTCAACAGTGGAAAAAGATTGGTTTGCGCGTTAAGCTGACAACCGGGCGTCCAATTGAATTTAATTCGTTCTACGACAAGATTCAAAAGGATGACAAGGGTGTTGATGTTTATGCAGCAGCTTGGAGTCTTTCTTCTGACCCTTCACCAATGGATCTATTCTCAATTAAGGCGCCATTTAACTATACCCGTTTTGTTTCTTCTAAGAATACGGAGTTGTTGGATGATATTGATGGCCAAAAGGCGATGAATCCTGCATATCGTGCCAAAGCTTTGAAAGCTTGGCAGAAATATGCTAATGACGAAGCTTTCGCAATCCCAACGCTTTATCGCCAAGAGATTTTCCCAGTAAACAAACGTGTAAAGAACGCGAGTGTTGACTATGCAACTGCAAATTATTTGAACTGGGGTAAGATTGCTGTTACCAGCAACAACCGAGCTTCTAAGTAATAAACGCTAGATCCTAAAGGACACCTGCAATCGCAGGTGTCTTTTTTTGTGCGCTCTTGTATAATTAGAAGGTAATAAAAAAAGAGCGCGTGAATGCGTCCGGTTTAGCAACGGCGTGTCAGCTGCTTAGAAGTGATAGCCAGCGCCTGATAGGTACTTCTAAACTTATGACCCAAGCCGTTCACGAGCTCATGCATGCATTTTCGAGGAGGATTTTTAATGGTTGCCTCAGAGTTTGTGAGTGAATTGCGTCAACGTTATGGGATCGAGTTTCATGATCTCAGTCTTTTGGATGAGGCGTTTACGCATTCCTCATATGTGAATGAACATAAAGAATTAGGTTTAAAAGACAATGAACGATTGGAATTTTTAGGCGATGCTGTCTTGGAATTGACAGTTTCAGATTATTTGTATCGCAAGTTTCCCGACAAACCCGAAGGCGATCTCACCCGAATTCGGGCAGCGGCTGTTCAGACAGCGGCCTTCTCGGCTTTTTCAAAAGAAGCGCATTTCGACCGGTATATTAAACTTGGTAAAGGTGAGGAAAAGGCTGGGGCGCGGAAACGCTTAACGTTGTTAGAAGATTTATTTGAGGCCTTCAATGGCGCCTTATACCTTGATCAAGGACGCGATGCCAACATTCGGTTTGCTCAGCAGATTATTTTCCCGAAAATTGATGCGGGAGAGTTTTCAGCCGATCAAGACCACAAAACGGCTTTACAGGAAGTTTTGCAGCAAAATGGTGATGTGGCGATTGTTTATCACTTATTAGATGAGCAGGGACCAGCCCATGAGCGGCAGTTCCACGTTGATGTCGAAGTCGATGGCCGGGTTTTGGGTACCGGTTTTGGCAAGAATAAGAAAGCGGCTGAGCAAGCTGCTGCAAAAGCTGCATTAGCCAGCTTGAAACGGTAAGTAGAATTGGGGTCATCATGCAATTAAAGCGTTTAATCATTAATGGCTTCAAATCATTTGCAGACAAAACTGAGATTGATTTTGTGTCGGGTTTAACTGGGATTGTCGGACCTAATGGCAGTGGCAAAAGTAATATCACTGAGGCCATCCGCTGGGCCTTAGGCGAACAAAGTGCTAAAAGCTTGCGCGGCGAACGGATGGGCGATGTGATTTTTGCAGGCACTGATACGCGACCAGCGCTTAATCGTGCATCTGTCACGATGACTTTTGATAATCATGATGGTTATCTGAAAAATCAACCTGATGAAGTTTCTGTCACTCGGCGACTTTATCGAGATGGGACATCTGAATTTTTATTAAATGGTCAAGATGTTCGGCTGAAAGATATCGTGGATTTGTTCATGGATTCCGGCTTAGGGCGTGAAAGCTTTTCGTTCATTTCCCAAGGTCGGGTTGAAGCCATATTTAATAGTAAACCAGAAGAACGCCGGGGCATTATTGAAGAAGCCGCTGGCGTTTATAAATATAAGCAACAGAAAACCAAAGCAGAACGAGAACTCGCCAATAACGATGATAATCTGGCGCGGATCAACGATATTATCGTGGAATTGAAGCATCAGGTGGAACCATTACGTGAGCAGGCTTCGTTGGCTAAGGACTATCAACAACAATCCGGCGAGTATCATCAGATTCATCAAACTTTATTAGCCTTAGAGATCGAACAACTAGCGACCGAACAGGAGAAAACCCAAGGTGAGGCTAAGGTCACCAAGGAAACCATCGCCGCTTTGACGGCGAAGGTTAAAGATTTGGAAGATCAGTCGGAGCGGTTAAGTGCCGTAGATCGACAGTTTGAGAACCAGCTTAATCAGTTGAATGACCAGGTCTTGAGCCGGTCGATGAAGCTTGAGAATCTTAGCGGAGAAGCCAACCTATCTAGTGAACGTTCTGCTAATGCTGAAACCACGTTGGCCGATTTAAAGGAACGACTGGCGCGTGCTCAACAAGCGTTAACGGAAGCAAATCAGCGACTGAAGGAACTTAAGACAAAAACAACTGCTGCCGCCGAAAAAGAGCAAGCAATTAAGCAAGAATTGGCCCAGCAAAAGCAGGCAAACCAGGATCCAGCCAAACTGAATCAACAAGTGGAAGTAGCCCAGAATCATTATATTGATCTGTTAAAATC
>PPYE01433611.1_pt1 | contig 14457 bp, 26 predicted proteins | sample 1559881 | NCBI WGS metagenome assembly PPYE01 (sample SAMN08240022, study PRJNA423297) | Human gut metagenome, whole genome shotgun sequencing project.
GTGGTACGTGAGCTATAAACGGTTTTATATGCCTCATTAAGCTCCGGAAGCCCGAAAGTTTCAGGTTCAGCAGGCAGCATTGCTGCCAACTTTTTAGCAGCCTTATCAGAAAGTGGACACATAGAAAGAAGTTGTTCCATTGTCAGGCGCACTGGGATTAAGCCGGAATTAACCAAAAATTCACTTAATTCTCCTGCTTTCATTTTTGTCAGGACATTAGCCGAAGTAATAACTTTAGCCGCATCCATGGATACGCCAGAAATCGACTCTATGAGTTGTTGGAAGCTCTTTTGAGTTGTGGCTTTACCGTTGATGCTAAGTCGTTTTCCGGACTTTGTAATGCTTCTGGAAACGATCCCAATATCAGATAAATCAGCCTTTATATGAGTAGCAGATGCTCCATTTTGAATCGCCGAATCAGGGGCTTCACCGGTTAAAGCAAATCGAATTGCTTCTAAAATTGAAGACTTCCCTGCCCCATTTGGACCAATGAAAGCATAAATTTTGCTATCGTCCGGATGCAATTTCAAAGAATCAATTCCTTTGAAATTTTTAATATCAATACTTTGGATTTTCATTACAATTTCCTCCGGTTAAAATTATAGATTTTTTAATTGGCAACAATTATTGAGTAATTAAATCTGAATACAATTATCTTTATCACAGTTATAATAAATTTCTTCCAGTTTTCTAAAGTAGCCGGCTCTATCCTTTGGTGTTGCAAGTATTTCTTGAGATTTAGACAATTCGAATAAGAGCTCTGTTAGTTTCTCTCTTTTTTCTTGATCCACTGGAAACATATCCTTACCCCTTAGTTCGTATCAGATCTTTAGGTATAGCTGTGTAACTTCCTAAGCCTTCCCGATAGATTAAACTCCACGCTTTCCCAGCTTGATGTGCATCTGTTACCATGTCCCACGGATTCAATATGCGCTTCTGTTCAATAATAGGATCAATAATGTTCGTATATTCTGGTGCGATTTCTACATCATATTTCATTCGGATTGGAATTGCTCCAAAACCACAATATTGACGATAAACCTCAGGGACTACAGGGCCAAATTGCCATGCCTGAATTTCATCCTCAAATCCCTCTATCCCACTTTGCAAGAGCTCTCTTTGTATATAATACAAAATTTTTTGCAATTGTAAGTTTGATATAGGATGCCCCTCGGATGTACATTTGTTAATAGCATATTTTGCCATTTGCATTGCCGAATACATCCTAATTCCCTCCTTGTCCTTATGATTACAAAAATTATATGCCACTGTACAATTCAGCGTGCACCATTTCTTTACTTTCTATTATATCAAATATTGAACAATCAATGTTTGCTTGAAATCATAAATCGAAGTTTCATTCGAACTGTATGGAATATCCTGATCCCAGAACGCCATTAAATGTTCATGGCTGAAGTTATCAATAGTAAATTCTTTCTCCGCAATCTTATGCATCGTCGAGCAAGAGTTCGCAACAGTTCCAACTTTATAAGTATCGAACTCCTTCCACCAATAAAGAGGCGCAGTAATATCCATGTAAACTATAATCGTTTGCATAAAATTATGGTGATCTGTTCTGATGTCTCGTAGTTGTTTCATCAGATTAAAATCTTTTGAACCGATCACAAATGTGCCGGATACAGGACCAGCAAGAGTATCAAATTGCGGTTCCCAATGGCTGTCACTCTTTTCCTTTGAATTCATTTGTTTGTGAATTTCATGGATTGCAGCTTTCCAACCAGAGGTTTTTACAGTTTCAATTTTAATCATTTTATTTTTTTCCCTTTCTATTTATTATTCTGAATTTACTTTACAAAAGTAGTTTCTTTCATTTCCGTATTGAAAAGCCGGATTTTATATCCTTTTTCTTTCGCCCTTTGAATTTCAGCTTTCATTCCCGTAGAGATGCGGTTGCCAAACACCCAGAGTTCGGAGCATAAATCCATTAAAGAATTTCCAAATCGCATTCCCATATCTCGTTCTTCAGGATTATTATCAGACAAGAATTGGGTAAAAAGAAGATGCGGTGTGATAGGAATGTATCCGGACATAGCTACAAATCGACTGTATTTCCGAGCATTCGATACATTTTGCTCGATATCTCCGGCATAAGGTGAACAGACATACACAAGTTTGTATTCATTCATAATTTTTCCTCCATTGTTGTTTTTCCCTATTACGATTGTATTTTGTCCGATCAGCAAACACAGTTGGCCTCGGCATAGGAGCTTTTCGCTCACCGGCGCGCTTAAACAGATCCAACCTTCTTTTTGCTTCGCTGCTTTTTCTCATGATAAACTCTCCTTTTTCTTTGTTCAGTTAAAATATCGTTGAGCTCATTTTTATCATTTGGTAAATATTTGTATTGCTGAACGGCACCAAAGATTCGATGCATTTTAGGAAGATGAGCACTGCATCGTTCGATAGCAGTGCCTTTCTCACATTTCATTTCGATATGAGTGGCTTGAATTGCATTCTTTTTTACTGCGGCAGCGTACTGCAAATAATCAATTTGATGAATGTTTCCATATACCACGTCATTTTTGATTTCGATAATATCTATCAAAAATGCCTGGATTGATTTGCCTTCCTCTGAATCAGTGTAATACTGTAAAATGCTGTAATTAGAAGTACCAATAAGATAGACTTCTCGTTCGTTTAAACACCAGGTTCCATTTGGTCTGGACAGCCAAACAAGATGTTTGTCTTCTTGGTCTTTGCTGGCTGCCATTCTTTTGAAGGTATCCATATCAAGATCAAAATCACTTTGATAATGCAAAGTATTTTTCTCCATGATAGGTCTTAATGTTTCAATGATGTTTACGTTGAATTTTTTCAATTTATTTCTTCCTTTCCTTGTTTTATGAATTTTTCGTTTCTCTATGCCTCCAATCGTCAACAAAAGATTCTATAATTAGTATGTCTGATTTTTGTGGCATCAAAAAAAAGCCGCTCCCAAAAGGAACGGCTCTTGCTGAATTTAATTTAATTCTCCTGTTTTGTTAAAGCCTTAGTATTTGCCAGCACGATAAAAGCCTTTTTTAGACGGATGAATTGATTTGATTTCAATTGCTCCATTTGCGATAGTGGCTTTCATTCCTTTTGGAATTTGAAACTCAAACGTCTGCATTTTAATTTCCTCCTAATATATAAAAGAATTTTCTTAGTCTTGAATTTCGTTGCCTTGTGCATCTTCAACAGAAGCGATATTATAATCGATATTTTCGAGTAGGCCGAAATCTGCCTCACTGCACTTTTCGATTGCTTTCTTTTTTGCCTTTTCCAAAGATGCGGCTTGAATGGAAGTGGTAAAAATGCCGCTAATCTGAAAACAGAAATTGTATTCCTGTAAATTCATATCGTATTCTCCTTTCAGCTTATTAATACCAAATAATGCGTTTCGGGACAAATTCCAATTCAATATTTTCTTTGATTGGAACATCAGGTTCCCCATTAAAGTCGTTATATAATTTGGTACAAATCATGGGCGTTCGATAGCTGCGTGGATCTGTATCAACATACATTACTCCATCGCACTCATAAACTGGTCTATCAAAACAATCCATTCCAATGTATGTCAAAATCAATTTTGGGGATAAGTTCTTCATAATTTTCCCTTTCCTTACAGAAATTTTTCTAATTCCTGATGCACAATGTTTGCCTGCCAATCAGACAACTCTGAATATTGTAACCCTAGAGAATTTAGGGCTTCTTGATAGCCTCCGGTAATACCAGCTTCATGGTTAGCTAATTCGCTTCGAACCATTTCACGAAACATGGATGGCTGCGATTGCATCCACAAAAGAGATTGAAATAAACGTTGATGGAGTTGCTGTTCCAATGTGACAATTTCTTGTTGCTTAAAGTAACAAAAAGAAACGTTGCTGAAAAAGGGATATACTTCTTTTTCTTTTTTCTTCCCTTTTTCTTTTTTACTGTCTATGCCAAAAATAGATCGATAATCATATTGCATGTGAAAATAATTTCTCAAGAAATTATCCATACGCAGATATTCAGCATAACTTTCTGGTCCTTCTCTTATTTCTTCTAACGTAAACAACTTATGGTTCAGTGATTGCAGATAATACTGCCGCAAAGCGGCTTTTCCCTGCTTATGAACAATATTGTTGTGATGAAGCTGATAATCATTTGCGTAGCAAATCTGCTTTCCATTTTTGAATACCAATGCAGAATATCCAAAATTACTTCCCAAATCAATTAACAGGCAATCATATCCTTTAATTTCTACTTCTTCTGCAGCACCCAAAATGGATTTTGCCTTTTCGAAGGTGAGGCTTTCAATTTCTTTGATTGTCATATTAATCCTCCGTTTTTATGATTCTGTCACATAAGCATCTTTTTTAATAAATCGGAAGTTCTCGCAAATACGGCAGAGCTTTTTGAACCCTTTGAACTTCAAGGTGTTCCCAAGTTCCCAGTTTGGCATTTCTATGTTTATGGAGATATTGTTCCAATTCCTGCAGAGTGTTCCCCGCAGATCCAACCGCTGCAAGAATAATCTGCGCTCCTGGCGTTGGTAAAGCCTTTAAGGTTTCGATTTCCACGTTTCTTGCCCCATCAAAAGGCTGTCGAAAAGCCAATCGGCAAAACGGCAAATAACCATCCGGCATATTTCTGCCAATATTCCAGATTTGGTATCCCAAAGGAACCTTGTCTACAATCTGAAAACGAATTCCATTATCCAGATGCAAAAATTCCATTTGTTTTCTCCTTAAAATATGCTTTTATCGTTTGTCATAAATGAATATTCGGAGTACCCATTTTGCTGTTTCTTCATCCAGACTGTCAATGATATCTCCGATTTCGCACATATTGTCACAGTGTTTTAATTGATCTGCGATTTCATGTGCTTTCATTGAAATTTGCATCAAATTATCCATATCGAATTTCTCCTTATCCTTTTAAGGGATGTCGTTGTTTGTACTGCTCAATAAACCGAACTGCGTCCTCTCTGGATTTTGCCGGAAAGCGAGCCGTTGAGCGAAGAAGTCCTCGGACCCATTTTTCGTCGCTGCACATATGCCACTGATAGGGCGTCATTTCTAAGCACCACCAGCAACCGCCGTTCATCCCATCACATTGCCCAAAATCCGGACAGGTAATGTGCTTTGCCACAGGTGGCACATAATGAGAACGACACCATTCCAATGTTTCAGGAACAAAATCTGATTTTTTCTGTTCTATCATACAATCATACACCTTGAATCATCCTTTTCAGTTCTTCTTCGGCAATCACTTTTATCCCCAAACTTTGTGCTTTAGCCAATTTACTTCCGGCTTTTTCTCCGGCTAAAAGATAGCCTGTTTTCTTCGACACAGACCCGCTTACTGTTCCACCATTTTCCTCAATGAGTGCAGCCGCCTCTTCCCGCTTCATGGTGGGGAGGGTGCCGGTGATTGCAAAAGTTTTTCCGGCAAGGGGTAATGGTCTTTCTTCATCCTGAAAGTTCTTGGATTTCAGGTTCACGCCCAAAGAATGAAGCTGTTTGAGTAAAATCAGCATATCCGGCTCGGCATTGCCGGGCGACTGATGATGAAAGGAGTTGTAGATGACAGTCGCCGCAACAGGGCCAATTCCATCCAATTCAGCTAACTCCGAAACACTCATGTTGCCGATATCAGCAACTGTAGCGCATTTCTTTGCCAAAACCTTTCCGATATGTCTTCCAACACCCGGCATACCAAGCGCTTTGATCAGCCGGTCGATATCCCGGTTCGTAGAAGTCTCAATGGCAGCAATTAGATTTTCTGCAGCCTTTTTGCCGAACCCGTCTAACTGATTCATCTCTTCTCTATGACGATAGAGCCGGTAGATATCGGGAATTTCCTTGAGCCAACCAAGTTCGATGAATTTTTTGATCTGCTTTGGTCCCAGTCCACGGATATCCATGCAGTCCCGGCTTGCCCAAAATTCAAATCGACGCTGAATTTGAGCTGGACAATTCGGATTCGGGCAATACGCACCGGAAGCATTATTGCCATTCTCATCTGCGCCTTGGCACAAATCGCTTCCGCAGGATGGACAGGTGTGGTCAAAGACGTTGTAAATGCCATCACTGTTTTTCTTTACCACCCGAATGATCTCTGGAATAATTTCAGCTGCTTTGCGAACCAAAACTAAGTCTCCTACATCCACATTCAATTTTTGAATAATTTCCGGATTGTGGAGAGTAGCCCGTTCCACTTTTGTACCAGCTAAAAACACTGGTTCCAACACAGCCACCGGCGTCACTCTTCCGGTACGACCTGTTTGGAGAACGATGTCTTTAATAATCGTCTCTTTTTCTTCCGGGGGATACTTATAAGCAATCGCCCATCTGGGATATTTGCTGGTATCGCTCAGTGTTTTCCGCACACGCAGATCATCCACTTTCACGACAGCGCCATCAATCCAGTAGGTCAGATCGGCCTTATAATTTCCAATCATCTGAATTGCCTTCAAACCTGTATCCGAATCGCTTACCAAATAGCTTTTCACTGTTCGGAAGCCGATAGTTTCCAAAGCCTGCAGTCCGGCATAATGGGAGTTCCCATTAAAGAACGGTTCTCCCTCATACCGTTGAATGTTAAAGGCAAAAGCGCAAAGCCCAGCCTTTTTGACTACATTCAAATCTTTGGTACGCAAAAGACCAGCGGCTGCATTCCTGGGATTCACAAAGGTTTTCTTTCCTTCGTTTTCCAGTCTGATGTTGATTTCCTCAAATCTTCTTACAGGAAGATACACCTCACAGCGGACCTCTAACAGATTGATATGATCACGCAGATATTTGTCATCGAGCCGCACAGGAATGCCTTCGATGAATTTAGCGTTTTCGGTGATATCTTCTCCGATAAATCCATCGCCCCGTGTTTCGGCTCTTACAAGTTTGCCATCTTCATAGGTGACAGAGACAGAGAGTCCGTCGATTTTTTCTTCCACGCAAAAGTCCTGCGTGTTGATTTTTTCCATGAACTCAGCAATCTCTTTTTCATCAAAGACGTCCTGTAAAGAAAGCATCGGAATAGCGTGTTCTACCTTAGCAAAACTGCTCTTGCCGGTCGAACCTCCTACTTTTTGGGTGGGAGAATCCGGGTCAACCTGATCCGGATGTTTCGCTTCATATGTCTTGAGCTTTTGCATCAGAGCGTCAAACTCCGGATCTTCCATGATGGGAGCATCATTGTCATAATAAGCAGTGCTAGCTTTTTGGGCCAGCGCCACCTCTTCCTTATATTCTTTTGTGTTCATAAAAATCTCCTTTTGCCTTATTTAATGCGTTCGCTGTAAAGCGTATTAGCCTCCGTTTGTTATTTCTTGTTCTTCTACTTGAATGGTATCGTCGGTCAAGACAGATAAATATTTTTGAAAAACACCTACAATGTCATTTAGAGTTAACTTCTTTTCCTTTTCAGTGAGATTCCAAGGGTAATTTGGCGTATAAACCAAATAAATATCGGAATCATAATTATCACAGGATATCAATTCGAGATTTTCAGCCTCTTCGATAATTTTTGCAACAATAGTCGCCAGTCCAAGGCTGTAATCAAAATCCAATTCTTCATAGTCCTGCATTGTCGGTTCTTTAACACCCCATTCCTTAAAGCACTTCAAAATGCTTGCCTTATAATTGGGTGCATAGTCCAACAATTTATCCACACGCTTGGGATCAGTAATATGAAGATTCGAGATACAGACTCCATATCCATAGGTTGTCCAAGTTTGATAACTCATAATTTCCCTCCTTAATTACTTTTAGGGTTTTCATAAACATTCCTTGTGTTGCGAAAGAATTAAACGTTTTTAATCAAACGAAACTTCTCCAAATTGCCTTACAAAATTCATTGCCTGTTTTACTAAATTTGAAACCCAATACCAGTGAGTTATACCGTCATCAACCAAGCAAAGAACATCCGGCTTATGAAATTGGATTTTTTCACCGGCCCAAAACCAACTGTTATAAGCGGTACGAACACGGTCAATATCTTTCTGTAATTAATTCGAAAATAGAGATACTCAATATCTTGTTCCGGACCGGCCACATCAGGCCAGTCGTTTAAAACATCAAGGCGAAGATCTTCTACACTGTTTTCCTTTTCTTGGCGTCGTAAATCATTCTCATAATTGATGCAATCGTATTTATCGTGAAATTCCGTTCCATCCACAGCTACATAAACGGTTTGGATAATTGTTTTTTTCTTTGTTTTTTCTTGCATTGTAATTTCCTTTCTTGAAATGCTAGATCTGTCTGATTCTCTTTAAACTAATCGTTGCAGCTGCTCTTTTGCAGTACTATATTTTTGTCGTAAAAAATTCTGTGCTATCTATTTGTGTTTGTTACTTATCGCATTCGTCCAAATAGTTTTGAAGAAGTTTTCCCAGCTCTTCCCGATCAAAATGCTGTTCATCTGTTTGCTCAAGATGCTTATGACAAATTGAGTCTGTGGGAGAATCACTATTTCCATCACCATAGACGTGAGTATAAATGGCCTTGCTTACAGAATCATATTCTGTACAGCAAAGGCAGATATCTTCTCCATCTTTGTCTATGTAATCCACAAAGACACCCGGAAAATCCTCTGGATTATCTATGTCATGTTTTGCCCAGACTTTAAGTCTGCCAAGAGGTGTATTCACATAAAATTCTCTGGGCTTGTCTGATTGTTCTTCTAAAACTGCGTCATAATAAAGATATTCATTGACGGAATTTTCATCTTGCTTGAGAAAATCTTGCAAAGTATCATAGATTTCCCGAATGATATCTTCAAGCGGTACATTTTTGAGATATTCTTCCGACGACATCTCTTCAGCGGTTTGTCCTCCAAAGTAAAACCAATTTTCACCAATTTGGCAAACAGTTTCATCCTCGTTGGGACTTTCCACAATTCGAATTGTTCCATTTTTTAATCCGATTTTAATTTTTTCCTTGGTAATCATATTACAACCTCCATTTGTTTTACAGCTTTTTATTTCTAATGCTTATACCAAATAGGCACTTCATTGGTGAGAAAGGCATCAGTGACTTAATATAAGCCTCCTTCGCCGTAATACCTGCAGTGTTCTGCATCATAAAGATCTTCTTGGTCCCAATCTTCCGGGGGAAGAAGCTCCTGTCCGAACAGGTTATACCATTTTCCACAAGACGGGCATTCACAGGCACCGCAGTATGTATCACGAAGAGCAAACTTTGTTCCGCATTCACAAACGCCTATTGGGTCAGTGTAATATTCTCTTTCTTCTTCCACTACCTTGTTCCAGCGGGTAAACTGTTCCGGGTGATGGAGACAGAAGATTTGATTTTCACGAGCCTCATCTGAAATATCTGGCAGTAAATTTCCATCTTTATCACAGGGAAACCAGAATCCATTCCCCTTGTCATCGTCATAAACAAGGAAATAAGACTTAGAAGTTTCTAATTGTGAAGTTGTGTATTCGGTCAACATAGCGATTATTTTCTCCTTTACTTTTTTAAATGTGAGCTAAACCACGACAACCAATGATCCGATTGTTTTCATCACGAATGGTATCGTCAACGATGAAAACATCTTCTCGATCCGGAACAGCCTGGGCCGTTAAAGCAGATACGACGTAAATGGTGTTTTCCTCGGGCTCAGGAAGATTTTCTACGTTCCCATAGCTTACGGTATATACCGGAACACCATTGATAGTATTGATTTTTGTTCGTTCTGAAGTAGCTCTTGCAATGCCGCTGGAAGGGATCGAATAGATTTTACCGCATGAATGAAAATTGATAGTATGTGGAGTCAAGTTGATAATTTTGTACATACAAATCGTCCTTTCGCAAAAAAGAAATTTTCATAAATTGAATTAAATTAAATTAAATCTGTACTCCAATCGTCATTAATCTAATCCTAAAATTAGTATGTCTGATTTTTGAGAATACAGAAAAAAGGCAGAGGGAAATTCCTCTGCCTAATTGCCTAACAAATTAGAGCACCATACGGATGCAGCATTCCCACACATCGTGACATACTCCCCATGGCTAAAGCCAGGGGCTTCTTGCCCCACACCATGGAGATTGTGCTTCATCGGGGCCGCTGACCAGGCCAGTCTTACACCCCTCCACAGTGGACGATGCCCCGCCCACATGAATTTATTCTGCTCAGGCTGTATAGCCCAACTGGGCGAGTCCGAGCCGCTTAATGTTAATAGCTGCATTGGCGTCTCTGTCAAGAACCGTATGACAGTTCTCACACGTCCAACTGCGCTGTTCCAGCGTGAGATTCGGATTGATCGTTCCACACACATGGCAAGCCTTACTGGAAGGCGCCCAGCGGTCGATTTTCACCACTGTGGATCCAGCGTTACTGGCAACCCACTCCAGAATCCCAGCAAACTCTGCAAAGGCGAAATCAGAAACTTTCCTGCCCCAAAGACGTTTCATTCCATCGAGATTGAGGTCTTCTATGCAGAGAATGGCATACTCACTGACCAGTTTGTTTGCCAGCTTAAAGAACCAGTCTCTACGTTTGTTGCTGACACGCTGATACACTCTATCCAGATGCTGAATTGCCCTGCGACGGTTTTTACCGCCCTTTTGACAGCGGGATACAGCCCGATGCGCAGTTCTTAACTCCTTCAGCGCAGCTTTGTACCATTGAGGAGAATCTATCATAGAACCATCATCCAGAGTCAGGAAGTGCTTTAACCCAAAATCCATCCCGACAGCTTTACCTGCTCGTGGATAGATGTCGTTGCATTCCTGTTTGGTAACGACGAAAAGATAAAATTCTCCTATGATATTACGCTTTACTGTGAGTGTTTTGGTAGTCCCTTCCATGGTGCGGGATTTGCAGTATTTGTAGGTTCGCCCCAGGATGGTGACGCTGTTATCGGCAGCAAAAGCATATCCTGCCTGTTTAAGGGTAAAACTGGAATACCGGCTCCGTTTCTTAAACGAAGGGGGAGACTTCCTGCCATGACGTTTCTGCTTCAGGTGATTGAAAAACACTTTGTAGGAACGATCTACACGCTCTACCACGTCCTGAACAGCCTGGCTACCGAGAGCCTTCCACTCTGGATGAAATGTACGTTTTACCTTTGTTAGATGCGTTTTTAACCTGTTGGCTGGAATGTATTTTCCAAACACCCGATAGTAGCGCCTGTGCATGGCAATGCAGTAGTTCCAAATGGAGGCAGCAATGTCAATACTGTCATTCAAATGTTTGTTCTTTTTACTTTGGTACAATTTGAACTTGTATGTCTTAATGACAGTACGCATTATTTCACCACCTACATTGTTTTTTGATTCTCAACTGAGGGGCTTATATCCCCATAGCTAAAGCAAGGGGTTTTACGCCCCGAATCTGATAATTCCCTGACAATTTACTTGATGTGCAATAATATCAGCCGTAGAAGCTAAAACGCTTCCCTGTTTATGTACAATCATACTGAATCCTCCTAATGTTTTATTTACGGTCAAAATTGTTTGATTTTTCCCAGATATAATGGAGGGCCGCTAACCGATCTTTTTCACTGATTTCCTCAGCAAACTCCGGTGCCAAAGTAAGGTCGCTTCGATTTACCCCGGTGATATATGCAAATTGTCCACAGCACGGACATTTTGCTGTTTCAAAAGTAATTCCCTTCCCTCTCACTACATCTTTGATGGTACCGATTGTCCCTGGAGATACACCGTCACCCGCACCATTAATCAATCTTTTCAAAACAAATACGGTTTTCCCAAGTGAACTACTCGGCAATTGTATTACCGAGCTTCCTGAATCAACCACCGATGCACTTGATCCACGAGGAACCAGCGTCTTACTCAATGTCCGCAGGCGTTGGGTTTGGGCGGTTCCCGCCCTACCAATATCTGCAGTATCAGGAGGAAGCGGAGAGAATCCGCAGTCCCTCATTATCGATGTTGATGGCAGCGTTGATGTCCCGGTCGTAGGTCTTACCGCAAACCGGACAGGTGATGGTTCTTACACTCATGTCTTTTGCTTCCGGGTTTTTGTACCCGCACTGGCACAACTGGCTGGAGGGGAAAAACCGATCCACTTTGATAAAAAAGTGCCCTTTCTCACGCTGCTTGTATTCCAGCATGGAAAGGAACATTCCATAACCGTTGTCCAGGGTCGCTTTCCCAAGGCGCAGCTTTTCGGTAGGTCTTGCCATACTGCGCAGATTCAAATCTTCTACAGAAATTAAGTCATACTGATTGGCTATCTCAGCAGACAGTTTATGTAAAAAATCCTTGCGCTGATTGGCAATGTGCTGTGCGATCTTAGCTGTTTTTTGCTTTTGTTTCCAGTAATTATTGGAGCCAAGCTTCTTTTTGGACAACCGGCGCTGCGCTTTGGAAAGCCTTTTCTGTGACCTGCGGTAGAACTTTGGCATCTGGGCAAAAGTCCCATCCGAAGCAGCATACAGCCCGTCCGACTTGTAGTCCAGGCCGATGTGGGTCGTAACTGTGCTCTTGGACGCAACCTGTGCGTTATATTCATAGAGGACAGAAGCATAATAAGTGCCATCTCTGCTTTGTGTAATGGTTATAGATTTTAGTCTGTATTCTTTAGGAGCTGTGCGATGGATCTTTGCTTTGACCACACCAAGTTTGGGGAGTTTTATCCCGCATTCAAGAACAACGATATTCCCATTTACAGCATTTGTGGTATAGGAATTCTTATCAAACTTTTTAGACTTGAATTTGGGAAATCCAATTTTCTTATTGTGAAAGAAATTCCAATATGCAGCCTCCAGATGCATCTGTTCGTTGGCTAAGGCTAAGGAGTCCACCTCTCGCAAAAAGGGATAAGCATTCTTGTACTGAGCCGGAGTAACGGTGATGCTTTTGCCGGTTTGCTCATAGTGCTTTTTCTTGTCGGCCAGCATTAGGTTGTATACCTTGCGGCAGCATCCGAAAGTCTTGGCAAAAAGCTCCTGCTGCGATGGGTTAGGGTAAAGACGGTATTGATAGGCTTTGTTTAGAGTTGACACGTTTTTTGCCCTTCTATGCATGAGGTGATTCGAAATGATTTTCTATTATTAGTGTGTCAGAATTTTTCTGAAAAATTGGTCTTCCGGGCTTTCATCTCGGATATTGAATAACCGAGACTTCCCGCCGATTTGTCTTAAAAATTTGGCAGTTACTTTTTTGGGAATAGGTAATGGCACAAATTCTTTTGCCGCACAATCAATTTCGGCAGCAAAGTCAGAAGCTATTTGGTTTAAAGTGTTTGGGATAGCCGTATATTCATCTAGCGCTTCAGCGGCTTTTTTTTCGTTTTCATCGTAGTCAAACATGATTTTTCTCTCCCTTTATTTTTTTCAATTTGTTTCCTGATTTCAGCAACCCGACGATTGCTTTCTTCGATCTCTTCCGGAGTAAAAAGTTCTTTGCGAACGTCATCCCAGTTCGCACCAATCGGAGGATACTTTTCCATTTTCCTCATCCACAATGGATGAAATAAAATCAGGGTCAAATTTATTCTTCAGCTGTTTCTACCAGGTGGTGTTTAAAGTATGATTTTCGTTTCTGGATCTGGAAGGCGAATAACGGGTTAAATCCCAATAGAGTGTCATTAACGCTATCCATTCAATCGGAATTTCTCTTGTGTAGAGCGTGTACTCACTCTGAAAATTCCGTGTGATCATATCTTTTGAAATAATCCCAACTAAGTGATCTTCTGCCCATATACAGTAATAGATCCCTTTTCGTCCAAAGCCTACTTCATAAGCCCGGTAAACCCGATCCTGTTCACAGAACTCCCAAAAATAGATTCCATTAAAGAAATTGCTGCCCTTTTCTCCGCAGTTATAGATGATTCCCTTTTGCTCATTGATTTGAAACTGTCCGACTTCCTTGCGATTTATCTTTCCTGACTGCTCCCATTGAATAGGGCCGAATGTTCCGCCTCCGGTAAAACGGAAACTGCCGGACTGAAGATTTCCAAGCAGGCTTAGATATCCATTGCGCCGGTTGGAAAATAACCTGTCCCAGTATTCGATTGTTCTGGGATAGTTCATAGTAATAATGACCAAATCCGATTAGCTTCCGCTCAAATCGAAGAATCATGGCTTGTTTTCCTCCTGCGCCATCACCATTTGTAGAAAAGCTGGATTGAATTTTTCTTGCAATTCTTTCTGTTTAGTGTAATATGGGATATTGGAATCCAGATTATCTATCGCTGCACCCATATGGCAATTTGGTCCGGCTTCCAAAAACATGGTATAGATTAGGGACGCTTTCATTTCCTGCTCACTCAAGGTGTAAACCGTATAAGTATTTTTATATCTTATCACCCGGTCGTCTTTGTGGATTACGCCTACCGTTTCACCTTGGCGGTAAAGGGTATAAAAATGCCTATCCGGCCCTAAGCCGGATTCATACACTTCATACTGCTTATCATACAGGCGATAGCTGTAATATTCGTACCCAATGGGCAAAAATAACACTTTTTTAGTGACACACAGCTTTGGAATAATCTCTCCAA
>PPYE01561444.1_pt1 | contig 14457 bp, 9 predicted proteins | sample 1559881 | NCBI WGS metagenome assembly PPYE01 (sample SAMN08240022, study PRJNA423297) | Human gut metagenome, whole genome shotgun sequencing project.
ACAATAAAAGCAATAAAGAGTATGGAACCAATTTTAAATTCTCAACTTCCTGAATTCAGTGTTCAGGCTTTTCAAAACGGAGCTTTCAAGACAGTAACCAACAACGACCTGAAAGGTAAATGGGCAATCCTTTTCTTCTACCCTGCCGACTTTACATTTGTATGTCCGACAGAATTGGTAGACATGGCTGACAAATATGCTCAGTTCCAGGAAATGGGTGTGGAAATCTACTCGGTAAGTACTGACTCGCATTTCGTACACAAAGCCTGGCATGATGCTTCCGAAAGTATCCGTAAGATCAAATACCCGATGCTGGCAGACCCGACAGGCGCTTTGAGCCGTGCACTGGGTGTATATATCGAAGAAGAAGGTATGGCTTACCGCGGTACATTCGTAGTAAACCCGGAAGGAAAGATTAAAGTGGTGGAACTGAATGATAACAATATTGGTCGTGACGCCAGCGAATTGCTTCGCAAAGTAGAAGCCGCACAGTTTGTGGCTACTCACGACGGAGAAGTTTGCCCGGCTAAATGGAAGAAGGGCGAATCTACTCTGAAGCCAAGCATTGACCTTGTCGGTAAGATTTGATAGATCTTGATAATGTGTGTGAAGGGCCGGTAACGGAGACGCTGCCGGCCCTTCTTTTAAAAGAATGAAAGGAGAAAGAGAGATGTTAGAACCTGCATTAAAAGAACAACTGAAGGGTATTTTTGCCGGATTGGAGGCTGACTTTACCTTTGATATATCCGTATCAGCCAGTCATGAAAGCCGTGCCGAATTGCTGGAATTGCTGAGCGATGTAGCCGAATGTTCCGATCACATCACTTGTATGGTAAATGAAGGAAGCGGACTTAAATTTACGATAGGAAAGAATGGTAAACCTACAGGAATTACTTTCCGTGCTATCCCCAATGGACATGAGTTTACTTCTTTATTACTCGCCATCCTGAATCTGGACGGTAAGGGAAAGAATTTTCCGGATGAGGCTGTCTGCAACCGTGTGAAAGCCTTGAAGGGTCCGATACACTTAGTGACCTATGTCTCACTGACTTGCACCAACTGTCCGGATGTAGTTCAGGCATTGAATGCAATGACCACACTGAATCCTTCCATTACTCATGAAATGGTTGACGGTGCACTGTATCAGGATGAAGTGGATGCCTTGAAGATACAAGGCGTACCTTCTGTATTTGCCGATGGGAAACTGCTTCATGTCGGCCGGGGCGAATTTGGCGAATTGCTTGCTAAACTGGAAGCGCAATACGGTATTGATGAAACCAAGGTGGAGACGGAAGTGAAGGAATATGATGTTATCGTAGCCGGTGGCGGTCCTGCCGGAGTATCGGCAGCCATCTATTCTGCCCGTAAAGGCTTGCGCGTGGCGATTGTTGCCGAGCGTGTCGGCGGACAGGTGAAAGAGACGGTAGGCATTGAGAATCTGATTTCGGTTCCCGAAACAACAGGAAGCGAACTTGCCGATAATCTGAAAACGCATCTTCTGCGTTATCCTGTTGATTTGTTGGAACAGCGTAAGATAGAAAAGGTAGAACTTGCCGGAAAAGATAAACTGGTAACTACTTCCGTAGGAGAGAAATTCATTGCTCCTGCATTGATTATCGCTACAGGTGCAAGCTGGCGAAAACTGAATGTTCCCGGCGAGAACGATTATATCGGGCGTGGAGTCGCTTTCTGTCCTCATTGCGACGGTCCTTTCTATAAAGGAAAGCAGGTTGCGGTAGTGGGCGGTGGAAACTCCGGCATCGAGGCAGCCATTGACTTGGCAGGTATCTGTTCTAAAGTCACCGTCTTTGAATTTATGGATGAACTGAAAGCGGATAATGTTCTTCAGGAAAGACTTAAATCTCTGCCGAATGTGGAAGTATTCGTGAGTTCGCAAACGACAGAAGTAATCGGTAATGGCGATAAACTGACAGCCTTGCGCATCAAAGACCGTAAGACGGAAGAAGAACGTTTGGTAGAACTGGACGGAGTATTCGTGCAGATCGGACTTTCCGCCAATAGCAGCGTTTTCCGTGATATTGTGGAAACAAACCGACCGGGTGAAATCGTTATCGATGCGCATTGCCGTACCAATGTGACGGGAATCTATGCAGCCGGAGACGTATCGACCGTACCTTACAAACAGATTATTATTTCTATGGGCGAAGGTACGAAAGCTGCCCTTTCTGCCTTTGATGACCGCGTGCGGGGGCTGATTGTATAAGTAATGGCCACAGAGATTGTAAAAAGTCTCTTGTGGCTTTTATTTTTTTCTTACCTTTGTGATTCTAATATTTAACCTCCAATGAGAAACATGAAAAAGATATTCTTACTGATTTCCGCGATCTTGTTAATTGTTCCGGTGCAGGCTCAGCATACGTTGAGACTGATGACCTATAACATCAAAAATGCAACAGGCATGGATGGTGTCTGTGACTTCCAGCGTATTGCAAATGTGATTAATAACGCTTCTCCCGATGTGGTAGCCGTGCAGGAAGTAGATAGCGTGACCAATCGGAGTAATCAGAAATATGTATTAGGTGAGATAGCCGAGCGGACGCAGATGTATGCCTGCTTTGCTCCGGCTATAGATTATGATGGCGGAAAATACGGAATCGGTCTGCTGTTAAAGAAAGCTCCGCTTCACTTGCAGGCTATAGCTTTGCCCGGCAGGGAAGAAGCCCGTGCATTGATCTTAGCGGAGTTTGAAGATTATATTTACTGTTGCACTCATTTATCCCTTACGGAAGAAGACCGGATGAAGTCATTGGAGATTCTGAAAACTTTTGCTGCTTCCTATAAAAAGCCTCTTTTTCTGGCAGGAGACATGAATGCGGAGCCGGAATCGGATTTTATCAAAGAGTTGCAGAAAGAATTTCGGATACTCTCTGATCCCAAACAACACACTTTTCCTGCTCCCGCCCCAAAGGAGACTATTGATTACGTGGCGGCTTTTAAGCAGAATGATAAAGGATTTGCCGTCGTCTCTTCGGAAGTGGTGAATGAACCTGTAGCATCCGATCATCGCCCTATTGTTGTGGAACTGCGCACAGCCGAAAAGGCGGATAAGATATTCCGTACTAAACCCTATTTGCAGAATCCGGTTGGAAATGGAATGACCGTGATGTGGGAAACCACTGTTCCTGCTTATTGTTGGGTAGAATACGGTACGGATACGACTCAATTAAAGCGTGCGCGTACTATTGTTGACGGACAGGTAGTCTGCAATAACAAGTTACATAAAATACGGCTGGATGATTTGCAGCCCGGTCAAAAGTATTATTATCGTGTCTGTTCACAAGAAATGTTGCTTTATCAGGCATATAAGAAAGTTTTCGGAAATACTGCCCGTTCTGCTTTCAGTGAATTTACTCTGCCTGTAACCGGTACGGATTCTTTTACTGCTGTTGTGTTCAATGATCTGCATCAGCATACCCATACTTTCCGGGCTTTGTGCAGGCAAATTCAAGATATTGACTATGATTTTGTTGTTTTCAACGGTGACTGTGTAGACGACCCGGCAAGTCATGATCAGGCAACTGCCTTTATCAGTGAACTGACCGAAGGAGTGCACGGAGATTGTATCCCGACTTTCTTTATGCGGGGGAATCACGAAATCCGGAACGCTTATTCTATCGGTTTGCGTGACCATTTCGATTATGTAGGTGACAAGACTTATGGCTCTTTCAACTGGGGAGATACCCGTATTGTCATGCTGGACTGTGGAGAAGACAAAACAGACGATCATTGGGTCTATTATGATTTGAATGATTTCACCCAGTTACGTAATGAACAGGTCGGTTTTCTGAAGAAAGAACTGGCTGCCAAAGAATTTAAGAAAGCGAAGAAACGTATCCTTCTGCACCATATCCCTCTTTATGGTAATGATGGAAAGAATCTTTGTGCTGAACTATGGACTAAGCTGCTGGAAAAAGCTCCTTTTGATATCTGTCTGAATGCTCATACTCATAAGTATGCTTATCACCCGAAAGGTGAATTGGGGAATCATTTTCCGGTTGTTATAGGTGGAGGATATAAGATGGAGGGTGCTACCGTGATGATTCTTGAGAAGAAGAAGGAAGAACTCAGAGTCAGGGTGTTGAATGCAAAGGGAGAAACTTTGTTGGATATAACGGTCTGAATAATGTATATGATAGTTTGAATCATAGAATTGAATTTCACCCCAAAAGTTTAGTTTCTAACTTTTGGGGTGATTCTTTTTATATTGATAATACCTAATAGTTCCTTTACCTCTTTTTTATTTTAGCTTCCTCCTGAGATGACAATGAATGTCAGGCCCAAAATGAATAATATAAACATGACTCCCAAAAGTCTGTTTGTCGCTTTGGAGCTACCGGTAAATTCTTTCCAGATGAAAACACCCCAAAGAGCAGCAATCATCGGTGCTCCTTGTCCAAGTGCATAAGAAATGGCTGCTCCCGCTTTTCCTGCGGCAATGTAGCTTAATGCCGTACCTAATCCCCAGATGCATCCTCCGAGAATTCCTACCATGTGTGTACTCGCTTTTCCGGTAAAGTATTCTTTGTAAGTGACGGGTAAACCGACGAACGGACGCTTCATCACAAGTGTATTGAAGAGGAAGTTGCTTAGGAAGATTCCGATAGCAAAGATGAAGAATGCAGTATAAGGAGTTGCCATTCCGGTTGTCGGTGATTCAAAGTTGTTCAAATCCATGGCAGCGGCGACAAACCGGTAAAAGAATGACATCAGTATACCGGCAATAGCAGCAAGAATAATTCCCTTTTTGCTGTTATTGGTTCCCGCCTTTTGATTCTTACCGGCTGCAATACCGTTGCAAATGATGGCGATAACAATCAGCACGACTCCTGTGAATAGCCAGAACGGATCTCCTTTGGGGGAGCTGAAATAATTAATGAATACTCCTAATACCAATGCCAGTCCTACTCCCAATGGAAAAGCTACTGCCATTCCGGCAATGGATACTGAGGCGGAAAGGAGAATATTGGAAGCATTGAAAATAGCTCCTCCGATAAGTGCACTGGCAATATATGCCGCTTCCACTTGTTGGATGTCTTCCAGAAAACCTCTTCCCGAATCTCCGAAACTTCCTAGTGTGAATACCAGAAGTAGGGCGAACAGCAAGATGCCGATGGTGTAGTCCCAATAATAAAGTTCATAACGCCAATTCTTACTGGCCAGTTTTTGGGTATTTCCCCACGATCCCCAGCATATCATTGTGATAAAGCAGAAGATAATAGCTAAGGTGTAACTATTGACTATATACATAATGATTTTTTTTAAGATTTCAATTCTCTTTTCCTGTCACTTGTCTTATAAGTGCGTTGCGGGTTGCCCGAATATTTTCTTCCCCTTGAATAGTGAGATATTGGTGTTTACCGCTTTCAGAAGGAGAAAAAATACTTTGTCCGATACTGTCTATGGTGATTGTTCCCTTCTCGGATAAATTGAAATAATTATTCCCCGGTTCTATGGCTTGTAGCACGGATGTCAAATCCCATGTTTCTCTGTCATATGGCATTTCCTGATATATTTTATATGATACGCACAGAGGATGTTTATAACTGCCGGCAAAATCATTTAATATACTTTGATGAGGATATCGAATTTTGTTTCCTAGTTCCCATCCGCTGGCAATAATTGGAGTAGGCCATTCTTTGAAAGTAATTTGGGCTGCATTCAGATCATTAACAATGTTCCATTCAGGGAAGTCGAATTCATTACCATAGAGTCCTCCCATGACAGATAGTAATTTTACCTTTTGTGCTACCAAGGCTTTTCCATCCAGCTCGCTGTATTCATCTGCTTCCGAGATAAGCAAACGGGCTAGATTTGTTTCCGGGCCTAAGGCTATAAATACCACAGAATGATCTTCTTGCTCTGCCAGCAATTTACGCAACAGTTTATATCCTTCCAGAATATGATCTTTTAGGCTTCTTTTTGGATGTAATATTTTATTGTTGTCAATAATAGTATCCAGCGTTTGGCGGAGATAATGTCCGTCGTCTGTATTCATCCCATTATAAGCATAACCTAAAGGTATGTCGTATTTGTCGTTGAAACGACAATAAGCGTCAATATATTCCAGTGAATAAGGATTACACTTGCTTATAGTGATACCTAGCAAATCAATTTTTCCTTTTTTCTCATAATTAAGCAGCATTTGCATGGCTAAAACATCATCGATATCATTTCCAACATCCGTGTCGAGTATGACAGGAATTGCAGAAGTAGTCTCTTTCTGTTGTGCACAGGAACAGAATAAAGAGACGGTTATTAGAATGATTGCTATATATTTGAACATATCTTGGGTTTTTATAAGTTATTTCCAATATTCTCAATTGTATTGCTGGTTAATGATTGTTGCGAGGAATAATTTACTTTATAAAGTACGCCTCCTTTAGCATGGAGAGTCTGATTTTCTAAAGTTGCAGTTCCTTCTTTGGTAAATGTGCCATTTACATCATATCTTCCGGAAATGGTTTCTCCAAATTTACCATTCTCTAGTTTGAATTGAGAGTCATTCAAACTATAAATCAGTAAATAATTGTGCATATCTAATACGAAACCTAAAGAAGCATTATTTGTCTGGAATGTGATTTGTGCTCCAGTAGTACATATTAGTTGTTCTAATTTGTCTTTTGGCTGATTATCGTTAATATTAAATGCTGCAAAGTTCTCCGGTTTTACTTTGGCAACATCTATATAAGCTGCCGCCAAGCCTTTTATGAGACTACGAGTAGGAGGTGTAAAATCTTTTTCTTGTAAATCCCATGTATAAATTCCGTGGTCAATTTGGTCCGGTTCGGTGGTGTTGTTGATAAAGAAGTTACTGGTAGCCAAATCGTAAATATCATAGCCTCCTCCTAATGCGAAAGATGTCAAGATAAGACTCGGACTGTTTGCATAACTACCTTTGTTCTCGGCAACCAGCGCATAATTTCCTGCAATTGATGCGTATGCCATGACTTCATTTTTGAGATGTTTAACATTATCTTTATAAGCATCAACGCCAATGAAATCAATGCCTTGAAGATCGAATACATCTTTGGGGCGAGCATTAGTAGCCTCTGGAAATGGATTAATACCATCACCGTAAATTAGATTGACACGAGTTACTACTCTGTAAGAACTGTTTTTTACAGCTTTTCCTACAGTATTTAATGCATTTGTGATCATTGTCCAGGCCTTCTCTTTGCTTAGAGGGGTCCCATCCCGATATTTTAAATCTTTTTGGTCGATTCTCCAGCGCATTAACGCATCAGGTTCATTATGGATCTGAGCTGATATAACGGGGTGCTTGTCTCCATTTTGAGAATCCCAGTATCGGATGTGGTTAAATAAGGCGGTGATGGCTTTGGTTTCTCTCTCCAGTATCCATTCATCATCAAGAATCATGGTGTATTGATAACCATAATAGTTCCAAAAATTTCCTTCATCATTCCGGCTGAGCCTTTTGTTATATTCTTGAAGCACATATTGAGGTATCAGGTAGGAGAATGAATCTCCTACCATATTCGTACTGAACCAAAGTAATTCCATTTTCAAATTATACTTGTTGACGAACTGCAAGATTGAGTTTACGATACTATAATCGTACTTGTTTTCTTTAGGCTCTACCATATTCCATGAAATTGGAATTTGTACACAATTTAGTCCCAGTTCCTGAGCTTTCTTGAAGTAGTTTTCCACTTCATTAATAGTCATCTTGTCACAATTGAGAAGGGCATCAAGGCGTATTTGTGCACCAAGAAACGGAAAAGGTTTACCGTCAACAGAAACATATGTTTTGTTGTTTTCAGTCACTAGTTTACTTACTTCTATTTGAGAAAGTATTGGTTCGACGTATGTTTCATTATTATTGTCAGAACAAGCTGTTGCGAATAATGAAAAGAAAACCAGTGCGTAAGTTAGTATTATCATTCTTTTATACATAATTGGTCTTTGTTAAATTAGTAGATTATTGGATTATTGCGGGGTTCCTCCTCCTGTCATAGGCCAGCCCGGATTCTGATAGATAGGAGAAGAATCCAAATCACCTCCGGATGAAGTAACCAGAAAATGTTCTGCTGCTATCGGATCGAGATAGTGTGCCATATTCCATTTATAGCCGTTGTAAACAATGTTATTGGCTGTGATGTGATAAGGATGGTAGGGTTTGGTAATCATCTGGTCCATTGAACGCCATCTATGTAAGTCCATGCTACGTAAACCTTCCGCCATCAACTCACATCTTCGTTCACGGCGGATATTATAACGTGTGGCATCAATAATTTCTCCGCCGGAATATGCCCCCCAATCAGTTTCTGCTTCTTTTGACATATCTGTAAGCCTGATTGTTTTGGTATAGTCCTCATCAATGCCGGCTCTGCGACGAATCGCTTTCCAGTACTTTTCTGCATAGGAGTCGAGTGAACCATGCAATTCATAATAAGCTTCTATATAGTTGAGATAGGCTTCGGCTGTACGGAATATGATAGAACCGACAATACTTTGAGTGTTATTTGTGTATTTCCCGTCAGGGTTTAATCCTTTGCGTAAGGCATAGCCTGTATTGTACTTTTCTGTAACAGAAGAGGCGGTTATATTGGGTCCCCATTCTTCTACTACCCCATGATCTCCTGCCTGAGTATGCAAATTTTTCTGTCCTGGCTTTTTGATGAAGATGTCTGCACGGGTATCCCTGTTTTTAGTGATATGAATGATATTATTATCTCCCCAATAAGATGAGTTTTCATCTGCCCACATCGGGGATGCATAAATAGGTTCTCCATTTTTAAGAATAAAGGCGTCAATCATGCTTTTAGTAGTGCCTACTCCATTGTTGCCGACACATCCGTATTGACAAACTTCATTTGCCACTCCTAATCCTGTGTTGTAGCGCCTCCATAAAAGTACTTCATTGTATTTCTCCATGTCAATATCGCAGAACATACTGAAATAAGGATTTTCAGGTTCCGAAGAAGTTTGTGGGAATACTCCTGTATTGGCAGTTAATATATTATATTTTTCTGCTATGATTTGTGCCGCTTTAATAGCTTCATCAAAGAAGAACTCTGATTCTTTTTCAATACTTCCGGATTTAAATGAGTAATTAGCATTATAATCTTTATTTGCTCCCGGCCATCCCGGTCCATTGGGTACAAAAGCTGTTCCTTTAAAATTCTTCAGCCATGAGCCTTCGTAAAGTGCGACCCTTGACTTGAGAAGGATAGCGCAGTCTTTGCTTAGCCGGTTCTTACCTCCGGAAGGAGCTATGTTTTGCATCATTTCTATAGCTTTGTCCAGATCAGATAAGATAAATCTGGCTACTTCATTTCGGGGGGCTCGTTTGCTGATTTCTATCAGAGCTTCACGTTCATTAGGATAAGTTTTAGTAATAATAGGAAAGTCGCCTAATGATTTTAATCTTTCAAAATACATGAAAGCTCTGAAGAAATACATTTCTCCGATATAGTGTTTGATATTGGTCGTGTTTCCGACAATGGCATTGTTTTCATACGATGGAAGCACATTTTCAAAGAAATAATTGCATCGGTAAATATCAGCGAAATACCATGAGCCTCCTTCTTGTCCTACTTTCCAGTATCCGGGTGCATACATTACGTTAGGTTGCATACCGGCCATATTATCTGTGTTATTGTCAATTTCAAAAGTTCCATATCCATAGGTGCCATGAGTAGGTAGCACTTGATATTGATCAGTAGCAAAAGCTGCAATATTACTTTCTGTTGTCAGATATTCATTTGGAGAAAGTTGATCAAGAGGTTCTTGATTTAGGAAATCATTGCAACTTGTCAAAAAGAGCACTCCGCTCAATAAGGTTGATATCGTAAGTCTTTTCATAATATCCTGTTTTTAGAATGTGACATTTAATCCAAAAGAGAATGTTCGGGATAGTGGGTAAACGTTTCCGTGTCCCCAACTACCGCCTTCGATTGATTCGGGGTCGAAGAAGTCAATAAGGCTCGTAATGGTGAACAAGTTTTCACCGGATGCGAATATCCTAAGGTGCTGCATTCCCATTTTTTGTACGATGTTGTGTGGCAAGCTATATCCTATCTGCAGATTCTTCAGACGTAGATAAGATGCATCTTGTAAATATTTAGTTTGTGATTGCTGGTTTTTATCGGTGTTGAATAAGGGTCTTGGATAGTAGGAATTCAGATTCGTTCCCAATGGACTGGCTTCGTCATTTCGGAAATAATCATCGTGTCCTTTTAGTGCTGTGGAAAACCAGGGCCCTTGTCTACCGTTTGCACCCCAGAAGTAGTAACTACCCTGAAAATAATCTCTTTTCAATGTTCCTTGCCAGAACATTCTGATATCGAATCCTTTCCAATCGGCGGCTAATTCCAGTCCTACATTATATCGGGGCGTGGAGTTACCTATTCTTTTTAAATCACCGTGATCTTGTAAGGTGCGGCTTCCGGCATCAATTTTTCCGTCTTCATTCAGATCTTTATACATAATGTCTCCGGCTTTCCAGTCTTGTCCGAGATTACTTTGTCCACCGTTGATTAATCTTCCGATGTGTTCGGCCATTTCCTGGTCAGATTGTGCAATGCCTATCGTTTCATATCCCCATATTTCACCCACGTATTTTCCGGCATAAAATCCATCTATCAGTCCGGAAGGATTTGAATAACGAGTAATCTTGGTACGACTGTCGGCAAGTGTAAAGCGGGCACTATAATTCAATCCATTATTTAACCGGTCTTTCCACATTAGTTCCAGTTCCCATCCGAATGTTTTAAGATTTGTATTATTGGAACTGGGAACGGCTGTTCCAAGGACTACAGGCAATTTCTCCGAAGGGCCGACCATATCGTCAGTTTTACGAATGTAATAATCAAAAGAGCCGGTTAGCCGATTCTTAAACAGGCCAAAGTCAACTCCGGCATTCCATGTACGGATTTTCTCCCAGGAGAGATTATAGCTGACGAGTGAAGGTGCCCAGGCAATATTGGCTAATGTTCCGTCAATGATCCATGATCCTGTTCCTGTACCGATTGTAGAATAAGTCGGATATAAAGAAGATGTATTTTGGTTACCCAAACTACCATAAGAGGCTCTGACCTTAAATGTGTTGACAACTTTGCTGACAGGCAGGAAGAATTTTTCTCTGGCTATGTTCCAGCCTACTGATGCGGAAGGGAAAAATCCCCAACGACTGTCACTACGAAATCGTGAGGAACCGTCATAGCGTAGATTTACTTCCAGAAGATATTTTTCCAGGTAATCATAATTCAATCTGCCGAAGAATCCGGCGGTAGCCCATCTGTTGTGTCCACCTGCTACATTCGGAGCAACTTTTTGGTTATTTGAATCCATTCCGGTAGAAGTGTTGATAGTCGGTTTTCCCGGATAAATGACTCCTAGCTTCTCAGCAGCTATATCTTTATAATTATTTTGTTCGGCTTGAAACCCGAAAAGAACTTTCATATTATGTGATTTTGCAAAGGTCTTTGCATAATCTGTATAGAGATTTACATTAAAATAATCGCTGGCATAAGTGCCTTCATGTACTTGGGAATCGTTATTCCATGTATTGCCCTTAGTCTTTCCGTCAACACCTGTCTGATGAACAGTTAAGTAATCCCAGTGTGAATATTGTGTGTTGTATCGATAGCTTAAATCTCCAATCAGTCGCCACCCTTTGATAGGTTCTACCGTTATATTCAGTTGTTGGTAGAGCCAAGTGTTTCGTTCTTGTTTTTCACCTCCGTTTTGCATTTGGAGCACATGGTCGTCATATAGAATACCATTTGGGTCATAGAGAGGTTTGGTAGGCCAACATTGGCGTCCGATTTCGGCAAAAAAACTTTCATTAAGATGTGTCGGCTGTACATAGTCACTTCTGATAAAGCGAGTATTGAATCCGACTGATACTATTTTTGATAATTGTGCGTTGATTTTTGCAGATGCAGTATATCTGTTTGAGTATTCATCTCCGATTCTGAGCTCTCCATCCTGACCTAAATAGTTCGCTGATAAATAGTATTGTATTTTGTCTGTCCCGCCAGTAACGCTGATATTGTGCTCGTGTGCAAAGACATTGTCTTTGAAAAAATAGTCATAATAATCAATATTATCATTTCCTTGTGAATATCCGTCTGCCCATAACGAAGGATTATTGGGCACGGGGATGGTAGAATCGGTAATCTTGCCGGCCATATAGTCTTTGATGCGGTTTATCCTTTCTTCCGAGACCCAGTTGTAAGGTCCCCATCCGGAATTGGCAGCTGCATCATTATAGTATAAGGAGAACGTGTAAGAGTCTAATGAAGAAGGCATGTTGATAGGGCTACTTACACGAAAACTGTTGTTGTAGTTAACTTGCGCTTTACCGGCCTTTCCTTTCTTGGTCGTTACTAAGATTACTCCGAATGGCGCTCTGGAACCATAAATAGAAGAAGCTGCCGCATCTTTCAGAACTGAAATAGATTCTATATCCTGCGGATTAATGGAATAAATATCTCCTTCCATACCATCTATCAAGACTAGGGCACTTCCTGTAGAACCTTCTCCGATAGTTCCGACTCCACGTACATTGATCGATTGTTTCTGATTGAGACCTCCTCCCTGATTGCTATAAATATTCAAACCGGGAACCTGTCCTTGTAATGCCTGGACTGCATTGGATACAGGGATTGCTTCGAAGGCTTTCGAGTCAATGACTCCGACAGAACCGGTTAAATTAATCTTCTTTTGGGTACCATAACCTACAACGATCACTTCATCCAATAAATTGTCGTCAACTCCCAGTGTTACGTTTATCATTTTTCTATCACCTACTGTAAACTGGACTGTTTTAAATCCGATGTAACTGAATTCAATAGTTGAACTTGGATCCGCTTTCACTTGGTAGTGTCCGTTAAAGTCAGTGACGGTTCCGGATACTATATTCCCATCTTTTACTTTTATGGAAACTCCCAGTAGAGGTTCTCCATTATTATCTTTTACTGTTCCGGATACATAATTCTGAGCATATGTATTCATTGAACATAAAAGTAGGTAGCCCAGCAGGCAGATAAGCTTATGACTTGAGTTATAAGTTATCAGGTGGACAGCTTTCTTTAAGAGAGTAGAGTGTCGATTAGTTTTCATAATCCATGAAATTTAAAAGTTGAATGATAAGGCTAATTCTTTTTCTAACATGAAGTGTTTTACTTCATCGAGAGTAGGAATAGACGGTTGGGCACCAGAACGTGTAACAGCGATAGCTGCCGCGGCATTCGCAAAACTCAATGCATCTCGGTCTATTTCCCTTTGGGCACAAATTACAGCCAATGCACCACAGAACGTGTCACCTGCTGCAATAGTATCAATCGCATTTACTTTGTATCCGGGAAGCTGAATGATTTCTTTGTCGTTTTTCATATATACACCTTGACTTCCTAATGTGATCACAGCATTGCGTGCACCTGCCTGTAATAAGCTTAGAGCGATTTCTTCAAGATTATTTCCTGTATATTCAATTCCTGAGATGAAGGCTGCTTCCAGTTCATTGACGACTAGTATATCAATGGCTTTCATCAGCTCCTCATCAATCAGGCAGGCGGGTGCGGGATTAAACAATACCTTTTTACCTTTTTGTTTAGCCAGAAGAGCTATTCTTTTAATCGTTTCGTAAGGAATCTCGGCTTGCATAACTATGATATCTGCTTCGTCAATTACCTTTGAAAAATGAATAATTGAACCGGGTAATAAAGAATAGTTAGCTCCGGGAGCTACTGCTATGCAGTTTTCACCACTGTCGGCAACAAAAATGAGTGCAGTCCCTGTGGGCTGATTAACATCATCTATGATATAATCAGTAGTGATACCTTCTTTCTTAAAGTGTTTTTTTAGAATTTCTGCATACATATCATTTCCCAAAGAGGTAATGAACGTTACAGATCCCCCGAGTCTTGCTGCTGCTACAGCCTGATTGGCGCCTTTCCCCCCGAGGGATTGCATGAAACTGGCATCTCCGACTGTTTCGCCAGGCGCCGGGAGATGGTTGACTTGTGCAACCATGTCGATGTTTGAACTTCCAATAACTACTACTTTCATTTGAACAGATTTATGTGTTTAACCTAGGTCTTATCTCGTTTATAGCACAACTTCTCTTTTATAAGGAATCGCACTCTGTGCACCGATTCGCGTGACTGCTATAGCTGCCGCCGCATTGGCAAATTTCACAGATTTAGCGAGTGAATGCCCTTCAGACAGGCAGACGCTGAATGCTCCGCAAAATACATCTCCGGCACCTGTTGTGTCAATCGTCTCTACTTCCTTTGCGGGAATCATGGTATATTCATCTTTCTCTTTTACGTAAGCCCCGTCTTTACCTAAAGTAATGACAACATTCTCTATACCTTTCTCTCCGATAGCCTGAGCGGCACGATGAGCGCTTTCTATATTCATCACTTTGATTCCGGATAACATTTCCGCTTCAATGCGGTTGGGGAG
>PPYE01740575.1_pt1 | contig 14456 bp, 9 predicted proteins | sample 1559881 | NCBI WGS metagenome assembly PPYE01 (sample SAMN08240022, study PRJNA423297) | Human gut metagenome, whole genome shotgun sequencing project.
CAAAAAAACTAACGGTAAATATGTTCACGGTTTTATCTTCGCCATTTTCAAGCCAGCCTCTCCAACAAAGTAAATAATCCACTTCTCATTATATATAATCATTGACTTAAAGTAAATAATCCTCTAATTGGTTTCAATTATAATTTACCTGTTTTGTTGGTAGCATAATATCAGGAGGTGATATTATGCAAACGGAGTTTCCAGAACGCTATATCACTCTGGGCTTGAAGATCGCATATTACAGAAAAAAGGCGGGGATGACACAGGAGGTCCTTGCGGAGAGGATCGGGAAAAGTGTCAACTTCGTTGGTCAGGTAGAAGGAACAGGTACGGTTCGTGGCGTATCTCTTGAAACATTGTTCAAGATTGCCCAAGTGCTGAAAATCCAGCCCTCCAAGCTGTTAGAGGATGACTGATCGACTGCGACGCAGCCAGAACAAAAAAAGAATGGGAGCGCCAACCTCGGATAACTGCATCCGATGTTGACGCTCCCATTTTGCTTGACAAAAGGTGAAAATCCGGCGTTTTCCCTATACAGGAAGGCCCTGCCGCCCCACATGGGGAATCATACTGCCTCTACACAGAAAATCCGCCACAGGCTGTTTCTTCGCCCATTTTGAACCCTAATTCCCGCACTTTTTGGAACGGCTGGAAAGATAGTGCGGACAGGACAACACCACCGCCCGGAAACTCTGTTTGCAGGGATGGACACAGCCCTTGCATAGGGAAGAAGATTTCAATATAGCTGCCGGCTTCGATATAATTTCTTCCCAGTCTGGACAGGTCTTTGGTAATGACACAGCCAATTTTACCGGCCTCAATATCGGCAATCATACGCTGAAAGGCGGGACGATTGAAATTACGGCCTGTGTAACCATCGTCCACATAATACTCATACTGGAACATCCCGTTTTTCTCGGCAAATTCCTTGAGCATAAGTTTCTGGAAAGCAATTTGTCAAGGGTGTTTTTTCCGCAGGAGTTTCATTATGTCAGCAAGTATATAAAGGAACCGTTTGAACAATTCTACAGACATCAATCGATATCGTTCCAGAAACCGATTTCCGGACTTTCATATGTGCCCACGATTACGCCACGATCCAAGAATGCGTTTCTCTCTTCGCAGCATGTTTCTGGCAATAAGCCGCATGCGTGACATGCCGCCAGATTCAAAGAATCACGTCCTTGGCCTCTACTCATGATGCATACCGGATCATTCGAACAAGTTCTAGCGTTTGCAATTGCTTTTCTGAGAATTCTGGGGAATGCATCAGGTCTGCCTTGACGAACTAGTCCACCCAATGTACCTTCCGCATCGCCGCTGGCCGTATAAATGAAAATACCTGCCATCTTTTTACCTTCGGATTCCTCAGCACAGTATAGACGTTCGCTCAGAGACGCAATACTATATCCACACTCAAAACTCAGTTGAGAAATAAGCAAGTGAGATAGTGTGTGTAGCATAAGAAATTTCGGTGTTATCGTACGCGGATGATTTTTCCCGATAAACGATGCCATATAGTTATTGTTAAGCCGCGCGGCCCTCTCATGGACTGCTGGATAAGATTCAATCCAGTTATCGATATCTTCTTGATTGAACTCGATAAAGATACCTTCACCACGCACTTCATAAGCAGGGTACCATCGAGTATCAGGTTCCTTTACATCTACAAAACCAACATCGTTACTGGTCATTGCCGGCTGTATTCTGGAAAAACCAATTAATGCATTTACCACACGTACTTTGTCGATAAGGGAAATAGCTTTAATGTGAGGCAAATTATACTCGGAGATATCCATTTCTTCACGGGAGAAATCGCCGAAACTTGAGCTGGTCGCACCTACTTCGCCAGCCAACGCGGCGTATTCCTCTACACGATACTGGATGCTGGTTACATCTACATCTTCAGGGATCGGCTCTAACCATTTGCGAATTAGGATTTTCTTTACCTCTTCACTAGGCGCACCAATTTCAAGTGCAATTTTATCCACCCACTTTGACAAGCGACGGGTAATTGTAGAAGTCCTTTCCTCCGGATCTGCATCACTAATAATAGTCATACAATCGTCATAGGCTTTGCTTTGCTCAATTTTTGCATTTAACTTGTCTGCATACGGGGGGATGACCAACGAACTATGTACCACAGGAAAGTAAACAGAGGACGCACCTCTTTGCACGGTTTTAGGATAGCATTCACACTTATCTTTGGTATGTCGAAACGGATGATGCCCATCACATCTGAATTGATTGGTTCCTAAGTCTTCGTCCAATTTTTGAAAGCAATCCTTATCAAACGCTCCCTTTAATGTTGCGATAGCACCACAAGAACAGCTTACACTCAATCCCTCTAGCCCTTCCGTTCCAGATGCACCGGTCTTAAATTTCAGTTCGGGATTTCCGCAAATCGGCTTTTTGGCCTTTGCGTGAACCCATTTTATCCAAGGAAAATCATTTAAATGACCTCTTTCACACACTGTGACAATACGCGCCACAACTAAGTCCTGATGGCACTTAGGGCACTGCATATGCTCAACCATATTCTCGTCCCGTTCAAGCGTTTTTGCTTTGGCGGTTTTCCTGTATTCAGCTACCCATTTTTTTAATGGCTGGAATCTTCTACACTTAGGGCAAAAGTACCATTCAGGAAAACGAGAATACGCAATATTAGTTGGTAACGCAAAGTAGTCTACCCCCAGGGCTTTGGCAAAACGATCATCATAGATTCTACTCATTCCACTCCAATACTCTGGCGCAGCAGTAACCAATGTCTGATCCGAAAAGTCTACCATAGCACCTACGCCGTATTGCAAAACCGCCTGCGCCGCACGAACGGAGTGGGTAACTTTATTCAGTTCTATCTTTGTCTTCACTTGTTCAGACATTGTTGTCCCCCCAAATTACAATACTCCCCAATACAGGGGTGTCCACATTCCGCATTGAGGTTAGAGTTGCGATGGCATTGTCCTTTCCTGTGGAACCATATGGTTTGAGCAGCCGACGTGTATCTCCCGTAGGTGGATTGACCATGAATCGACGGCCAAAATACAACGGAACAGACGGGTTTGCTTCGTTGCATTCATTCACATCGGACTGCCAAAAATCGAAGAACTCCTTGATCTCCCTTCGAATTTCATCTATATCATCCTTTGCCTGTCCCTCGGAACGGTCGTTAATTCCGGTTACCCGTTCTGTGACAAATGCTTCGATTTCTTTTATTGTTTCCGCAAAGTACTCCTCATCGAAATTAATGGCATCCTTATCTTCTCTCATTCCAGCCATTTGGCGTATCATAGAAACAAGCACTGCATGTAAGGCCCGCTCGCGTGCAGGACGAGAGAACGGAGTCGCCCCGGTCGGCTCTACAAAACGGTAAAAAGATTCATGATAAGAGCGGAATCGTTCGTAATGGGAACGGTCACGACTCTTTGTAGCATCGTACTGCACAAAGACTACACCAGGGAAAGACCGTCCCACTCGGCTGGAGGCTTGAATATATTCACTGGTAAGTTTGGGCTGTCCGATCATCAACATAACATTCAATCGTGCAACGTCAATACCGACGGAGATCATGTTTGTCGCAAGCAGCACGTTAGAAGCATATCGCTTGGCAGCTACATTTTCTTTTGAATATTCGATTTTCTCCAGCTTGTCCAGCGTCTCATTCAATTCGGTGGTGGATACACGGCTGGTAAGTTCATCTGCGCTGACAATAAGCCTTCTTCCCGTAAACATACGATTCGCTGTACGAATGATAAAATCCTTAACGTCATCGTCTACCAGAGTTGAGGCCTTACCCAAATCCTTCAAGCTGTTAAAATAAACCGTCAATGTCCACAGTTTGTCTTTAACTTCTTCGGGAATATCCATGGTGTAAACTTTCTGCATAAGCGCGGCCATGGCACGAATTTCCGTCATAGCCTTGGTTTTTCCGGATGGCATAATACCTACATACTTACGTCCGTAAACACCCTTGCTGTAATCAATCACAGCCTCTTTTGCAAAGAAAGAATCCTCCGCATCCAAACCGGGTGCAGGGAACTGCACAACTTCACGATTATACAGTACAGAACACTGTTCTTTCGCTCTCCGAATTGTAGCGGTGGAAGCAATGATCTTGGGATACACACCCTTTTGACCACAAATTGCATCCACGGCGGTTTCATAAAGGCCAACCACCGTACCTAACGCACCCGAAATCAAATGCAGTTCATCCTGGATAATTAGTTCCGGGGTGCGATTTTCTTTTCCGGCACCGAAAAAGGAACCGATTCGTCCGTCCCAGGGAAGCATAGCAAATTTGTCCACCGTACCAAACAGCAACGTCGGAGGCGTTTCGTAAAGTTCATCATCGATAATTTGAATGGGGAGCCTTTTGGTAAAGGCACAATCCTCATGAGGACAAAACATATAAAAATGTTTCCCTCTCATGCTATAACCCCATTCACCGACCAGACGGCCGCCTTTATCGTCTTTGACCATCTTGGTTCCGCACCACGGACACTTCAGCACCTGAAACTTATTATGACGTTCTTTTTCATTTCTGACATAAAAATGATTACTTACATTTTGAAGTTTTTTCAAATGATATGCCGCATCTTCATTTTTATTTGGAATATGTGCGCCGCCGATCCAGAGGCCAATTGTAATTGGGTCTTTTCCCAGAGGATATGCCGGGTATTTATGCCGCTTTTGGACGCAATCCTGTCTGATATACTCGCAAGCACATATAAGTGTAGCTGCACGTGTAAATTGCTGTGCCGCCAATAGGCGGAGAGTATAACGCATAATAACAGCTGTACCGTTGCTGTTTTCGGGGTGTGCCAGCTTGCGGTAGAAAATTGTAAACGCAGTCAGTCCAAGATATGCCTCTGTCTTGCCACCACCGGTAGGGAACCATATCAGATCAACAATATTCCGCTCCGGAGATTCGTCATCAATTATAGAGTTTATATCCATCAGTAAAAACGCTATCTGGAAAGGCCTCCATTTGCAATTACCGTCGCTCTCCTGGCTGTAATCCATGTTTAAAAGTCTATCGGCAATTTCTTCATCTCCGGGATAACGATCGGCGCTGATTTTCGACATATCTCCCTGCATCGCAATATGAATTCTCTGCATAAACATTGCGCGATTCGCCAACAGAAAGGCCTTGTACGCATTGTCATTTTGTGACAAAGTATCAATACCGGCGTACATCCTCTTATATGCGCGCTTGCATTCACGGATATTGTTGGCGGCAGCGGATACATATCTGGGATCTAGGGTTTCAGCTGTCTTTTCCAGACTATCGACCCAGTTTTTATACAGGTCGACCAAGCTCCGCATGGATGCAAGTTTGGTAGCTCGGTCGGATGGATCAAGGTCTGACAAATACTTCATGGACAATTCTTCGTCTTTGATGAGATCATTTCGAGGCAAGGAAAAGCTCATCGACGGAACCTCGGTTATAGGTAAGAAATCACTCCATATGGCCCCAACGCCTGACGCATTAATCTCCCAATCTACGGATGTACCCAAACCTGTTCCATATATTTTTTTGTGCCGGTACAACAAATCCAGAGATCGCTCTTCCGAATCCATCGCAGTTACATCCGCGTTGGGATTGCTTTCTACAAAAATGAAGTCGTTATTCTCGGATGAGACTTTGATCTTGGCCTGAAAAATGCATCGATTTGCTTTTACGGGAGACTCTTTCCGGTCATTCACCAGCATAATAGTAATTGACCATAGGTTATCTCCTATTTTTCGTCTCAAAGCCACCAGCTTCGCATCGGTGCCGTCCAGGTTGTGGTTGGCTTCGTCATCAGCATAGTCCCCATGGCTAAAGTCGAGCACAAATTCCGAAATTTCATGTGGAACCCGCACATACCCCATAGCACAGTAGTCAACAAAGCGATAGGCTATTTTCTGAAGAATGGAAAATTCATTTTCCGGAATCGTATCACGCTCGAAAATATTCCGGACTTCCTTGGCAGTTACAGAAGAAATCAGCCGCAGCGCTTGAACATCCTTGTCATACACCATAATATGGGCCAATTCGGGAGGTACTCTGTAGGTGTCAGGATCATTCGGAAGATAGGGAATCATGCAATCCGGAACTTTGGCATTTCGATATGTGGCAAATGACAAGCACCCTCTGACGATATTTGCATTTCCGTTTACAATGAACGTAATTCCCATGGATGAAGGCATATACTGTGTAGCCATTTCAATCTCTTCATCTAAGTTTTCGTCGGCAGTTTCGTCAAATGCATAGGTTCTCTGTTTCTTCTGTTGAACAGGGTCGGTACCAGGGTCTTCGCCAGAAAACGAACCGGAATCTTCTGCCGAATTACCAGTTTCTTCTAATTCAACAGTCTCGTCATTATCCTGATTAACTGCATTCCCTTGCGGGAACAGGATTCCGACTGAATAGCGGCTGGTAGGAGTGCTGGAAATAAGTTCATGTTCTTTATCGGGCAAAGAAAATTCCGATCCGGGACCCAGAAGCTCATCCCTAATTATACCAATATACTCTTCCCGGGCAGAAATCATAGACTGTCTGATTGTACTATCTGTCACATCAATACCTCCGCTTCTGTAATGGGCGTGTTCACCAAATTGATGCTAATATTTACACTTTTCTCCAGTTCCGTAATGTATTCGAGTTCCAGTGTTTCCGAAAGATTGTCCACATTGTCATATACCACACTCAGAACACTGCCTTTCTCAGGGATATTGCCGCTGAGCTTGTCATTGATAGCTTTTGCAATTAATTCAAGAATCTTTCGACGGTCATGACGCACAACTCCACATGCCTCAAAATATCCATGGCTATCTGCCAGCAAATAAGGATCCTGCGTCACGATTGCAATATGCTCCATAGTGCGTTCCTTACGAGGCCCGACAATATGACTGTCATCAATAAGCCATTGCCGAACAGTAACCTCCTGGACAGAGCTTCCAACCGCTCTCATGTTCTGTGCGACCTTTCGATAAGTAAAGTCATTGGCTTCTTTATACTCCCGTAATGCCTCTTTCCAATATTGAGACTTTTCGTAAACATCAATTGCACCTTGTCCCAAACGTCCGTCGCGAAGCAGACGTTCATAGATAACGTCAACAATATTCTTGGTGTAATCATCACGTTTAACAAACACCAGCACGTCTCCGGGCAGTAGTTGTTCAGGAGATTTTTCAATCACATTTTCTGCAATGTTGTCAAAAACAACCGCCGAATAATACCTGGAGAAGAATATTTGCTCTCCCGAAACAAAAGTACCCACATATTTAACTTCAGACATCGGAGCATTAATTCCTCCTGCATTGCTCCTCTGCACTAATTTGTGAATATCAAATGTATTAAGGGCATCAATATATTCGTCCAGAACGGAGAACCGCTGCATCTCCTTTTCCATGTGCATTTCCAAAGAAGGGTCATCTTCTTTCGGATCGTCCTCCAAACGGGTGGCACCGATTCTTTGGTCCAGTTTTCGCTCGTATTTTGCGATCTTCTTCCGCCGGAATGTAAATACCTTTTCCTCACATTCATATAGAAGAACATCTATATTCCGTGCGGACATGCATTGTAACGGATCAAATCTCTTATTATTCAATTCTCCGACACACAAAACCGCATCGTATTTTTTCTGGCTATCGAAACGATTTGCCGTCACACAAATCATAGCTTCATCAGCAAAGTATTCAGGGTATTCCATGCGAAGTAAGTCCGCATAATATGCCTTTGGAACAACGATTGCAGCCTTGCTAAATTTATGTGAGTCCAAGTATTCCTTAAGAACATTTGCCTTTGGACAGGTATTCAACCGTTCACGATACTTATTCTCCAATGCATCTGCCACAACCATACATAATTCTTGCATAGCCCCGGCCTGATCCGCAATACTCCATAATTTTTGAATGCGTTCTTTGGGGGGAGTAACCGCTTTGTTAATTTGTCCATTGCAAATGGCTTTTTCCATTATTTCCAAACGGAAAACTGCGGTATTAAGAAGATTCAATAGGCCGTGCGCAGTCACTACAAAATCGTCTTTGGTAGGTTCATGCCAATTGGACTGTTTGATGACAACAAGCGCATTTTTTATGGTTTTGTATTCATCCCAACTCCAACCTTCTCCTACGGGAATTGCTGTGACCGTATGGTGTATTACATTCATAATCTGCCGGTGAAGTTCTGCAGTAAGTGGATTGTCATTGCGAATCATTTGATTACTCTTGGATAACAGATTTTTTGTACAAGTAAATACAGAAGCTCCCTCATACATCTCTAAGATATGTTCGCCCATGCCCGCTTTGATTGGGGATGTAACATAAGCAAAACGTAACACTTTTCTTCGGAGTAAATCGGTAAGTTCGGATCCGTTCTCAATCATGGACACGCCACCGATAACCAATAAACCCACTACTTTATTTCCGTTTCTATCCAGAATCAGATCTCGTGCCGTCGAAATTTTGCTTGTTACTTTCAAAACCGGTTCCGCTTTTGTCGGATTCAGACCAAACTGATGCTCTTCACCACCGCTGGTGTAATATGCCGCCGGAATAATATCCAACAAGCCAACTTCTTTGCCTTCGCCATATACAATGCGGACTTGTTTACAGATTTCACCAAAGAAAGTGCGGTCAGCCACAATAACGACTGAGACATCAATTTGTGCAGGTATTTCCTGTATATCCATATCAAATACAAAAGCCAAAAAATCCTCACGGTTTGTTTTTTTCTTTCTAATACCGCGTCCGTCGGTAATCTGAGACTCGCCATAATAAGGTTTTATCAGATGCTGATTTTTTTCCAGAGGAAGAAACCTGGTCATTTTCCCGTTTTTTCCTTTTCCGTCTTGCTCAATTATCATGCAAAGTTTACCATATTCAACGCGGGTACCCTTCCAGCGATACCTCTGACCATTATACATGACCATATCGTCTATCTGCAGGGCGGAGATAATATCGTCATTTGTAGACAAGTTATAAGATAGACAACCCAGTGCAACGGCAACAATGGAAACGGCATCAAAGCACAGAGAACCTGTATGAAGAGCAAAATTAACCGTTCTCTCCTTTGATACCAATGAATTGGCAAAGAAAGACAGATATTCTTCAATGATTGATTCTTTTGATATTAGTGCATCACCGAAGTAAATATCGCATTTTTCCAAAATAGCATTTGCCAATTTTTCCGCCGTCACAGTTATACACCTCCGCCTATGGTTCTTCTCCGCGCAAGATAGCTAAACAATCAAGCATAAACCGTGCCATCTCCTCAATCACTGGAATTGTAACGGAGTTGCCAAACTGCTTATACTGCTGGACAACCGGCATCCCTTCAGGGAATGTAAATTCGTCCTTACCCTCAGCATTCACGAAACCGTAGTTAATAAAGCCTTGGAGTTTTCCCCACTCGGTGGGAGTCATAACACGGATGCCCTTATCGTTGAGAGGGGTTTTCTTCCCTTTAATAATTTGTCCCGCAATTCCCTCTTTGGGATCGTAAATTAAATTCCGTTCGCGACCTGAACCTCCTGTTGCCAATAATGTGTTGGCTATAGGTCTCTCAATTTCTTTTGCATTCACGATCCGATAACCAAATCCGTAACCTTTTCCTTCTTGGCGCTCTCGATGCTTGATGAGCGTTTCCAAATAACCAGATGCCATATAGTACCTCGGGGGTACATCATGTTCTAACACATCATTCAAATCATGATATAGTTCGCCCACTTGAGTACAAGGCATTTCCGTTGGCAGCATAGCCAGTCTCTCCGGGGCAAATCGCTCCGTATCAAAACCGATTATGTATGTACGAGGTCGATTTTGCGGAACGCCAAAGTCGCGAGAATTGCGAACAAAAGATTTAGGCACATATCTGAGCGTCCCATCTGCTTCTTTTGTGACACCAATTACATGGTACCCCAAATCATTTACAAGCGTTTCGATAATGATTTTGAATGTTCGCCCTTCATCGTGAGAAACCAGACGATCTACATTTTCCAAAAATAAAGCAAACGGTCTGGTTCTTCTAATAATATCGGAGATATGGAAAAAAATTTTACCTTTTTCTTCGTTTTCAAAGCCTTCCTGCAACCCGACCCGGCTGAATGTTTGGCAGGGAAATCCAGCCAAAAGCACTCCATATTCCGTGTTTTCCACCTGCCGTTTAAATTCATCACTGGTCAAATCGTTTTCGGGATTGTCCCCATATAAATGTTGGTATGTTTTACAAGCGTACTTGTCAATTTCCGAAGAAAGTACATTGACAAACTGCCCTGTAAGTTCAAAGCCGCGACGAATGCCGCCGATGCCAGCACAAAGGTCAATTGTTCTATACGGCTGAACGGGGAAAACTCGCAACTCATCCAAAATCACGGAAATACAGTATTCCAGTTCTTTTTGTATTTCATGTCCCCAGAATCGAAGAACAGTCCAACCTTGTTCCTGTAGCCGTGCCGTTACCTCAACATCTCTCTGCATATTACGCTCAATTTTAGGAATCCAAAAATCACGATTACTTTTTATTTCATTTTGTGACTGTTTCCAGTTATATCCATGCCAAAAATCTCCGTCACAGAATATCGCGATTTTTCGAGCAAAAAAAACAATATCCGGTTTTCCAAAAATCGTCTTATTGTTCCTTGTAAATGTAGTAACCCCATGGCGAACAAGTTCCCCGCACAGAAGTTTTTCCAGTGCGGTATCACTATTGCGCACCCGGCTCATATTTTTATGTATTTGTTCTCGACTCTTCTTGTGAGCCATTGTGCATCTCTCCAACTTTCAAGATATAGGCCGATAAATTGTAAAGCCTTCGATTTCCGCTACAAAATATTAGCATTGTTTTCTATAAGACAGACTTTTTCCTTGCTATCTCATACAGTGTTTTTACAATCCCGCTGCATGAAGGGTTCGTTTTATGAAAGCATTGCATCCCAATTCATGCGTAGAACTGGTCAGTACCATTCATAATATCCGCCATGGACAATTCCGACATTTTCAGGCGCTGCAGATATTATCTCCATCAAACTTGGATGCTTTTGTTCTCCTCCAAAGCTTTTTCCTCTCTGTTTTCAGTCACATAAGGAAAAATGCGCCCACATCCACTACAGCCACACTCCGATCCGATCGGTCACTTTTTTTAGAACTCTTCGTTTTTGGGCATATTCCAGTAGCTTGGGTACATTCTTTTTCGTATCTGCTACATAACTCTGAATGGCCTTGTTGTAGGTCTCTCTGTCCATTTTGTTTTCGCAAAAAACGCATTCGCAAATCAGCCGGTCTCGGTCAAATATTTGCATAGTACAGTCACCATAATCAGCGGTTGTAACACCAAAGGTCAAAAATTCTTTTTTCATGTAATACGGCCGCACAAAGGGGTGGTCCAGCTTAAAACGAGATTTGGATGTATCCCGATCGACTGCAATATTCCATTCCAGAGGTGTTCGGTCAGAATAGCGGTAATAAAACAGGGCCGTATACATACACAACACGCCATCCGGAAACAGTTGGGAAACTTGAGCCGCCTCGGATATGGGTTCATCCACTTTACAAAGGCGGTAATAACCTTGCTTAATTCTCTCAATGATTTGTGATTCAACTATTTTTCGAATCGCATAGGTGTTATAGCCAAGGGCTGCAAGATCAGATGTGCGGAATACACCTCCACATTCGTCTGCTAACTTTTTGATGATATCTTTATCGGCCACATTTTCACCAACCTTCCGCACGAATTCGGCTTGTGATGCAACTTTATAAAATAATTATACGGGTAGCACATAAGAAAGTCAATGTAATGAGGATGCTTTTGCGTGCTTAACGGCAAATATCGGCGGAAAGTCCGCTTTTCATATCGACTGAACGGATGTCGAAAACTGTTAGAGACACTTAAAATCCCGTGCGATATCCTTAACGCATACATGATGACATCTCATGCTACCGCTTGTGATTACCTTCTAAACGAAACAGCAGGAATTAAAACATTTACAATTATGAAAGGCAGCGGAGCCCATTGTTGGCTGCGCCGCCTTTCGCGTTATCGTTCCTGCTCCTGCTTGCACCCGCGGATGGGCTGTGACATAGATTTGTACTTTTGCTTCGCCAGTTTGCGGGCAGCATATTCCTCCATGGAATCGTTGGTCAGCTTCGCCTGTGCCCGCTTCGCGTCCATCCACCGCAGGGGAGAATACTTATCTCCATACGCCTGCTCCAATTTTTCATTGGCGGCGGCTTCATATCCGGATCGGATAGCATGCCGCGCCTCATACAATTCAACCGGGTCAAGCCCGGTGGACTGCGCTTTTACCCCGGCGTATTCCTGCAATACCGTCTCCAGTTCAACGGAATATTTCTGTTCCTGTGCCTCCAGCTTTTGCAGGCTGGCTTCTAGTGCGGAAATATCCTTGCGGAAGGTTTCGGCCTCGGCATCCTCGGCGTAATCCAAGTGCTTCAGCAGCAATGCTTTTTCAGAGCGCAGTTCCTCCAAATCCTCGGTCAGCTCTGCAATTTTGGACGCCAGCTCCTTATGCTTGAAAATCTTCCGGGCAGGCAGGGCCTTCTTCTCGGCCAGCAGGGCTTTGCGCTCCTTACTCTTGTCCTTGATCTGCTGTACCAGCCCGGTATATCTCGCCAACTGCGGTTTGTACGCATCAAGGGCCTTCTGGCAGCTGCTCCGGCCCGCACGGATATGGGACAGCTGATAGCAGAAGATCAGCACCTTGCTGCGCAGCTTTTCCAATTTTTCGGCAACGACAGGCACGGTGTGGGCAACCAAAGCAGCCAGCTTTTTGATCTCCGCTTTCAACTCCCGCAGCAGGGCGTTGCCCGCCTTGATCTGCCGGTTCAGCTCACAGCGGTCAGAGATAATGCCGCGCCGCTCCAGCGCCTGGGCCGCCACGCCCTCGTGGATGGTGGGGCACTCCTCCAGCCCTCGCGCCGCATGGCTGCGGTGGTCGATGCGTTCCGTATGACCAGCCTGCTCCAGACAGCGGTTCGCCGCCGTGGCCCACGCCTCGCGCCAGACGAGCAGCTGTTCTTCACTGTTCCACCGTGCAGAGATGGGGTTCTGCCTGCCGTACCGGGTACTTTTGGGGTGTTTGTCCGCACGAACATAGCCATGTGCCTGAGCTGTGGAGGGAGCCATATACATCTTCTTTTTGCCGACTTTGTAGGGGTACTGCTTCTCCCAGCCCTCAGCCTGTGCGGTTTTGAACTCGGCTGCGGTAAAGCCGCGTTCATCGCCGTCCTTGACGCAGAGATATTCTTTTTCAGTCTTGTACTGCCATGCGCCCGACTCCGTCAGAGGACGCACCGTCAGCAGGATGTGGGCGTGGGGATTGTGGCCGTCGGTGTCATGGATCGCAACGTCGGCGCACATTCCCTCGGCCACGAACTGCTCCTGGATAAATTCTTCCAGCAGCCCGATCTGCTGCTCTCGTGACAGCTCGATGGGTAGCGCAGCAACGAACTCCCGCGCCAAGCGGCTGTCCTTGGTTTTTTCTGCTTCCTCCACAGCGTTCCAAAGTTTTTCTCTGTCCTGCCATTCCGGGGGAGCCATTGGCGGCAGGAACACCGCCTGCCAGGCAAGGCCCTGTTTGCGGGTGTAGTCATGCTGTACCCCGTCATAATCGTTAAACATCCGGGAACAGCTCAGATAGGCCGAAGCGGCCACAGCGGAGCGCCCCGCACCCCGGCTGACCATCTTGGCCTCCAAATGATAAATCGCCATAGATCACCTTGTCCTTTCTAAAGTGGTTCTGGAATTGCTCACCACTTTTTCTAAAAAGGGCGTCGTGAATCACGACACCCAACCAAACAGGGGTGGAACGATTTGTTTCGCCCCTGTATCTGCGACAAAGCTGCCGGTGGCAGGTTTGCGCAGGCAGGCGGCGGGATGGGGTGGTATATTGCCACCCCATGAACAGGGGGTTCCAAAATGGAAGCCCCTGCGCCGACTGCGTGGGCAAGGCTGGCAGTTTGTAAAAAATGCAGCCTTGTCCAGCGGCTCCCGCAGGAGACGCAATCCCCCTCGGAGAGCGCACGTGCCCGACCAACGGGAGGGATACCACCGCCTGCTTTAGCAGGTGGTGAGTAAGTGCGCCCTTTGGGATAAAAAAGAGGAAGGCCCCCGGTTTCCCGGAGACCTCCCCGCCGTTTTCAATCGTGCCCTGCCAGCTTCCGCCGCAGGTATTCTTCCAGATTGTCAAGCCCTACCGCCTGTACTTCCGGCAGCACTTTTTCCAGTACAGCGCCCTCCTGAATGAGCCGCCTTGTCCGGGCTTTTCCCTCCTTCACCCGGTCCCGTGCCTGGGCTTCCTCCAAGCGGTGCTTCGCCTGCAACAGTTTCTTTTCTTCATCTGTCATGGATTTACCTCCGCTTCTGCCAGATCAGGTCATAGGCAAGCTCTTTGTCCCTTTCGGCAGATTTGCATGGAGATAGCGGCTCGCTGCGTTCCATAGCGTAAGCTCGGCGC
>PPYE01158075.1_pt1 | contig 14452 bp, 11 predicted proteins | sample 1559881 | NCBI WGS metagenome assembly PPYE01 (sample SAMN08240022, study PRJNA423297) | Human gut metagenome, whole genome shotgun sequencing project.
ATTTTAACTTCCGTCGTACAGAGCAAGTCGTTTCAACCGCTTTCGTCACAAAATCAGAAAAGGAAATCCACACGAAAAATTCCCCTTCCTTCTTCGGTGATCCGCAAAAAGCACAGCGAAAAAAGCGTCATTTTGTGTTTTATAAAGTGTGATAGAACAAAACGATATCCTGGTAAGTACCGTCTTTCATCAAAAAGCCGCGCGGAATGGTTCCGATTTCGACAAAACCCAGTCTGTGGTATAAATGAATCGCATGTACATTGCTTGTTACCACGGCATTGAACTGTAAAAGCTGAAAACCGAGGGCCTTGCTCTTTTCCAGCGAGTGCTTTACAAGAAGCTCCCCGATGTGTTTCCCTCTGGCGGAGGGCCGGATCATGTAGCCGGCGTTGGCTATATGCCCGCACCGTCCTACATTATTGGGGTGAAGAATATATAAGCCCACCGCTTCACCGTCTTCTTCTGCAACCGCGGTAAAGCTCTGCTGCGCAAAAAACTCTTCCGCCTGCTCCGGCGTCAGAAGATCGGTCTGCGGAAATGTATTTCCTTCTTCAATAATCGTGTTCCAAATCTCCGTCAACGCTGGAACGTCCTTTTTTTGATATTCTCTGATAATCGTCATTGTGTCCTCCTGTCTGTGGTTTCGCGCTGTGTTGTATTGAAAAAAGTATAGCACAAAGCGATTTTTCTGACAAGAAAACAGCCTGCCCTTCACAATTTAAAATAAAATATAAAAATGTATTGACTTTTTTAAATGACGGTGTTATTATAGTTAAGCGCTCTTGAAGAGGCAACAAAATATCGCGGAGTGGAGCAGTCCGGTAGCTCGTCGGGCTCATAACCCGAAGGTCGTAGGTTCAAATCCTGCCTCCGCAACCAAATGAAAGTCATGTATGAGGAGTTGAACTCATACATGACTTTTTGTTTTATCTATGCTAAAATCAGGACATAAGCACATTATTTATATTTGACGGTGGAGGAACATTAGATGAAAGTATTGCTACTTTTAGCAAAAGGATTTGAAACAATGGAGTTTAGTGTATTTGTGGATGTGATCGGATGGGCAAGAAATGACTATCATTATGATATTGATGTAATAACTTGCAGCTTTTCAAGAACAGTTGTAAGTACATTCGGTATTTCTGTGATCGTTGATCGATTGATCGATGAAATCAATGTCGATGAATACGATGCATTGGCTATTCCTGGCGGGTTTGAAGAGTTCGGTTTCTATGAAGAAGCTTATCATGAAAAGTTTCTGAATCTAATAAGAAAGTTTAACGAACAGCAAAAACCGATTGCATCGATTTGCGTTGCAGCATTAGCACTTGGAAAAAGTGGTATTTTACGAGGCAGAAATGCTACAACCTATCACTTGCGGGATGGATATCGCCAAAGCCAGTTAGCTGAATTTGGTGCAAATATTGTTGGCTTACCTATCGTAGTTGATGATAACGTTATCACTTCATATTGTCCTGAAACCGCCGCCGGCGTTGCGTTTAAGTTGTTGGAAACGCTTACCTCCACCGAGCAGATGCAGGTTGTAAAGGAAGCGATGGGTTTTTGCTAATATCAGTTTGCAGTCAATCCAATTCCAAGTATTGAGCAAAACCGGAAGTACCGTAATATTTGAATTTTTGACCATATTGTTTGATGAAGTGATAGTTCAAATCCATATATAAAAATAGAATGATATCCAGTATTGACGTGGCTCGCAAACTTATAATACTGCAACAAGCCCATATTGCTATGGGCTTGTTGCAGTATTAAGACAAAATTATATATAATGGGCAAAGACAACTGGGATTGAGATCACCCTGATATACAAAGAAGAATGTCATTACCAATCGGGTCTGGTCTGTCCTATACCCGGCTATTCTCACCAGATGCGTATTGCTCTTTCCTGCTCTGCAGGTCAGGCGAACTCGCTTAACAGGCTCCAACTGTTAAGGTCGCGGCTGCACGGTCTATCATAAGAGTATCATTACACCCTTAACCAACAGAAAAATAATTTTACAACTCGGACAAAATGTCCGAGTTGTTCTTTTTTACTGGACTATCAATGTTTCGTGCTTGCTTTGCAGCATATAACGCATTCCAGCCACGCATCCGCTGTCAAGCCTCTTTTGGATCCCGCCCATTTAAAGCCCCATCAGTTCAAATCTTAACGAATTTAAATGAGGGCTTAGAAGTTTTTACCTCTAATTATTTTAAAATTCTCCCTCGATACTCCCTGCGTTACACGGCCCTTACACACAATTAAAGAATCTGAATTCTGCCCAAGGCTCGGACTAACTCCATTATTCTCTTTTTCAATGTCCAAGTACGGCAGACATCGCTCCCCATCGAGTTTCAGCTGTTTTTTTGTTGACGAGCGGTACGTGTTTTATTTTGAACCCTGCGGCTGTATTGGAATTTTTATAATCACCATTCCTCCGCCTGTGGAAGATTTATTTTCAAGGGTAAGCGTGCCTCCGTGCTGCCTCACAATGGAGTCTGCGATAAACAAACCCATTCCATAATGAAATTTCGAGCTTCTGCTGGAATCTCCCTGGTAAAACTGATTGGTCGCATTTTTCAAATCTGTCAGGGAGAACCCTTTGCCGGCATCGACAATTTGAAAGCAGATCATCTGCCCGTCATTGAATGTGGAAAATGTGATTGTGCCGCGTTCCGGGGAGTAATCGACCGCATTGGAAGCGACATTGATAATCGCTCTGGATATTTGGGAAGCGTCTAAGCAAAGGGTGTCCGGCAGATCCGTTTCATCTGTTTCCATACGAATTTGTTTCATGGAAGCCAGCGCATTGATCTGCATATACAAATTGTCCAGAAAAGCTCTCGTTATGGTAGATTCCAATTTTAACGGATATTCGTTTTCTACTTTGGACAGGTCGATCAGCATCTGAATATACTGTTCCATCTGCTCCGCGTTCTTCTGGATGTAGAGGGTACATTCTTTTTGTTCTGCTGTTTGTCCCGTATCGTCCAGTATTTCCGCGTTGCCGCAGATTACGGTAAGAGGCGTCTTTAAATCATGAGCCAGAGCAGAAATCTGTGTTTTTCGCGTCTGCTCCATTTTCCACTGAGCTTCCAGAGAACGCTTTAACTCTGCTTTCATACTGTCGAGTGATTGCAGCGCAGAATCGATTTCTTCGATTCCGCTGTATTGAATATCAAACGCGAGGTCTTTCCCACGTATTTTTTCCGTAGCGTTTTCAAGCGGAATCAGTTTACGGCTGATTTTCTTTCCATAAATTTTAGAAAGCAAAAAAATCTCGACCAAAAATGCAACGATGATGACCCATACCAACACAATTTCCGGGGCGGGCAGGTGTTCCCGCAGTATTACCGGTGAAAATTGAGATAGAGATGAATATTCTACAATGCAGAATTCATTCTTCCGTTCAATCGGAAAGTAACAATCAGCAATAAAAGCTGTTCCAAGAAATCCCCATGAGCTTCTCCGTCCTTTTTGGATGGAGTCCCATGCGGTCGAAGTCTCCGCCTCGGTCATGTTTCCTGACAAGAATTTACCTTCCGCGCTTACAGTGGCATATTTGCAGGTGTTCGGGATCAGGTCAGCACTGACGGTTTCAGCGGACGCAATCGCGTTCTTCTGGCTTTCAATGGATGCTTCCACATCACCTACGGAAATAATGAATCCCGACTGCAGCAATACTAAAAACAATCCGGTCACAATTAGGATTATCATCAAAAAACCGATAAATAGGGCAAGCAAATATTGGACAAAGAAGGTTCGGAGCTTCATACTTCTTTTCAGTCCCATTTGTATCCTATCCCCCAAGCCGTCGAAATCGGCGCCATTTTATAAACTGCAAATTTGGCCCGAATGTTCTTAATATGCACAGCCACGGTAAAGCTGTCACCCTCCGCGTTATATCCGCAGACAGCATCGTAAATTTGTTCCTTGGTAAAAACCTGTCCATGATTTTGGGCGAGGTATTCGCAAATTCCGTACTCAATTTTCGTCAGCGGAATCTTTTGCCCGTCCACAGTTACTTCCTTGGCCGCAAGATTAAATTCCAGGCCGGATACGTGCAGAACATGCCGCTTTTCACGGCTTTCCCTGCGCAGATGCGCATTCACCCTCGCCCGGAGCTCACCGGTGCTGAATGGCTTCTTGATATAATCATCCGCACCCAGGCCAAATCCAACCGTCACGTCGGATTCCATTGTTTTTGCGGTCAGGAACAGAATAGGACAATCCACCGAATCCCTAACTTTCTGGCAAAACGCAAATCCGTCCGTTCCCGGCATCATGACGTCCAGAAGAATCAAATCATAGTGATTCAAAGTTTTCGGTTCAATGTTGTCCGGCGACAAGGCTGTTGTCACAAGATGGCTATCCTTTTGGAGTGTTCTCTCAATCAAGGACAAAATATCCGGTTCATCGTCAATCGCAAGTATTTTTGCCAGAAACATCCCCTCCTTCTTCGCATCATCATAACACATTTCAAAGATTACAGGCAAACTGCAATCCGGTACTCTGAATTGATTACAACCGCAACCGATTTTGCTGTGTTTGTGTTTTGGATGGCGTAAACTTCGCCGTAGCTCCAGCTTTCACGTTTCTGTTTTTCGGAATCCTTTCCGTCCCAGTCAATCTTTGACAGGTCTTCTGCCGGAATTTTCAGTTTCGTTTTCTTGTCAAACACAAAGGATTGCGCAATAATATCAAGATATTCACCAATCTGATCCTCAGAAACCGTTTGATCTGTAATCTGGTATACGTTATTTGCCCGGAGCAGTTGGGTGCAGTCTCTGGGATTCACTGTAAAGCTTCCGCTGAAAGGATCAGATTGTTTCTGATCAAAGTGAAAAATCTGATCGGAAGTCTTCACGGTTTCCGTACAAATTGCCTGATGAAATTCACCATTTGCGTCAACGATCACTCCCTTTTCCGTACTGCTTTTGGGTACGTAAACATTCAAAAACGGAATCACGGCGGTAGCATTCGGTTCTGTATCCGCAATATCAGCCAATGTCATGAAGGATGCGGTGTCTGTGTCTTGTTGGAGTAAAATTCTTCCCTTTGCGTCAACCACGGCAAATTTCTTGATGGAACCCACCCAACTGCCGAGTTCCCTTTCTGCTACGGTATTATTTAAAATAGTGTAGCTTTTATCTTGATAAGTGAACTGTGTGACGTTATCGGAATGAAGAGTACATTTCTCTTTATCATTCGGGTATAACTCTGTTTTTTGATTCAGAGAGGAGCATCCGCACAGCAGCCCGAAAATAACTGTGGCGGATAAGATCAACGTAAAAGCTCTATTTTTCATCGTTTGTTCCTTTTCATAAATGAGACTGCTATTCATTAGACTTTGAACCGTTCCAGCGCCAAAACCACAGAAGACTTGCCACGATAGCCAATACGGTTGCCACAGTACACACAGAAACGCCATATTGAATATCTGCGGCGGCAAGTGATGCTGCTGACGGAGTCTGGAGGGAAAATATCATGTTGTTACAAATACGTACACTCCATGCCCACGGCATCCAGTGCCAGATTTGATCCCCCAATCCGGTTAGCGTCAGGGCGGTAATCAGCGCACCGAATATGCCCAGCCCGATGGAAGCTCCACGGCCAAACCGGAAGCTAACGAACAGGTGCAGAACGTATAAAAACACATATCCACCCCAAACGGCAAAAGCGGCACGAAGATAGAATTGTGCGGATGCTGCATGATACCCTGCCGCAAAAACGCCTATGGCAATGACCACGGAAAAGGCAGAGAGAATCAGCAATAAAAGCAGCTTACTCAAATATGCGGTGGCTCTGGATTTGGTTCCGGCCAGCATAACCTGATAGCTGCCAGCCTGTTCTTCCTGTGCGGCCGTCATGCCGCACAACAGACCAATCAATATGGGAAAAACAATGCACAGTGCCTCCAGAAAAGCATTGATTCGGCCCAAAGGTTGGCTGTTGACTGTGATGGAGTAATACCCTAAAAACGCGAAAGCTCCGATCAAGGGTGCGGCAACATGAAGCCATAGGATAGGAGTACGCTTGATCTTATAGAAATCTGAACAAATACAGCGGATCAGCACTTACCTCGCCTCCTGTCTCGAAAACCATACAGTCGTGGCAAGCAGCAGCAGCGCAAACAACACCAGAGACAGGGCAATTCCTATGGGAACAACAGACGGATTCAACAGCGGGTCGCCGCTCGGCGCGAGGGTTCCGTTCGGAAGAATTCCGAGTACCGGCGTTATCATTCGTGCTGTCCAGCTGTAAGGACAGAGCCACCAATTTGACTTTGTTGCAAATAGTATGCCGAGCACGTCACCAATGCCAACCTGAAGGATAACTGTTCCAACCATGCCGACTTTTCTGGATAAAAACAGGCAAAGCGGAATTTGCCATAAAGAGCTTATGAAAATGAGAAACATCCCAAGACAAGAGGCTCCGAACGGTAATGGGTTCGGAACAAAGGAACCGCCAAGCAAAATTCCAATCAATAAAACAAGATTTGATAGCGCTGCGTAAAAGAGCAGCGTCATGTTTTTCGCTATCCAGACCTTTTTCAGTGAAACCGGCAGCGAAAGAACGCCGCGATATTCCAGCTTCTTCGTTTCTTTCTGGTCGGAAAGAGTGCAAATCAGAGCAATCAATCCGGGCATCAAAAGGATGTACCACCAGTTAAAAGCGTTCACTTGAAACCAGATAGCCGCTAAAGACCATGTCAGGAGCAGTGTGGCGAGCGGAGCAAACAGGATGAGTTTCCGCGCAAAGGTACGCTTCAACTTCAGGTTTTCCGCCTGAAAATACCGGCCCATGTCACGCACCCACCTTTTTGCTGTTCCTTACGACTTCCATAAACAGCGATTCCAGATTTTCACCGGGGCTGATCTTGCCTTCATACCCCAGCACCCCGCCCGCGATGATACCGATATGGTCTGCGATCAGCTCCACTTCAGACAGGATATGGCTCGACAGGATAACTGTAATGCCCTGCTCGGGAAAAGACCGAATCAGCTCACGCAGATCCTGAATGCCGATTGGATCGAGCCCGTTGGTGGGTTCGTCCAGAATCAGCAGTTTCGGATGATTCAACAAGGCGATTGCAATGCCAAGACGCTGTTTCATCCCCATCGAAAACTGTCCGGCACGCTTGTTTCCGGTGTCGGTCAGGCTGACGGTTTCCAATACCTCTTGAATACGGGAATCCGGTAAACCCAGCAGCAGAGTACGCACCTTCAGATTCTCTTTGGCGGTGAGGTTTTCATAAAGCGGCGGCGATTCGATCAGCGCGCCGATATTTGTTAAATCTTTGCGACTCCACGGATGGCCTTCAAAAATGATCTTGCCAGAGGTAGGACGCAGCATACCGGAGATCATTTTCAGGGTAGTCGATTTTCCCGCTCCGTTGGGTCCGAGCAAGCCGTAGACAGAATTTTTTGTGATGGAAAGTGAGATATTACTGACCGCATGTTGCCGCTTGAAATCCCGACACAGGTCTTTGGTTTGTAAAATATAGGAATCCATAAGTACCTTCCTTTCATTCATCTGATTCTCACTATAAAAAGAAATTTTAAAGATTTCATAAAGAATGAATCCTTGAAATAGAACTATTTTTTATCTCGTAGTGGATGTCCCTGTTTTCAGTTAGGTTCCCATAAAATTATGAAGCTAAACATAACTCATAGATTGCGGGAACGCTTTACCAGACCCATTGCCGCATCCTTTGTCATAACGTGCTTTCCGTCGGTCTGCTCACCGGCGCGGTCAGACAAACCACAAATCTTTAGATTGTTTGAGATTATCAAAACTGAATAAGCAGAACATAAGAAATCAGCAGTAGTACGGACATTTAAAAAATCATCCGTACTACTGCTTTGCTTTTTTATACTATTAAGAAGAATGAAAACCAAAAAAACTCATGGGGATTTTTACGCAATTGTAGCAGCCTTGTTTGGCAAAATAATCTTTTCTGCACCGGATGCAGCCGTCAGTCTCATGGAAGAATGACCCATCACATTGCCGTATGCGTCCAGAATCTCCACCAGTATGTAGAGATTCTCCACCTGCCTCAGTGCGGTGATGGTATACGTACCGTCCACGCCCGGCGTGATGCTTACAAAGCCCTCGCGTGATGCCCGCACACGCAACTTCTGACTTCCGTCTCCGACAAATGTGCTGATCTTAAGTTGATGAGAATTGCCGGGCTGCAGCTGCGCCGTACTGGTATCAATAACCAGCGCAACATTATTTTTGCCCGTTGTCCTGCCGTTCCATTCACCGCCCGGATTCACCGTCTGATTCAGCACGCCGGCCGACGCTAAGGCGTCCGCCTGCTCCGCGGTCAGCGGCGAGATACCGGACTTGGGGGTCGAGATCACCACCGGCCTGCCGTCCTCCATTTTGACAGAAACAGGAGCCTTAGGTGTGGAAGTTATCGTGGTGGTCCTTCTACTGGAAGAATTCCCCGACGAACTCGAACTGCCGCCGCCGGAGGATCTTGTGGTCACGGTTATGATGCAGGCTAGCGTTACACCGTCTATCTCCGCTATTATCGTTGTTTTTCCAACTCCGACGGCCCTGACAAGTCCGTTATCGCTAACCGTGGCGACCTTCTCGTTTTCAGATATCCAGACAATATCCTTCTCCTCCACACCATCGGGCAGATTCTGAACTTTTAGTTTCTCAGACGTTCCGCTCTTCAGGGAAAGTGAGGTTTTATTGAGAGAGGGTTTCTTTTCTTCGCCCGCTTCCTCGACCGTCACATCGCAGTCCAGCTCCGTACCGTCTACATTCGCAGTAACAGCAGCACTTCCAGCCGCCAAAGCAGTGACCTTACCGTCGTCGTCAACAGCAGCTACGCTTTCATCGCTGCTGCTCCAGGAGATTATTGCTCCCGGAGTCGTGTTCTGCACTCTGATTGTCGCGGTGTCACCAATTTCCAGCGTCAGACTGGTTTTATCAAGTCTCGGCGCTCCGGGGTCTGAAATCGACTCAAACTCCGCCGTCAAAGAAACATCATTCTTTGGCATGTTGAACACTGCGGGATTTTTCGTTGTACTGTTTAATGTCGTACCGTCTACAGTCCAGCCTGCAAACCGATACTCACTGTCGGGTGTCGCAGTAACGCTGATTTTGGTTCCCGGTGCATAGTTTCCGCTGATGGTGCCGGAAACGCTGCCGCCAGTTGTTGTATTTACACTCAAGGAAGGTAAAGACGCGTCGCCCTTATAGGTCACATCCATCACGATGTCTTGCTGAACATTACTGATCGTAAACTTGTCCCCGGAAAGTTCTATTGCCTCCCCGTTCACCGTTACCTGATCCAAGGTCTGACCTTCCGGAACACGTACTGTATACTCAGCGCTGTCTCCATCTTCAATAAAACCAGGTCCGCTGATTTCAGACGAATCAAAGCTAACCTTTCTTCTGTTCATTTCAAAAGAGTCGATTAACGTGGGGGATCCACCTTCTACTGCATAGGTTTCAAATTTCAGTATGCCGTTTTCAAGTTTAAGAACAGAGAAAACGGGATTTTGCTTCGGATAAAAATAATTCAGCCACGATCTGCTGGTATCCGGAGTATAATACTTTGAGCCCGTTGAGGTTCCGCCAATTACATATTGTGTTCCAAGCGGATAGGAAACCTTATCCCCGCCCTGCATGACTGTGCGGCTGGGAATATGATCATGGCCCGAAAGCACCAAATCAACTTTTAATTCATCAAATACAGTATGAAGTTCTCTCACGTCCGCCTCATTGTAGTTGAGGGGGTACGCGGAACGGTGCATTAAAACGATTTTATATTTCTTTTTGCTGTTGCCGAATACTTCTCTCATTTTGGAAATCTGCTCTGTGAAATCAGGATCATAATCGCGTGATTCCGTATCAAAATTGAATACGGCGATATCCCCTATTTCAAAAAAGTAGTTTCTTGCCGTTTCATATGTTCCATTATCCGGTCCATAGAAATAAGAAGTAAAGGTTTGGGCATCGAAATACGAATCATGGTTGCCGATTGTTGCCGCCCAGATGCCTGAGGAGAGCAAGCCGCCCATGTTAGCATCTATTGCCTGCCAGTCACTGTAAATATGCCCATTGTCGGCAACATCTCCCGCAAGAAGGCTTAAATCCACATTCGGATAGAGTGATTTTAAGGCATTGGCTGTATCAGGAAATTTGTTGAAGGAACCCTGCACATCCCCGTAAAAAGCAATGGTCAGATCCCCTGAAAGCGGAGCGGTTTTAAAGGATTTTATTTCACTGTACGAGCTGCCTTGACCGACCTTATAGTAATAAGTGGTGTCAGGCTCCAAATCCGTTATATGGGCACCCCAAGCCTTATATAATCTCTCATAGGTATTGAGCGTCGTAACAATTTCTTTCTCAGATGCTTCAAAACGCGTTCCGTCGGAAAGGTCATCTTTCTTGCCGATGATAACCTCGCCGCTGTTGACTGCCAGACTCGTCTGCCAGCTGATTCCTACCTCATGGGCCGGGTTCTCCCCCGTAGTAACACTAAGCATGGCGGGCTGTTCAGCGCCCAAACTCTCGAACACCGTGATGGTTGCAATATTGCTCAGAGCGTTCGAGTCGTCCTTTGCCCAAACTTTGAAGCGTGTATCCGGAGGATACGCTCCGAAAATACCTGTTGTCACCTTTCCATCCGCTCCGGTTTTTTCAGTAAATTCCACCGGCTGATTGTCGCTATCGGTCACGATTAACGCAACATTTTCAGCCGGGTTTCCTTCGCTGTCAGTTAAAGTAAAAACAGTGTTCTTGCCTACAGTTGAACCCATCCAGGACAGTGTATATTTAAACCTGATTTCCTGATCATATCCTTCCAGGAAAATGTCGGTTCCGGTAATTTCGCCGACCTCTTTAACGATCGCCTTTTTAACCTTAATACCTGTTTGCCCACCGGATTCCTGGGATACCTTAAAGGTAAGCTTGACTAAGGGCTTCGAGTCGTCCTTTTTCAGCTTGTCCATTCCTTTCAGCGTATACCGAACCGTGCCTGCTTCTTTGTCGATTTCTTGTTGAACAATCGTCAAACGGTCATCGGTAGAGGAAGCTTCTAGGGATACAAAGCGAGGGTTATAGTTTAAATCAAACTTAAACTCCTGAAACTTATCGTAGTCTATGGCATTGACAATATAGTCAAACGTGCTGCCTGCCGCAGCCTTTTCCTCCAAAGGCTTGGTTTCAACGAGATTAACATTATACCCTTCAACAATAAAGGACCATTCCTTGAAGAATTTGTTTCCCGCATTGTCTTCAACACGATATTTGATGCGGTTGACACCCGAACGCAGCCTCGTAAGCGCAGAAGGCACATAGCTTATCCGCACGGAACCGTCTTGCATGAATTCATGCTGTACATTGTCCATTACTCTGCCGTTTATCCACAGCTTAGTTCTCTCGGAATTAATGCCGGTATAAGCCTCTCCTCCACGGACAGGGTCCTGTACAGTGATGCTTATTTCGGGCTGATGGCCGACATCTATCGCGTCCTGTTCAGGCAGCACATCAGTGCCCTCCACCAGCTCAGGCGCTACCGTGTCGTCGTTTTTGAAGTCATAGACCGCCCGAAGTCCGTCGACATAGATGGTTCCTTTTTTATAATTGTTCGGTGTATTTTTGGTGCAAAGTAAACGCACTCCCCATTTCAGCACATAAGGGAATTGTGCAGCTGAGGGAATATCCGTCTCAATGTATTTCCAGCCTACCCAGTCGACATATGTGTCCCCTACATAACTTGAGGGGGCAAGCTGAATGCGAAACCACGATCCGTTGCCATCCCCGTACACCCAGCAGCCGATTGCCTTGGGCTGACCCTCAAGCTGCAGTTTTCCTGATGGGCCAACTTCAATTGCGACTGTTCCGGTAGCGGGCTTCGTTGCAAAATCGTAGTCAATACGAAGGGAACCGTCTCCCGTTTTCACAAAACGCTCATCATAGTTGACGGATACGTTGCCACTACCACCGTTTCCCGGGTTTGTATATTGCCATTTCCAGCCCGCATCCTCCAGGGGAACCTCAAAGTCATTAAGCGGTACCGGCAGCTTCCCAATTTCCACAGGCAAGGCAACCTCATAATCCTTATAGGATATTTTCAGAGAGCCCGTCCCCTGTGCCTGCGCGGCGGTAAAGGTTCCATCTTTAGAAATAGAACCAAGAGCGTCATCAGACAGCTGAAATGTTAACGCCTCGCTCGTTAAGACAACCGGAATTCCATTGTATTCCGCAGAAAATGACATCTGCGTCGTCGCACCCGGCGCAACAGACAAGATCGAGCGATCCGTATTCAGTTTTGTTATTTGATCCACTGTATCCACAGTGATTTCACCGGAGGATCCGTTTGGGCCTTGCACAATCACCTTGCCGCTGTGTGCTCCCTCAGCGGCCGAAAGAACGCCATCCTCGCTAATCTCACCGATGCCTCCCTGAGTGCTGTAGACCGGCTTTGAGCCGGATAAATCAGAGTAGTGATAATTATTATCTGTAGCACCGATGGTGAATTTCATCTTTCCGTTTTCAAGGAGCAAGACCTTATTGCTGTAGCCCTCCGCAATATCCGGATACACGTGCAGCTTTTGTACCGGATTTCCCTCTACGGGGGAGTTGTCCGCAACAAAAAGCAATGCGTTGCTGTTTGCTCTTTCGTGGCCGTCGGACGGGCGGTTGAGAATTTGGGAATTTTTCTTGCCCGGCAGGGTTGCGGTTATTGTTGAACTTCCACCGCCATCAAAGTTAAACACATTAACACAGCCAAGGCCTGTCATATAATCGACGATTTCCCTAAAAGTCAGACCAGCGGCAAAACCTGCCTGCCGGCCGTCACATTGAAACAAAACCACCGTGCCGTCCGCCTTGGTTCCGAAAACTGTACGAGGGTGTATGGCGGGATCGCCCATTAGGCCTTCGTTTATCGTTCCGTTTTTGACAAGAACGTGGAAGATGCCGAGCGCCTGCACCGCCTTACTCCAGTCAACGTCATCGTTGGCGTTCTGGGTGTTAATCGTGATTTGCTCGTCTTTTTGAAGCGCGCTGAGAGCGGCATATTGGCTGCTCTCCGAATGGCTGGACAATACGATTTGCCCGGGAAGAATACTGGTGGAATTTTCGTTTGGATTTTCATCCACCTGATTCACGCTAACCACGGTTGCAGTAATTTCCTGACCAATTCTAATTCCGCTGTAACCGGGAGTTGTCACTTTCAATACAACTTCCACACCCGGCTGCGTTGAGCGCGTTGTTTTATCAAATTGCTCGGTCAACAAATAGACGTTTTGAGTATTCAGCTTGCGCTCTTTGTTTACATGATCAATCTTGATGGATGCAGACGGACTGTTGGCAATGATATTGAAATCTGTTTTGCCGAAAAGAACGGTTCCGTCTGATTTAAATCCTACGCCTTCACTTCCGTTGGACGTGGAAATCAGAATGCCATCTTTTATCATCAGGCCGTTGGAAACACCGTTAGAAGTGTCGTAGGCGTCTCCGTTGATAGCAAAGATAACTTTTTTCCCCTCTTGCTCTGTCTGAGACACCATCTCAGACATGATATCGCCGCCCATTACATAGTCGCCATAGTTTAAAATCGGCTTCACCGGGCTGGTTTGGGGATTGAACTCAGTTGTATAGATTTTTTGTCTGCCAGTGGCATTATCGCTTAAAATGTGGTTCAGTGTTACACCTTCAAATATATCCCGGCTCCACTTGAACTTAACATCTCCAACACCGGGATTAACAGCGGCACTTACAGGACTGGCAGTAATAACAGATGATGTCGTTATTGCTAATACTAATAAAAAGGCAAGAAAATTCCGCAGGTGCTTTTTTATCATTTTTTACCTCCAGTTTCTTTAAAGATGAAAATACCATGGTAACTTTTGCTTGGCTCGGCGGCAAATCCGCCAGAAATAAGAATGATCGCATTGCTGTCGCTTATTTCATCACACCGTTTCTCCCTGACATGGCTCGCCAATGTGGCAGTGACGATGATTTTTCTTGTCTGAATATGTTTATCTGATAGGCCTTAACACTCCTGTACAAGTGAGCATAGGTGATCGATCTCTGTACACTCCGCCTCATATTTTGGGGGTAAGCCCACTGACGATTCGTTCTTTTGCATTTTCTACTCCTTCCTCCATATAGTAATGAAATAGTATTGCGATAGAAGCCAAACATTACCAAATATAACGCATCAGAGTTAATTGGTGATTTGGTTATAATTATTTATTGATAAAATTTAAGTTAAAAAATGCATTTTCAACCGTCTTGCAGCCTAATTTTCTATGGATGTATAATGATAACCTCACGCCGCAAGCCAAGGCAGAGCTTTGGGCGGCTGAGAGAACATTGAAACAGGATCATATGACTGAGGAAACGATTTTTTCCGGCTGCGTGTGCTTTGTACTTGCTATCATGTTATAATAAGCTCATAAAGCCGCTGTTCAGAAC
>PPYE01208106.1_pt1 | contig 14449 bp, 15 predicted proteins | sample 1559881 | NCBI WGS metagenome assembly PPYE01 (sample SAMN08240022, study PRJNA423297) | Human gut metagenome, whole genome shotgun sequencing project.
GTATATTATATGGTAAGAACTGACTCTATAATAAATACTATTAAAGAAGAAAAAGTGGACTCTACCTATCAAGCAATGTTTGAGGTTAGAAGAATTTATGAACAAAGTGAAAATAGAGCAAGAATGTTACCAGTTTTAGATGGAATGGCATTTTTACATTTAGGAGTTTCTTTAATGTTTAGGTTATCTAACGATCCAGAATGTGATTTGAAAAAAGCCATAAAAAGGAACAATAAGTTTTTAGACGATTACTTTCCAACTTGGAGACATCTAAAATATTTAAAATTATCGTATATGATTAAACATGGTTTTGGTAACTTAAAAATATTAATTATGAAAAATATATATAAACTACATATGTTTAGAATATTTTTAAAGATATATAATTTTATGATAAGCAAATTGAAAATTGATATAAAGTGGTAATAAACATAAGGTTATATTAAAAAATATTTGGACTGTATAGAAACGTGGTGACTTTATGAAAAAAGTAAAAGTTATGTTTTCAAGTTTTCCAGACTTTTCAAGCAATGCGAAACCTTTATATATGTATATGAAAAATAAATATGGTGATAAGTTTGAACTTTCTTGGGCTGTTAATGATAGTGGTAATCAGAAAAAATTAAGAAATGTTGGAATAAAAGCATATCATATTGGAACTGACGAATATTTCTCATATGCAAAAGATGTAGATATATTTTTTACTACTCATTGCAATATTTTAGGGGAGAAAAACGAAAAATCAATATATGCAGAACTTTGGCATGGAATTGGTCCGAAAAATTTGGGGTACTTGACAGATAATATGAATGAAAATGATAGAAACTGGTATGAGTTTATTAGTAGAAACGTTGATTATGTTATAACACCTTCTGATTTTTGGCGTGTAATATTTTCTACAGAATTCAACATTGAATATAGCAGAACTCTAAATTTTGCATACCCTAAATTAGACTTTTTTGCTTATTCTAATGGTAAAGAAAACTTAGAAAAAGTAACAAATTTGAACCTAGATAAATACAAAAAAATAATTTTCTATATGCCAACTTTTAGAAAAGGCTGCGATAGGGAGCAAGAGACATTCCTAAATCAGAATAATATATTTAATTTGGAACAGTATCCTGAAGAAAAGCTAATTGATTTTTTAAAGGAAAACAATTACTTGTTATGTATAAAAAAACATCCTAGTGAGGAACTAAATATGGTTGACTTACAAAATGAAAATATAAAAGTAATTTATGAAGAGGATTTAACAAACAACAGTATAACAATTAACGAAATTTTAAATGCTTCAGATCTCATGATTACTGATTATTCTTCTTTAGGGACAGAGTACTTATTTTTTAATAAGCCTATTATATATATAAATACGGATGCAGAAGAATATTCAAAAAATAGAGGAATAATATTTGGAAATAGTGACTTTTGGATGGTGGGAGATAAAGTCCATCAAATAGACGAAATGTTAATCTCTATTGATAGTGCACTTAAATCCGAGTATAAACCTTCAGAAGAATATTTGCAAAAAAGAAAATTATGGCTTGGAAATTTAAATGATGGCGGATGTGAAAATATATGTAGGTATTTCTTCGATGGGTATAAGCTAAACAAGAATTTGGTAAAACATGTTGATTCTGTAAAATGCTATAAAGATAGAGTAGATGAAATTAGTAAAGTATTGGATGAGAAAAATGAAGTTATTGCTGACAGGGAAAACAGAATAAAAGAATTAGATTTGTTCATAAGTAATATTATAAATTCAAAAGGCTGGAAGCTTTTAGAAAAAATAAGGGGCGTAAAAAAAGTATTTAATAAGAAAAGTGAATAAGGAACATAATAAAGATTTATTCCTATTATAGTAAGGAGAAGGTAGAATGTTAAAGATAGTTTTAATATGTATTTATTTGTGTTTAACACTTTCTGGATTAGTTTTTATGAAAAAAGGTGGAAATCCAGGTAAGTTAACAATTAATAAAAAAAATATTGGCTTATCAATGAGCCCAGTTAGTGCAATAGGATTTTTATGCTATTTATGCAGTTTTTTATTGTTTACAAAAATAGTTGTTATGTTTGATTTAAGTTATATTATGCCTGTAGTAACTGGAATTATACAAATAATGACTTTAATTTTAGCTAATTTCTTATTTAAAGAAAAATTTAGCAGAAGTTCAATTATTGGTGCTAGTTTGGTTATAATAGGAATATTCGTTATGAATGTTTAGGAGGAAAAATGAAAAAAATAATTTGTATTATTTTATATATATTTCTTTGCTTAAGTGGTTTAATTTTGATGAAATTGGGTGTAAATACAGGGGAGGTTATGTTTAACCAAGGAACTTTGTCATTTTCTATAAATGTTATAAGTTTAATTGGCCTTGTTTGTTATATATTAAGTTTTCTTTTTTTTACAAGTATAGTAGTAAAGTTTAATTTAAGTTATATTGTTCCACTGACTTCCGGAGTAGTACAAGTTTTAACTTTATTTTCGGGATTTTTTATCTTTAATGAAAATATTTCTATTAAAGGGATTATAGGTTCATTTTTAGTCATTGTTGGAATAATTATCATGAATATAAAAACAAAAAAAGTAAAAGAAATATCAGCATAAAACAAAAATAGACATATCTATATAGAAATTAATCAAGATATAATTTAATTATTACATTAACGTTATATAACGTGGCGCAAATTCAGTAGTTTATTGATAAAGAAAGGAAACAGTATGAAGAAAATAACTTTTTTGTTGCTACACCTAAATTATGGAGGACTAGAAAAGCAAGTAACAACACTTGCTAATGAACTGGCAAAATCATACGATGTAGAGTTTGTTGTCTTGTATGATTTATTAAATGGAAAATCATTTTATAAGTTAAATGATAATATAAAGGTAAAATTTGTATTAAAATATGGCCCAATTAAAGCGAAACAACTAAAGGAAATGCTTAAAAAAATTAAAATTATAGAGCTATTCAAGAGTTTAGCTAAGGATATCAAATTGATATTTACTAAATATTTTGGAGTTAGAAAAATCGTCAATAATATGAAAACGGATGTATTAATTTCTTCTAGAATAGAATTTTCAAGACAAATAAAAAGACGAGATATTTTAACGATTTCTCAAGAACATTCTTATGTAGATACCCCTTCATACGTAAAAAAAGTGAAAAAATCGTTTAAAAATATAAAATATTTAGTAGTAATGACAGATAAAGCTAAAGAAAATTATCAAAAATGGCTAAATGGAAATAATACATATACTAAAGTTATAAAAATCTCAGATGCAATTAATAGCACAAATAAGAAAGCTACTCTTGACTCTAACCAAATAATAAGTGTTGGAAGGCTTGAAGATGTAAAAGATTTTGAAACATTAATACTTGTATTTTCAATGTGCTTAGCTCAAAATAATAATTTAAGATTAGAAATAGTTGGGGACGGAAGTAAAAAGGAAGAACTAGTAAATTTGTGTAAAAGCTTAAATATATTAGATTATGTTCGTTTTACCGGAAAACTTGATAGTAATCAGGTGGAAGGCGAAATGTTAAAGAGCTCTTTATTTTTACTTACATCAAAGAGCGAAAGTTTTTCTTTAGTACTTGTTGAAGCTTCATCACTTGGAATTCCTTGCATAAGTTTCGATATAGACGTTGGCCCACGTGAAATAATAAAAGATGGTAAGAATGGATTTATAATTAAAGATAGAAACAAAGAACTAATGAAAAAGAAAATATTAGAAATTATGAATAGTCGCGATGTTAGAAATGAAATTGGAAACAATGCAAAAATAAATGCAGAAAAATACTATATAGAAAATGTAGTAAATGAGTGGAAAAAAATATTAAAATAGACGTTTCTGCATTTTAAACCGAAAATTGACATTAAAGTTGTTTTATTGTATAATTTATGAAAAAATGTAGAATTTAGTTCTTAGGAGGAAAAAATGAATAAGAAAAAAATAGCCTTAATAATAAGTTATTTAGTTGTTACTGTTTTGTGCTTTATGTTATTTTCATACAAGTTTAAAATTTCAGAAATAGGTTTTACAAAGTATGATACATTACAAAATAAAACAGAGGATAATATTATTGGTAAGGTAAAAGACGGTGATGTTATATCCCAACAAATAAATTTAGAAAGAAATAATTTTAAAAGGATATATATATATTTCAACACAAAAGATGTAATAAATAAAAATGGGACTTATAAATTTGAAATTAAAGATTTAGAGGGTAATGTAAAATTTTCAGATGAAATAACTTATGTCAAAGCCTCTAGAAATAGTGTGTGCAAAATAGATGTGAAGGGTGTAGAATCAGGAAACTATACTGTTAATTTTACTTATTCAGGCGATGAAACTGACTTTGTACCTTTAGTAAATAAAAACTATGAAAATAATCAGTATTTTATTAATGGGCAGGAAGAGACAGGATTAATTCAAACGGAAATTTTATTTTTAAATAAAATAAAGAGCATAGTATTTTATGTACTTATGATAATTATTTGGGGTGTATTTTCTGCTATTACTTTTTTTGCGCTAAGAACCAAGGAAGAACGTATTGAAAAAAAGTTCTTATATATAGCAATACCTATATTTTTAATGTATATGATTTTTTTGCCATTGTATGTAGGACATGATGAACTATTTCATTGGTATAGAGTATTTGAAATTACTGAAGGTGGATTTTTGCCACAAATTCAAGATGGAAGTACAGGTTATGTTATGCCGTCAGAAGTCGGTTCATCACTACCATGGAGAAGTGATTTGGAGTATAAAGACATTATAGTCGAAGCACTACGTACAATAAATTACTTTGATACAGAATTTATTAGTGATGTAACTATGTCTGTATATTCTCCAATACAGTATTTGCCTCAAGTAATAGGCGTATTTGTTGGTAAAATTTTGACTAGTAGTAGTATATTAATTTCTTATATTGGAAGATTGGCTAATGTTGCTATATGTATTTTCTTATTATACAACGCAATAAAAAAGATGCCATATGGAAAGAATATAGTTTTGATATTATCTTTTATACCTATAGCTATTGAAGGGTTTGTATCACTTTCAGGAGATGGATTTACTATATCTACAGCATTTTTGTTTATAGCATATATTTTAGATATAAGAGAACAAAAGAAAAAAATGGGCAAGAAGGATTATTTGATTTTAGGATTATTGGGAATTGTCTTGGCATTTTGTAAGATTGTTTATATACCTATAGTATTTATGTTGTTATTATTACCAGCTGAATCATTTAAGAGTAATAGAAGAAGATATGTATATGTAGTATCAATGATATGTATATTTGTTTTATGCAATCTAACTTGGTTAACTCTCGCAAATCCTTATTTGAAAGTTTATACTGATGGTAAGTCAGAGTATCAGATTTCTTACGTATTAAAAAATCCAATAAGATATTGTCAGAATTTCTTGTATACTATGCAACAATATGGAATGGGATATGTTGAAGAAATGTTTGGCGCAAGTATGCTTTGGGGTAGCGCAGTTCACAATTATACTTTTGTACCTATAATATTAATTTCTTTAATGTTTTTAGCTTGTTTAAATGATGAGGAAATAAAAAATAAATTTAAAATAAGAGACAGCGTTATTATTGTCCTTATTATATTAATGGTCATAGCATTAATGTTTACGAGTCTATATGTACAATGGACTGCATACGCTCAGGAAACAATAGAGGGAGTACAAGGAAGGTACTTCTTACCAATAGCTTCTTTAGTATTTTTGTTTATTGGTAATTTTATTGGCGGAAAGGCTAACTTCGATAAAAAGAAGTTAAATAAAGTAATAATAATAGGCTGCATATTTGTAAGTTTTATGTGCATTATGGAGTTTATAGTTAAATATATATAATGGAGGGCTAAAATATGGAAAACAAGAAAAAAATTGCGGTTGTAATACCATGCTACAATGAGTCTAAGACAATAGAAAAGGTTGTAAAAGACTATAAAAAAGCATTACCGGAAGCTGATATTTATGTTTATGATAACAATTCTAGTGATGGAACAGATGAGATTGCAAATAAAGCAGGTGCCATAGTTAAATACGAGTACCGACAAGGAAAAGGTAATGTAATTAGAACTATGTTTAGAGAGATAGATGCAGATTGTTACTTGATGATAGATGGCGATGATACATATCCAGCGGAAAATGCACGTCAAATGTGCGAATTGGTTCTATCTGGGAAAGCAGACATGGTAGTAGGCGATAGACTATCTAGTACTTATTTTTCAGAAAATAAAAGACCATTTCATGATTTTGGTAATAGACTAGTTAGATTTTTAATTAATAAATTATTTAAAAATAATATTAAAGACATTATGACTGGATATAGAGCTTTTAGCCGTGATTTTGTAAAAAGTTTCCCTATTTTGTCTAAGGGATTTGAAATAGAAACTGAAATGACAATACATTGCATAGATAAGAATTTTAAGATTGTTGAAATACCAGTTACATATAGAGATAGACCAGAAGGTAGTGTTTCAAAATTGAATACATATTCAGATGGATTTAAAGTTTTAAAAACAATAGCTTTGTTGTTTAGAGAGTATAAACCATTTTTCTTCTTTTCAATTGTAGCTTTTGTATTGCTTACAATATCGTTGGTATTAGGAATACCAGTTTTGGTATCTTACTTTAAAACGGGATTAGTAGCAAGGTTTCCAACTTTAATTGTAAGCTGTATATTATTAGTTTTAGCTTCTCTTTTGTGGAGTTGTGGGATTATACTAGATGTCAACAATAAGAAACATAAACAGCTATATGAATTATATTTGAATTCATTATATCTAAATAGACACGTTTAAAAGTAAAAATTAATAAAATGAGTGGAAGAATTCACTCATTTTTTGTGCAAAAATACTTTTAAAAGGTATAAATTTTAATTCTATTAATCAATAATAATATTATAAATATTTTTATATTAGTAAACTGTTTAACTATTTTTAGCCCAATTTTTATTGAATTAAATTATATTTTAATGTATAATCTTATAAGAGGTGTTATATGGTTAAGAAGATGAATAAAAATAAGATTCTTTTTATTATAATTATTTGCTTAGTTTTAATTCTTTTAATTATACTGTTAAATATTTTTGGAATAAAAGGTAAAAGAGTTAGTATATATACAGATGATGTAAGTATCGATAATGGTATAAAAAATGATGCTTCAAATGATGAGGGTACGTTTAATGAACTTACAAAAGATGTTCCATTAAAATCATCTGTTAGTGCTATTGTTCCAATATTTATGTATCATTTTGTTTTGGATGACTATGGTAATAATTTAGATTATGAAAATTTCATAAAACCATCTACATTAGAAGAGCAATTAAAATATATTTCTGAAAATTCATACCAGACTATATTTGCAGATGAACTTAACAGTCTCTATAAATATAACAAACCAGTTTGTTTAACATTTGATGATGTATTTGTATATTTTTATGATAATGCTTTTCCTTTATTTAAAAAGTATAACCAAAAGGCTACTTTGTTTATAATCACTGATTATATCGGTGGTGAAAATTATTTAACGGAAGCACAAATAAAAGAAATGTCAGATAGTGGGCTTATTTCTATAGAATCACATACACTAACTCATGAGGATTTATCAAAAATGACGTATGAAGAGCAAGAGAGGCAGGCTATAAAATCTAAGGAAAGACTTGAGAAAATAACAGGAAAGCAAGTTACAGTTTATTGTTATCCATATGGTAGATATAATACAGATACGCTAAAAATAGCTAAAGAAAATTATGATATAGGACTTAGAATGGATGGAGGTATATATAATACAAACAATTCTAAAGATATATATCAAATTCCAAGAATATATGCTAATAGAACAATGTCTATAAAAACATTTGTATCTTATCTTAATAAGTCAAATGTAAATATAAAGTAATTAGGGGGAATAATTTATGAAAAAAATATTAGTAACAGGTGGAGCAGGATATATAGGCTCTCACACATGCGTAGAATTATTAAACGCAGGATATGAACTTGTAGTGTTAGATAACTTTTCAAACAGTAAGCCTGAGGTATTGGAAAAAATAAAAAAAATAACAGGTAAAGATTTTAAATTTTATGAGTGTGATTATACATCTGCTGAAGCATTAGAAAAAGTATTTATAGAAAATAAAATAGGTCAAGTAATTAATTTTGCAGGATTTAAAGCAGTGGGAGAATCTGTTGCAAAACCACTTGAATATTATACTAATAATGTATATGGAGCGTTAAACTTATTACAAGTAATGAAAAAGTATAATGTTAAAAATTTTGTATTTAGTTCTTCTGCAACTGTATATGGTGACCCAGAGAGAATTCCTATTGATGAGGAATGTAGGGTAGGTGGTACTACTAACCCATATGGAACCTCAAAATATATGATTGAATTAATTCTAAAAGATCTTTACAAGTCAGACCCAACATGGAATATTGTAATACTTAGATATTTTAATCCAATTGGAGCCCATAAATCAGGTCTTATTGGAGAAGAGCCACAAGGAATACCAAATAATCTTTTACCTTATATTACAAGAGTTGCAAATGGCACTTTAAAAGAATTATCAGTTTATGGCGATGATTATGATACAAAAGATGGCACAGGAGTAAGAGATTATATTCATGTTGTAGATCTTGCAATTGGGCATGTTAAAGCAATAGAAAAAATATTAAAAGATGAAAAGAAGCTAAGTATATATAACCTAGGAACAGGCAATGGATATAGTGTGCTTGAAATTGTAAATGCATTTAAAGAAGAAAATAAAGTTAATGTGCCTTATAGAATAACTGATAGAAGGCCAGGTGATATAGCAGTATGTTATGCTAATCCAAAGAAAGCTAAAGAAGAATTAGGATTTGTTGCAAAGTATGGAATTGATGATATGGTACGTGATGCATGGAATTATCAAAAAAATAATTAAATAGGAGTCTACGTTTTACGTAGACTTTTTATGTTATTAATACAGTTGACTTTTTATGTAAAGTATGCTATAATAAAATCGTAGGTATAAAAGTTTATGTCATGAAGGAGGTTAATACCATGACAGGAAAAGAAATTCTAGATTTGAGACAGAAACTCGATGAGTTCTTCAGAAAAATTGATGAACTTAACGCTTTCCCATTCGCTGTTGATTTCTTGACAATTTCCAAAAAAGAGATTGCTGAGAAAGAAGAAAAGCTTAAAGAGCTTGAGACTCAGCGTACTCTCTTAACATCTGTTATTGCACTTAGTGCTACAACAGATGAAGCAAAAAAAGTGCTCAAACTTAACATCGATCAGATTGATTTAAATGTGAGTGCAATTAAAGTTGATATCTCGGCTAAGAAGTGCAAGATTGATGAATATGAGGAACTTAAGAGATTCTTAGATTCTGAAACAGCTTCTATTGCAGAAAAATTTTCAAATTTCGGAAATGTCATTTTTGAAGAAGACGATGAGTCTAAAACAGTCTCAGTTCCGTTGGAAGATACGGAATGTGATGATGAGGGTGGTTGTTCTGATGAGAAAAGCACTGATAGTGTAACAGATGAACCTACAGTTGTTGAAGAAAAACCTTCAGAAGCCACTCCAGAATCGGCAGAAAAAAGCGGAGGAACTTCTACTGAAAGTCCTGAAGAAGAAAAAGCAGCTGGAAATGATGTTGACGCTACAACGACATTGACAGCAACAGAAGAGACAACTGCGGATTCAGATTCTGAGATTGAAAACAATTCTGGCAATATCTTAGATTTGTTTACAACTACTTTAAGAGTGCTCGAAGAGCACATAAAGGAAGTTTCAGGTCAGAGAGAGAATTTTAAGAGTTATCCCGCTGAATTCGAAACCGAATATGAGGGTATATGCTCACAGTTATCCTCAAAGGAGGAATATGTTGAGGATATTATTCCCGAATTTGATTCATGGGAAAGTAAGGTAATAATATACTCATTACCTACAGCTTTCTTGAAGGCTATTGGCAGGACTGATGTAGTACGTGCAAGGGCTGCGGCAAATCAAATGTATTACAAAGGACAGCGCAACAAGTGGCGCTCGTCTCTTACGCTTACTACTGTTGAGGAACTGAGGAAACTTTCTGGAGTAGAGAGAAAGGAATTTATTACAGCTAACACAGATATCCGGACAGGAGCTGTAAGAAAGCTCAAGCAGAAAGCTTTCTGTTATATTTCTCTCCCTGAAAAAGAAGAGGAAGAAACGGAATAAGCGGAAGATTAAGCTAAAAAAAGCATATGGAAATTTCATATGCTTTTTTGTTGCTTAAATCAAAAGAACATCGTTATAAATAATAGATATGTAAAATATACGTTTATTTACATATTAGCAAAAGTATGATATAATTTAACATAACTAGTGTTTTTTAGGAGGAACGTAATGTCTAGAACAATTAATATGATGTCATCAGCGGATAAAGTAAAAGGACAGGGAGTGCTTTCAGCATATGAAGAACAGGTGGCATTAGTAAAAAATAATTTAAATGAGTATGATGTAAGAATAAATAAAGTTAAGTTTGCTGATATAATGCATTACCATACGATAGACTTAGAATTTTTTTTAACTTTACCATTTGCTAAAATTTCATCAGCTACTGTAGGGTATGTTCATTTTTTACCTGAAACTTTGAAAAACTCTATAAAATTGCCTAAAATCATAGAAAAGATGTTTTATAAATATGTTATACAATTTTATAAGAGTATGGATTATCTTGTAACTGTAAATCCATATTTTATAGATAAATTGGCTAATTATGGAATAAAAAGAGAAAAAATAACATATATTCCAAACTATGTATCATCAAAAAACTTTTATAAAATGAGTAAATCAAAAAAGAGTGAGATAAGAAAAAAATATGGAATAGAAAAAAATAAATTTGTAGTTTTAACAGTAGGACAGCTTCAAAAAAGAAAAGGAATATTTGATTTAGTAGAAATAGCAAAGAAAATGCCTGATGTACAATTTGTGTGGGCAGGAGGATTTTCATTTAAAAAAATATCTGACGGATATGAAGAATTAAAGAAGATATTAAAAAATCCACCGGATAATATAAAATTCTTAGGAATAATTCCTCGCGAAGAGATGAATGATATATATAATGCATCTGATGTTATGTTTTTGCCATCTTATGAGGAACTTTTCCCTATGGCAATACTTGAATCTGCTAATTGTAAAATACCTATTCTATTAAGAGATATAGAACTTTATAAGGGAATATTAGAAGGATATTATCTTTCAGGGATTACTAATGAAGAATTTATAAATGAGATATTGAAATTAAAGAACGATAATTTATATTATAATAAGGCTTCACAAATGGCTGAAAAATGTAGTAAATACTATAGCGAAGAGAATGTAGCACCAATGTGGAGAGCGTATTATAATAGAATATATAAAACTAGTAGGAAGAAAAAAAGAAAGTGGAGAAGTGCAAGTGAATTATAGAACGAAAAATTTAATAAATATATCTGTTGTTGTACTAATTTTTATAGTTATGACAGTATATTTTTTAGCCGTTGATGGTATAGATAATATTATAAGCGTATTAAAAACTGTAAATATATCTTGGGCACTTATTGGACTTGCGTTAATTATACTTTATTGGTTTTTAGAAGCGTTGTGCCTTTATATAGTCGAAAAGAAAATATATAAGAAACAAAAATTTATTAATAGCCTTAAAGTATCAATGATAGGTCAACTTTTTAATTCTCTTACACCTTTCTCTTCCGGTGGACAGCCAATGCAGGCTGTTGCCATGAAATGTGAAGGAAAATCTGTAAGTAAATCTGCAACGATACTCTTAATTAAATTTATAGTATATCAGGCAACACTTGTAATTTATACAGCATTAATATTAGTATTTGAGTATTCTTATTTTAGAAATTCTGTATCAGGTTTTGTAAAACTTGCAATAATAGGATTTATAGTAAACTTTTTAGTTATTGTTACTTTAATACTTATTGGCGCTAAAAAAAGCATTGTTCTTAAATTTTTGAGTTTTATTTACAAACTACTTGGAAAAATAAAAATTTTAAAAAATTTAGATAAAAAAATAGAAGAATTAAAAAAGAGTGTAGATACGTTTCATGAAAATTTTAAAATAATAAAAAAGGAAAAAATAATGGTTTTAAAATTATTTTTGGCTACTGCTTTGCAGCTTACTGTATTTTTCTCTATTACTTATGCCGTATATAAGATGTTTGGACTTAGTGGAACTACATATATAAAAATAATATCTGCTCAGTCATTTTTGTCCATGGTTATGGCTTTTGTTCCAATCCCTGGAGCAGGAATCGCTGCAGAAGGAGGATTTTATATTATTTTCGGAGCTTTTATACCAAAGGAAGTTATAAATATGGCAATATTATTTTGGAGACTATATACATTCTACTTACCAATTATTGTCGGAAGTTTATTTATGTTAAAAATGAATAAAAAAGAAAATTTATTACTAGAAGCCGAAAAGGAAGAAGGATAAAAGTATGAAAAGTAAAAGCGTATTAATAACAGGTGGAGCAAGAGGAATAGGAAGATCAATTTCCATTAAATTTGCACAAGAAGGATATAATGTTTTAATAAATTACAATAACTCCAAAAAAGAGGCAGAAGAATTAAAGAATTATTTGAAACAGTTATTTCCAAGTCTAGTAATTGAGACTTATAAGGCAGATATTACTAAAAAAGAAGAAGTACAGGATATGATAAAATTTGCATCTCAAAAATTTTGCAATATTGATGTATTAGTTAATAATTCAGGATGCGCAATGACAAAACTTGCAAATGATATAGAAGATGATGATATAAAGAGAGTTTTTGATTTAAATGTTTTTGGAACATTTAATGTTATTAGAGAATGCCTTGCATCCATGATAAGTAAAAAGAGTGGTAGTATAATTAACATATCTTCAATATGGGGAATTACAGGAGCTTCAATGGAAGTTTTATATTCTTCATCAAAAGCTGCTGTAATTGGAATGTCTAAAGCTCTTGCCAAAGAACTAGGACCTTCTAACATAAGAGTTAATGTTGTAGCACCAGGTTGGATTGAAACTGATATGACAAAGTGTTACTCAAATGAGGAAAAAGCAATGTTTTGCGAAGATGTGCCACTTCAAAGATTAGGAAATGTTGAAGATATAGCAAATGCAGTATACTTTTTAGCAACTGACGAATCTAGTTATATAACGGGTCAAGTGCTATCTCCTAATGGAGGTTATCTTATATAGGTTGACAAATTGTTAAATTTTTAGTATAATATTAAATATGAGAGAGGTCGATTAAAATGTATATAGATGAAGTAAAACAAACTATCGAGGAAATTCATGATAATAATGAAAGAATAAAACAAATTCTTTCAACTGAAAATGATATGCTTGAATTTGTTAAATATATGAATTTTGCCTCAAATAACGGAGGGAGTGTTAATTTAAATGGTAAAGGATGCTAAGTATGAAGAAGTTTTAAGTCTTTTAAAAGCTAATAAGGAAAAGATTGATAGCTTAAAAGGAGAAGAACTTACAACTCAAGATGGTGAAGCCCTAAGACGTGAGATTATATCTTTTAATAGTATTATGGATAATATAAAAAGGTATAGAGATGAAGGTTTAAAAGATAGGGAAGAAGAACCTAGGATGTAAAAAAAGTTGAGATAATCTCAACTTTTTTTTTCGTTTCTAGTTAAATTTTCGTATTCTTTACATCTTATTTTGTAATCCATCATTTGTGTTAAATATCTGTAATAATAATATTGACCTTCATAATAACTGTTTGGGCTCATAGATGGAGTATCACTATATGAAGATGCAGGATCTCCTTGTATATTAAAGTTTGTAGCATTAAAATTATATGGATCAAAGTATGGTTGATTTTTTTCCATTTTAAAATTCCCCCTTATATTATAAATATATAATTTTTATGAAAAATAATACTATTTTTGAATAATAAAAAAATAAATGTTAATAATATTAACGTAAACGAAATGTTTACCCCCCTTCTTTTTGAGATAGTTAAAATTTTTTAACTATCTTTTTTCGATTTATAAAAAGCAATGTTAAAATTAATATAGTAAATATTAGATAAAAAATAACTATATTTTTCATATATTCGTAGCTAATTAAAGAATTTACATTAAACATATCTATGCTGTGATATACTGAAGAAACTTCAAAATTAAATATGTTAGTTTTTAAAAATATATAACATATAAGTCCTGACAAAAGTCCATGTAAAATTTTAGAGCAAAATATAGTTTTAAAAGGAATTTTATCACATGATGATATTGAATAAACCTGAAAAATTATGCAAATTCCACTAAATCCTAATAAGAATGACGTTAAAATTATAATGTAATTATAACTAAGTTGGCATGAGACAATATCACTTATTCCAGACGTTATTTCAAATATTGATGTTATGATACAGAGAATATTATTA
>PPYE01358026.1_pt1 | contig 14445 bp, 9 predicted proteins | sample 1559881 | NCBI WGS metagenome assembly PPYE01 (sample SAMN08240022, study PRJNA423297) | Human gut metagenome, whole genome shotgun sequencing project.
GTATTACAGCTGTAACTTCCGGACACCGGGCTATCATGACGCCGGGTGGCTACTGTTATCTGGATAGTTATCAGGACGCTCCGTACTCTCAGCCGGAAGCGATTGGTGGATACTTGCCATTGAAAAAAGTCTATTCTTACAATCCGGTTTCTACTTCATTGTCGGCGGAACAAGCGAAACTTGTGTATGGTGCGCAAGTTAATCTCTTTACTGAATATGTCCCGACTCCCGAACACGTGGAATATATGCTATATCCACGTACGCTGGCATTGGCGGAAGTTGCCTGGTCGGCTCCGGAACGTAAGTCATGGCCGGACTTCCATGCACGTGCCCTGAAAGCGGTAACGGATTTGCAGGCGAAAGGCTATCACACTTTCGATTTGAAGAGTGAGATCGGAAGTCGGCCGGAATCTTTACAACCCCTTACGCATCTGGCATTGGGAAAGAAAGTGATCTATAACGCTCCTTACAACTCCTCTTATGCAGCACAAGGTGATGTGACTTTGACCGACGGTATCCGTGGCGACTGGACTTACGGTGACGGTGCATGGCAGGGATTTATCTCGAAGAACCGCCTCGATGTAACCGTTGATATGGAAAACGAGACCACTATTCATTCAGTCACAGCAGCTTTCATGCAGGTAGTGGGAGCTGAAGTATTCTTGCCTGCGTCTGTGGTTATTTCAGTTTCCGATGACGGAGTCACTTTTACGGAACTGAAGCATCAGGACTTTGTTGTTAACAAGGAAGAAGCAATCAAGTTTTCCGATGTTTCGTGGGAAGGAACCGTCAAGGGACGCTATGTACGTTATCAGGCGCGTGCCGGCAAAGAACTGGGTGGCTGGATATTTACTGATGAAATCATAGTGAAGTAAGCAAATCCCTCGGTAAAACTCGAAAAAAAGAGTCATATTGCGGCTATTAATATCAATAAAAGAAGGAATCTACTCAACCAGATTCCTTCTTTTTTTGTTATATTTGTATTATTACCTTAAAAACTGATAGTTATGATACGACAACACGGTAAACTAACTTTTCTTAGCTTTCTTCTGGTAGTTTCGTGCGGAAATACATTTGCACAGAAGATTCCTGTCATTCCTCTGGACTTGGATTCCTTGATAACGGTAGGCTATGCTACCGGAAGTCTGAAAACCCTCTCCGGTTCTGTGGAGAAAATTACGGAGAAACAAATGAACAAAGACCAGGTAACCAATCCTTTGGAAGCGATTCGGGGTAGGGTACCGGGTTTGACTATTCAACGGGGTACGAATGGACCCGCAGCTCTGGATGCAGTGCGCCTGCGTGGAACCACTTCACTGACTAGTGGTAACGATCCTCTGATTATTGTCGATGGAGTGTTTGGCGACCTTAGTATGCTGACTTCCATTTACCCCACAGATATCGAAAGTTTCACGATTCTGAAAGATGCTTCCGAAACGGCACAATACGGTTCACGTGGTGCTTCCGGTGTGATTGAAGTCACCACTAAAAAAGGAATGCAGGGTAGGACGCAGGTAGCCTACAACGGTAGTTTCGGCATTTCTACTGTCTACAAGAATCTTAAAATGTTGTCGGGAGACGAGTTCCGTAGCGTAGCTTCCGAACGCGGTATCTCTATTTTAGATAAAGGTAATAATACTAACTTCCAGAAAGAAATACAACAGACAGGTCTGCAACAGAATCATCACGTCGCTTTCTATGGAGGCTCCAGCACGTCGAGCTACCGTGTATCACTTGGTTTTATGGATCGTCAGGGGGTGATTTTGAATGAAGATATGAAGAATTTCACTTCCAATATGAACATGAACCAAAAGATGTTCGATGGCTTCTTCGACTGCGAACTGGGGATGTTCGGTTCTATCCTGAAAAATCATAATCTGGTTGACTATCAGAAAACCTTCTATTCGGCGGCAACCTTTAACCCGACGTATCCTAACCATAAAGATCCCGTTACTAACTCGTGGGACGGCATCACTACCGCCAGTCAGATAACAAACCCGTTGGCATGGATGCAGGTGGACGATGACGACGCTACTTCGCATATCAGTACACACGCCCGTTTCACCTTCAATTTGATGAAAGAATTGAAATTGGTACTGTTCGGTGCCTATACCTATAATATAGTTGAAAATTCGCAATATCTCCCCACCTCTGTTTGGGCGAACGGGCAGGCTTATAAAGGAACAAAGAAAATGGAGTCCCTCCTCGGAAATATGATGCTGACTTATAAAAAAGGCTGGAAAAAGCACTTCTTCGACGTCCTGGCATTAGCCGAACTCCAGAAAGAAACGTACACGGGATATTATACCACAGTCAGCAATTTCAGCACGGATAAGTTCGGCTACAACAATTTGCAAGCCGGTGCAGTCCGTCTGTGGGAGGGGACAAATTCGTACTACGAACAACCCCGTCTCGCATCTTTTATGGGACGTTTCAACTATACGTATGCCGATCGTTATGTCCTGACGCTGAATGCCCGTACGGACGCTTCCTCCAAGTTTGGAGCAAATCATAAGTGGGGCTTCTTTCCCTCCATATCTGCCGCATGGGTAGTCAGTGAGGAAAAGTTTATGAAACGTTTGCCAGTGGTTGATAATTTGAAATTTCGTATCGGTTACGGTCTGGCGGGTAACCAGAGTGGAATTGACTCGTATACTACACTGAATCTGGTAAAGCCGAACGGAGTTGTTCCGGTAGGCAACTCTGCCGTTGTCTCATTGGGTGATTTGAGGAATACGAACCCCGACTTGAAGTGGGAAGTGAAACACACTTTCAATACAGGTTTTGACGTAGCTTTGTTTGGTAACCGTCTGTTACTTTCCGCTAACTACTACAATTCTCGAACAACGGATATGCTTTATCTGTATAATGTGAGTGTACCGCCTTTCACTTACAACACTTTACTGGCTAATATCGGCTCCATGCGTAACTGGGGTACGGAAATAGCTATTGGTATCACTCCTCTGAAAACAAAAGATATGGAATTGAACATTAATGCCAATGTCACCTTCCAACGTAACAAACTTCTCTCATTAAGCGGAATGTACAACGGCGAAATGATTTCCGCGCCTGAATACAAGAGCCTTGCCAGTCTCGACGGAGCCGGCTTCCACGGTGGCTACAACCACATCGTCTATCAAATGGTCGGTCAACCATTAGGTGTTTTTTATTTGCCTCATAGCACCGGACTGGTGTCCGACGGGAACGGTGGATACACCTATGGTATTGCGGACTTGAACGGTGGTGGTGTCAATCTTGAAGACGGCGAAGACCGCTATGTGGCAGGGCAAGCCGTGCCCAAAACAATTCTGGGTTCGAACATCAGCTTCCGTTACAAACACTTCGATCTTTCGGTGCAGATCAACGGAGCTTTCGGCCATAAAATCTATAACGGAACATCACTGACGTATATGAACATGAATATCTTCCCTGACTACAATGTGATGAAATCCGCGCCGAAGCAGAACATTAAGGACCAGACTGCCACTGACTATTGGCTGGAAAAAGGCAATTACGTAAACTTTGACTACGTGACGCTTGGTTGGAATGTACCAATCGAGAAGGTGCAGAAACTCAAGAAGTACGTCCGTTCTTTGCGTCTTGCCTTCACGGTCAACAACCTGGCGACGATTTCCGGCTATTCAGGGCTATCACCGATGATTAACAGTTCTACGGTAAACTCTACTTTGGGGGTGGATGATAAACGTAACTACCCGTTGGCACGTACCTATACATTGGGATTGAGTATTAACTTTTAACGGAGGATGAGAAGATGAAAGAATATTTGAAAAAGATTAGTTTGGTGCTTGCTACGTGTACGTTCTTGTTTTCCTGCGATAAATTTCTGGAAGAAAATCCGAAAGATAAGTTGCCCGAAGATGATGTGTATAATTCCATTTCGGAAGTCTATCTCAATGCTGTTGCCTCGCTCTATACTTATGTGGGCGGTTACAGCGACAGCCAGGGATTGCAGGGAACGGGCAGAGGTGTCTATGATCTCAATACTTTCACTACTGATGAAGCTATTATCCCTACGCGCGGTGGCGACTGGTACGACGGTGGCTTTTGGCAGGGATTATTTCTCCATGATTGGGGTATTGAGAATGATGCCATTCAAGCTACATGGGAGTATCTTTATAAAGTCGTAATGCTTAGTAATAAGTCGCTCGAACGAATCGACAAATTCGCAGAAACCCATTCTGATGCGGAACTCCCGGCTTATCGAGCGGAAGTGCGTGCTATGCGTGCGATGTACTACTATTATCTGCTGGATTTGTTTGGCCGTGTGCCTTTGGTGCAGTCTTCTTCTCCTGCGATGAAAGACATCGTTCAAAGCGAGCGGAAGACAGTATTCGAATTTATATTCAAGGAATTACAGGAAGTGGCTCCATTACTTTCGGAGGTACACAGCAATCAGACCGGGCCTTATTATGGGCGTATCACTCGTCCGGTGGTTACTTTCTTGTTGGCAAAACTGGCACTGAATGCCGAAGTTTATACCGATAACGACTGGACGGACAACGAACGTCCCGACGGAAAAAATATCAAGTTCATGGTAGACGGTAATGAACTCAATGCCTGGGAGACGGTCATATACTACTGCGACCAACTGAAAGTTATGAATTATAAACTGGAACCGGAATACGAGACTAACTTCTCTATCTTCAATGAACCGTCCGTAGAGAATATATTCACGATCCCGATGAATAAAACATTGTATACCAATCAGATGCAATACCTTTTTCGTTCCCGTCATTACAACCATGCCAAAGCTTACGGGCTAAGCGGTGAGAATGGTCCCAGTGCAACGATTGAAACACTCGAAACTTTCGGTTATGGGACAGCTGCCCAAGACCCTCGCTTCGACATCTGTTATTTTGCAGGAGAAATGTATGACTTGAAAGGAGACATTATCAAGCTGGACGACGGTACTGTCTTGGTATATCTCCCTTGGGAAGTAGCATTGGATATCACCGACACCCCGTATGAGCAAACGGCAGGTGCCCGTATGAAAAAGTATGAAGTAGACCCCACCGCCACAAAAGACGGAAAATTAATGGAGAATGACATTGTCCTGTTCCGCTACGCGGACGCTTTACTGATGAAGAGCGAAGCTAAAGTACGCAACGGTGCAAACGGAGACGTCGAGTTAAATCAAGTCCGGAGCCGGGTGAAGGCCGCTCGCCGTCCCGCTACTTTGGAGAATATACTTTCCGAACGCCAGCTTGAATTGGCTTGGGAGGGTTGGAGGCGTCAGGACCTTATCCGCTTCGGAATGTTTACTCGTGCATACAACAGCCGTCCTCAATTACCAAACGAGGAAACCGGTTATACTACCGTATTCCCTATTCCCGAGAAAATACGGGTGATGAATACAAAGCTAGTACAGAATCCGGGGTATTGAGTGGGTTTTAAATAACAAACGCTCCATGTGTCACCAGGCATTCATGGAGCGTTTAATTATTAATAGGAAGAAATTTTTATGTAAGTCTTAATCGAAGAAACTTTTGAACTTCTTGAAGATCTTTTCCTTCACTGACGTACTCGGCTTGAAATTATCCGAATCTTCCATTTTTTCAAGCGCACTCTTTTCCTCCTTGTTGAGAGCTTCTGGCACATAGATACTGACATTCACGAGCAAATCCCCTGTTCCGTATCCATTCACGTTCGGCAATCCTTTACCGCGTAGACAAAGTACCTTTCCCGGTTGAGTACCTGAGTCAATCTTTACCTTCACCTTTCCGTCGATGGTCGGGATCTCCACAGCCCCGCCCAAAGCGGCAGTGGGAAAACTCAACAACAAGTTATAAATCAGATCATTCTCGTCACGAATCAAGTCTGGATGCGGTTCTTCTTCTACGAGAATCAGTAAATCTCCCGGCACGCCGTTATGCTTGCCGGCATTTCCTTTGCCACTCATAGAAAGTTGCATGCCTTCTGCCACTCCGGCAGGTATCTGCACTGTCACTACTTCCTCACCGTAAACGATTCCATCGCCACTACACTTCTTACACTTGTTCTTGATGATTTTACCCTCACCGTTACAAGTAGAGCAGGTGGCACGCGTTTGCATCGTCCCTAAAATAGTCTGCTGGTTACGGATCACCGTACCACTACCTTTACAAGTTGGACACGTTTCCGAACCGCCGTCCCCTTCGGCACCACTACCGTGGCACTGGTCACACGGCACATATTTCTTGAGCTTGAACTTTTTCTCCACTCCGGTAGAGATTTCTTTCAACGTCAGTTTCACCTTTACGCGCAGGTCACTTCCGCGATACCGTCGCTGCTGCGAACCTCCTCCGCCGCCGAATCCGCTGAAACCACCGAATCCTCCTCCGCGACCTCCGAAGATGTCACCGAACATGGAGAAAATATCATCCATAGACATACCTTCGCCACCGAAACCGCCGAACGGCCCACCGTTACCTGCCGCACCGCTCACTCCTGCGTGGCCGAACTGGTCGTAACGCGAGCGCTTATCCGGGTTACTTAATACATCATACGCCTCGGCCGCTTCCTTGAACTTTTCTTCTGCCTCCTTGTCACCCGGATTCTTGTCGGGGTGATATTGAATCGCTTTCTTGCGGTAGGCTTTTTTAATTTCTTCTACTGTGGCTGTCTTCGTTACCTCCAGTACTTCATAATAGTCTCTTTTCTCTGCCATGCTTTTATTGATTCAAGTTCTTCTTATTCTCCAACTACCACTTTGGCGTGACGGAGTACTTTATCGTTCAATGTATATCCCGTCTGTACGCAATCCAGGATTTTACCTTTCTGTGCTTCCGACGGTGCGGGAATTACGGCGATAGCCTCGTGGTAATCAGTATTCAGCGGTTGGTCTTTCGTTTCGATCACCTTCACACCGTTTTGTGCCAGGGTAGCCATGAATTTATTATAAATCAGTTCGACACCTTCTTTCACAGCTTGGACATCCGTAGCCGTTTCCATCGTTTTGATGGCACGTTCGAAATCATCCACCACCGGAAGAATACTGCTAAGGCTCTTTTCGCCACCGTTCAGGATCAGTTCCGCTTTCTCCTTCATAGTGCGTTTCCGGTAATTGTCGAACTCGGCGGAGAGACGCAAATATTTATCCTTCTGCTCCTCAATGGTCTCCTGAGCCGTCTCCAGTTCCTTTTCCAATTCCTCTTCGTGAGTCATCGGGGCGGCATTTTCCGCTTGTTCGTCCTGCGGTTGTTCTTCCGCGTTATTCAGAGTTTCCTCAACGTTGAGTTCTTCTTCCTTCACTTTTTTTTCTTTAGGGTCCATATCTATTTCTGTTTTTTATTCATAATATCAAAATCACATGCAAAAACTTTGCCAAGTTGGTGTTTTTGCCAAAAAACTCTGCAAAGGTAATACTTTTATGTCAGATTGGCACATACGGGATAGTTCATTATTCATTTTAAATGTCTACCTTTGCACACTCAAATTGAAAAGTGTAAATAGTTAAATAGTAAATAGGTAAGATGATTACAGTTTCAAACGTTTCGGTACAGTTTGGTAAAAGAGTGTTGTTTAATGACGTAAACCTGAAATTTACGAGTGGTAACTGCTATGGTATTATCGGCGCAAACGGTGCGGGAAAATCTACATTCCTCCGTACGATTTACGGAGATTTGGATCCGACTACCGGTTCGATTGTTCTGGGACCGGGCGAGCGCCTCTCCGTGTTGAGTCAAGACCACTTCAAATGGGATGCTTTTACCGTTATGGATACCGTAATGATGGGGCATACCGTGTTGTGGGATATCATGAAACAGCGCGAAGAACTCTATGCTAAAGAAGACTTTACAGACGAAGATGGACTGAAAGTGTCCGAACTGGAAGAACGGTTCGCTGAACTGGACGGCTGGAATGCCGAGAGTGACGCAGCCATGTTGTTGAGCGGTTTGGGAATCAAAGAAGATAAGCACTACACACTGATGGGCGAATTGAGTGGTAAAGAGAAAGTACGTGTCATGCTAGCGCAGGCATTGTACGGAAATCCTGATAACCTCCTTCTCGACGAACCTACCAATGATTTGGATATGGAGACAGTGACATGGCTGGAAGAATATCTTTCCAACTTTGAACATACGGTGCTTGTTGTGAGCCACGACCGTCACTTCCTCGACTCCGTCTGTACGCATACAGTCGATATTGACTATGGAAAGATCAATATGTTTGCCGGTAACTACAGTTTCTGGTACGAATCCAGCCAGTTGGCCCTCCGTCAGCAGCAGAACCAGAAGGCGAAGGCTGAGGAGAAGAAGAAAGAGCTCGAAGAATTTATCCGCCGTTTTAGTGCCAACGTAGCGAAGAGTAAGCAGACCACCAGCCGCAAGAAAATGCTGGAAAAACTGAATGTAGAAGAAATTAAACCTTCTTCACGCAAGTATCCGGGTATTATCTTCACTCCCGAACGCGAGCCGGGCAATCAGATTCTCGAAGTTGCCGGATTGAGCAAGAAGACGGAAGAAGGCGTAGTGCTTTTCAACGATGTCAACTTCAATGTAGAAAAGGGAGACAAAATTGTATTCCTGTCACGCAACCCGCGTGCCATGACTGCACTTTTTGAAATCATCAACGGAAATATAAAACCGGATTCGGGAACCTTCAACTGGGGGGTGACTATCACCACCGCTTACTTGCCTTTGGACAATACCGACTTCTTCAATACGGACCTGAACTTGGTGGACTGGTTGAGCCAGTTTGGCGAAGGAAACGAAGTGTATATGAAGAGTTTTCTCGGGCGTATGCTGTTCTCCGGTGAGGAAGTACTGAAGAAAGTGAGCGTACTTTCCGGAGGTGAAAAAATGCGTTGTATGATTGCCCGTATGCAGCTCAGGGGGGCAAACTGCCTCATTCTGGATACTCCTACCAACCACTTGGATTTGGAATCTATCCAGGCATTCAACAACAACCTGAAAACGTATAGAGGAAACATCCTGTTTTCGTCTCATGACCACGAATTTATTCAGACCGTTGCCAACCGTATCATCGAACTGACGCCGAACGGTATCATTGACAAGATGATGGAATACGACGAATATATCACGTCAGACCACATTAAAGAATTGAGAGCGAAGATGTACGGAGATAAGTAAGACTCCGGACATTACTGATAATAAAAAAGAGAGCGTATCAAGACATTGGTTTTTGATACGCTCTCTTTTTTAGGGATAATTTGTCATTCAAGTAACTTTGGAGCTACTATGAATTAGCATTCGCTATACATAACTTTATTCGTCTGACAGTTGTCAGACGAATAGAATTATGCAACAACAAAGATTGATTTATTAAATACGAGGGGTAGAAATGTGTTAACTCGGACTTAGTTTATAACCGTTGTCTTACTCTGATATAGGGCTATACTCTATATATCAAGGTTATTCCTTTACTTATTTCTTATAAATCAACTTACTCGGCACCCCGTCTCCAAACAGGTTATCGCCCAATGTTGTGATCTTATTTCCCGTAGCCAATACATAGCGGAGATTGTCACATCCCATAAATGCGCCGAACTCGATAGCAGTCACGCTGGCCGGAAGTTCGAGTGTACCGCAAAGACGTCCGCAGTTACTGAATACACGCTGTCCGATCGATTTGAGATTATGAGGTAACTTCATTCTCAATAAATATTTTTTTTGTGAGAAAGTAAAGTCAGGGATAGCTGTTGCGTTTGTTCTGGAAATATCCACTGAAACAAGGTTCGGCATATAGTCGCGGATAAGTTTGAAGTCGGCGTTGTCCAGTTTGCCTTCTATGGTGAGGAAGTTGATGTCTCTGGGTTGCAGACCGGATTTCAGGATTTCTTCTTCCAGTTTGCCCATTGCTCCCACTTGCAAAGTGGTTTCTACCGGTTCTCCCTCTATGAAAGCAAACTTTTCCCACCTATTCTTATAACGGTATTCATCGCTGCTGCCCAGCGGAACGAAAATAGCGGTAATGCTGTCCGCCAATGCCTCCGGCAACAGGTTAGGAGCTGTCTTTTTCCGGATCTGGCAGATTTTCAGGTTCTCGCACCCTTTGAAGGCGGCGTCTTCGATGTTCTTGATTTTCTCGGAGAGAATTATTTTCTCCAGGGTGGCTTTACCTTTAGTCACTCCGTCTACGATGTTCGAGAAAGCGTAAGTAGGGATGAAGTTCGGCATATAAACGCAAAGTTTTCCGTTGGGATAGGTACCGGCTTTCCCGGTGTACATCTTGATGTCTGCATTCGAAATGTCCAATACTTTCAGGTTGGGAAATTCATCACGCAGATGTCTGAAGTCCTCGGCATTTATTTTACCGGTCAAAGTGAGGTGGGTGATACTGTTGGCCTCATCCTCCGTCATCATGGAAATCAGCGTTCCGGGTTTACTTACAAAATAAGTCTTGCTCACTTGGGCGACTGCTCCTAATGCATTGGCAGCCAATATGAAACTAATCAATAGTAGTTTAATTTTCATAATTTTGCAGATTTGTTCAGGCAAATATAGGAAAAATAGGTAAGAGATAGTGTTTTTTTATGTTTTATATCTAATTTTGTAGCCGGATTAACAAATTGTAAAAATGGAGGCAGAAAACATTGTGGATAAAAAAGAACTGAAGGGACTTCCTATATGGGCGTGTATTTTGCTGTTTATAGTGGTGTTTTTTGTGTTTATGTTGTTGTATAGTGCATTGATACAAGGATTCCTTTCATTGGTTCTTGGAGTGGAGGCCCGTCACCCCGGAATAGTGGGGTATATTCTGCAAGAGACGGGTATGCTTTTGACCGCTTTGACTTCTGCTGTTATCATGCTTCGTTTTGAACGGCGTCCGTTCTCAGACTTGGGCTTGTCTGTCAAAGGACATGCGCGAGGATTGTGGTACGGATTGCTGATAGCTGTTCTGTTTTATCTGGTTGGCTTCGGACTGTCTCTGCTTTTGGGAGAAATAGAAGTGACCGGTTTTAAGTTTGAACCGGTGAATTTGCTCGGTTCGTGGGTCTTTTTTCTGTTGGTGGCGTTGTTTGAAGAGATTCTGATGCGCGGCTATATTCTCGGACGACTGCTTCATACACGTATGAATAAATTCCTGTCGTTATTTATATCATCGGCATTGTTTGCCTTGTTACATATCTTCAATCCGGAAATAGATTTCTTGCCTATGCTCAATCTGCTACTTGCTGGCATGCTGCTGGGAGCTTCTTACTTGTATACAAAGAATCTTTGTTTCCCTATCTCCCTTCATCTTTTCTGGAACTGGATTCAGGGACCGGTGTTGGGCTACGAAGTGAGTGGTAACAATTTCATATCTTCTATGCTGACTTTGCATCTGCCCGAGGACAATGTACTGAATGGCGGAGCCTTCGGGTTTGAAGGCTCGCTCATTTGCACAGTACTTATGATTGTATTGACGATTCTGATTGTTTGGTGGGGGGAAAAGAGAGAGGCGATCAGTCTTGCGGTACCCCAATCATGCTAAGTTGGATTCGTTTGCGGTCGGTATCCACATTTATAATCTTGACCATAACTTGCTGGTGAATGGATACGATTTCCGTAGGGTCGGAAATATATCGTTCGGCCAGTTGGGAGAGGTGTACAAGGCCATTCTCCTTGATACCTATATCGACGAAGGCACCGAAATTAGTGATGTTGCCTACAATGCCCGGAAGTATCATTCCTTCGCGCAAGTCGTTGATCGTACGTACGTTCTTATCAAATTCGAATACCTTAATGGTTTTACGAGGGTCACGTCCCGGTTTGTCGAGTTCTTGTAGGATGTCCTGTAAGGTAGGCAGTCCGACGGTGGGAGTGAGATAGTCGGAGATATTGATTTTCTGCCGGAGTTCCTTGTTAGCTATCAGTTCGTCGACGGTACATTTCAGGTCTTTGGCCATTTGCTCTACGATGTGGTAGCTTTCCGGATGTACGGCAGTGTTGTCCAACGGATTTTTGGCTCCGGGGATACGGAGAAAGCCGGCACATTGCTCAAAGGCTTTGGCACCCATGCGTGGGACTTTCATCAGTTCTTTCCGTGAGTTGAAGGCTCCGTTTTCTACACGATAGTTTACGATGTTCTGTGCCAGTTGAGGTCCCAGGCCGGAGATATACGTCAACAAATGGCTACTGGCTGTGTTCAGGTTGACACCAACGAGGTTGACACAGTTTTCTACTGTCTGGTCGAGTGCTTTCTTTAGCTTTGTCTGGTCCACATCGTGTTGGTATTGACCTACGCCGATAGATTTGGGATCGATTTTAACCAGTTCCGCCAATGGGTCCATGAGACGGCGGCCGATAGAGACTGCTCCCCGTACTGTAACGTCATAGTCGGGAAACTCATCGCGAGCGATCTTGGAAGCTGAATAGATAGAAGCTCCTTGTTCACTGACCATGAATACGGGAATTTGGCGGTCAAACGTTTGACGGTTGATAAAGTCTTCCGTCTCGCGGCTGGCCGTTCCGTTGCCGATAGAGATTGCTTCTATCTGGTAGGCTTCTATCATCTTGCGGAGTTTGGAAGCGGCTTCGCCGGGTTTGTTGACCGGGGGATGCGGATAGATATTTTCATTATGTATCAGGTTACCTTGTGCGTCTAGGCAGACTACTTTGCATCCGGTACGGAATCCGGGATCAATTGCGAGCACCCGTTTCTGTCCCAATGGAGCGGTAAGCAGTAGCTGGCGGAGGTTTTCCGTGAACACGCGTATGGCTTCTTCGTCCGCTTTTTCTTTGGATTGGGCGGCAAATTCCGTTTCAATGGAGGGTTTGAGCAGACGTTTGTAGGCATCGGCAGTGGCTTCGCTTACCTGATGGCTGCATTCGTTATTGCCTCGTACGAATTGGCGTTCCAAACGTTCGATACACGTCTCATCATCCGGAGTGATAGAGACTTTCAGCAGTCCTTCCGATTCTGCACGGCGGATAGCCAGCAAACGGTGGGAGGTGCAGCGTTTCAGAGACTCGGAGAAGTCGAAGTAATCCCGGTATTTGGCAGCTTCATCCTCTTTGCCTTTTACTACTTTGGCGATGATCTCCGCCTGTCGTCCGAACTGGTTACGCACTGCGTTGCGGGCATGTTCGTCTTCGTTCACTTGTTCGGCGATGATGTCACGGGCACCTTTTAGGGCATCGTCTATGTCTTTCACGTCACCTTTGACGAAGGAGGAGGCGCGGACGGCAAGATTATTCTCCCGTTGTAGCAAGAGGATTGTGGCAAGCGGTTCGAGTCCTTTTTGGCGGGCGGCTTCCGCACGGGTTTTCCGTTTGGGTTTGTAGGGGAGATAGACATCTTCCAGTTCCGTAGGGTTCCAGGTGTCGTTGATGCGCTTCTCGAGCTCGGCGGTCAGTTTACCTTGTTCGGTGATAGTGCCGAGAATCGTTTCCTTGCGTTTGGCTATGTCGCACAGCTTATCGTGTTGCTCCTTGATCTGCTCTATTTGAACTTCATCCAGTCCACCCGTAGCTTCTTTACGGTAACGGCTGATGAATGGTATAGTGGCACCTTCACCCAAAAGATGAAGGGTGCTGGCGATTTGTCTTTCCGGTATGCCTAATGATCCGGAAATCATCTTGTGAAATAATTCCATAAACAGTTTTTTGAAAATGAATGAGCGACAAAAATACATATAAATCTGTTATACCCGACAAGTTTTGTTATATTTGCATGCAAAATAAAAAAGGTCGCAGATTAAAACAACACAATTATGTCGAGATATGTAGGATACCTGTTCGTCTGTATTCTTTGGCTGTTCGTGCCTATGGGGGCATGGGCTGTCTCTAAAGATAAGAATCCCATTCTGATTATCTGCTCCTATAATCCGGCAGCGCACCAGACTTCGGTCACCATTTCCGATTATATGGAAGAATATGGCAAACTGGGAGGGCAGCGTGACATTATCATTGAAAACATGAACTGCAAAAGTTTCTCGGAAGCTCCGCTCTGGAGTGATATGATGACGCAGATTCTTTCTAAATACCAGGGAGAGAAGCATCCGGGACAAATTATTTTATTGGGTCAGGAAGCATGGGCGGCTTATTTGTCACAAAGGGATTCGATGCAGATAAAAGTGCCGGTCATGTGTAGCCTCGCGAGTAGTAATATCGTAATATTACCGAAGGATACCGTGAAGAATCTTGATAGCTGGATGCCCGAATCCGTAGATATTTTTGTTGACCACATGGATATTCCGGAACTCGAATCGGGCTTTATCAATCAGTATGATATAGAGGGGAATATACGTATGCTCCGGGCGTTTTATCCAAAAACGGAGCATATCGCTTTTATATCGGATAATACGTATGGCGGTGTGACTATGCAGGCATTGGTACGGAAGGAAATGGAAAAGTTCCCCGATTTGGATTTGATTCTTATGGACGGGCGTAAGCATACTATCTACACGATTGTGGAGGAGTTGAGACATTTGCCGGAAAATACGGTTATTATGGTGGGGACTTGGCGTGTGGATATGAATGAGGGGTATTTCATGCGGAA
>PPYE01433348.1_pt1 | contig 14445 bp, 8 predicted proteins | sample 1559881 | NCBI WGS metagenome assembly PPYE01 (sample SAMN08240022, study PRJNA423297) | Human gut metagenome, whole genome shotgun sequencing project.
CCCGGTTGGCCTCGGCCATCTTGTGTGTATCCTCGCGCTTCTTGGCGGCGCCGCCGGCGCCGTTGCAGGCGTCCAGGATCTCGCCGGCCAGTCTTTCCTTCATGGTACGCTCGGAACGGTTTCTGGAGTAAGCGGTAAGCCAGCGCAGGCCCAGGGTCTGGCGGCGCTCAGGGCGCACCTCCATGGGCACCTGATAGGTGGAGCCGCCCACACGGCGGGCCTTAACCTCCAGGCTGGGCATCACGTTCTCCATGGCCTGCTCGAACACCTCCAGGGGCTCCTTGCCGGTCTTCTCCTGCACGATTTCAAAGGCACCGTACACAATCTTCTGGGCAACGCCCTTCTTGCCATCCAGCATGATGCTGTTGATCAGGCGGGTGACGAGCTTGGAATTATACATAGGATCGGGCAAAACATCGCGCTTTGCCACATTGCCTCTTCTTGGCATGATCTTCCCTCCTTCATAAAATGATATCATCGGTACTCGAAAGCACAAAAACTCCCGTTGGCCAATCCGGCAAATTACGGTCCCATGGGGATCAAAGTGTAATATGCCAATATTCCGCGGTTTTACGCGGTTCAGCCATACGATATTTTGCGATCAAGCGTGAAAGCAAGCGGAACGCTTACTTCTTGCCGGCCTTGGGCCGCTTGGCGCCGTACTTGGAGCGGGCCTGCATGCGCTTGGCAACGCCCTGGGCGTCCAGGGTGCCGCGGATGATGTGATACCGCACGCCGGGCAGGTCACGCACACGGCCGCCGCGGATCATGACCACGCTGTGCTCCTGCAGGTTGTGACCCACACCGGGGATGTAGGCCGTGACCTCAATGCCGTTGGACAACCGCACACGGGCAATCTTCCGCAGGGCGGAGTTGGGCTTCTTGGGGGTCTGGGTCTTCACAGTTGTGCACACACCGCGCTTCTGGGGGGAATCCTGGTCGATAGCGATTCGCTTCTTGGAGTTCCAGCCCTTGAGCAGGGCAGGCGCTTTGCTCTTCTTCTCAGCAACGGAACGGCCGTTGTTGATCAGCTGATTAAAGGTTGGCATATTGCACCTCCTCTTAAAAATATTTATGTGCTGGCGTTTTCGCCTTGGCACCAATCGTTTCGAGCGGGCGAAAAGGAAAGCGCCCCGGCTAAGCCGGAGCGCGGTTTTCCTAAACTTTTCACAGAAATTCCCGTCTCTCCCCCGCCTGTTTTGGCAAGGAAAAAGCCGGTTTCACCTGAAAACCGCTCGGTTTATTATTATAACACCAGGGTTTTAGGTCTGTCAAGTTTTTTCTCGATTTATGGGGCTTTTCAGGCGCCGGCCTGCTGGGGCTCTTCCAGCTCCGTCTCTTCCTCCGTGTCCTCCGTGGAGAGGTTCTCATCCTCCAGGTCCTCCTGGAAGAGGTCTTCCTCCTCGGGCTGGAAATCCTCTTCCCTCTCCTCCTCGCGGGTAGCGGGGGCAGGGCCTTCGTCATCCGGCCCATTCACAGACTGGATTTCCACATCGCTGTAGCACTTCATGCCCGTGCCGGCGGGAACCAGCTTGCCGATGATGACGTTCTCCTTCAGGCCGATCAGGTGGTCCACCTTGCCCTTGATGGCGGCATCCGTGAGAACACGGGTGGTCTCCTGGAAGGAGGCGGCGGACAGGAAGGAATCGGTGGCCAGAGAGGCCTTGGTGATGCCCAGCAGGATGGGGGTATAAGTGGCCTCGCGCAGCTCGGTCTCGCCGTTGGCGATGCGCTCCCGGATCTTCTCGTTGGCGGAAAGCACCTCGTTCTTGTCAGCCAGGGCGCTGACCAGCAGGCCCGTATCGCCGGCGTCATCCACCCGCACCTTGCGGAGCATCTGGCGGACGATGATCTCAATGTGCTTATCATTGGTATCCACGCCCTGCATGCGGTACACACGCTGCACTTCTTGGATGAGGTAATCCTGGACCTCCTGGGTGCCGCTGATAGCCAGCACGTCATGGGGATTGACAGAGCCCTCTGTAATGCGCTTGCCGCGCTTGATATACTCGCCTTCCTTCACCGTCAGGCGGCTGCCGAAGGGGATGAGGTAAGAGCGGGAATCGCCGGTCTCCTCGTTGGTGACCACCACATGGCGGTTTTTCTTGATCTCCTGGAAGGAGACCTTGCCGTCGATCTCATTGATGATTGCCACATGCTTGGGACGGCGCGCCTCAAACAGTTCTTCCACGCGGGGAAGACCTTGGGTGATATCCTCCTCACTGGCAACGCCGCCTGTGTGGAAGGTACGCATGGTCAGCTGGGTGCCGGGCTCGCCGATAGACTGGGCGGCGATGATGCCCACGGCCTCGCCCACAGTGACGGGCTTGCCGTTGGCCAGGGACGCGCCATAGCACTTGCGGCACACGCCGTTCTTGGCGCGGCAGTTGAGCACCGAACGGATCTTGATGCGCTCTGTACCGCGGGAGACGATCAGGTCCGCGTCCTCATCACTCATCAGCTTATCTTTGGAGACGAGCACATTGCCATTCTCGTCGCAGTAATCCTCCACCAGGTAACGGCCCACCAGGCGCTCCTTCAGGGACTCGATGGACTCAGGGCCGCTGGTGATCTCGAAGACCTCCAGGCCCTCGGTGGTGCCGCAGTCATCCTCCAAGATGATGACCTCCTGGGAGACATCCACCAGACGCCGGGTTAGGTAACCGGAGTCAGCGGTCCGCAGGGCGGTGTCGGCCAGGCCCTTCCGGGCGCCTCGGGAGGAGATGAAGTATTCCAGAATGTTCAGGCCCTCACGGTAGTTGGCCCGAATGGGGATTTCGATGGTCTTACCAGAGGTGTTGGCGATCAGGCCGCGCATACCGGCCAGCTGCCGGATCTGGGACATGGAGCCTCGGGCGCCGGAGTCGGCCATCATGTAGATGGGGTTGTACCGGTCCAGCCCCTTCTGCAGGGCGTCGGTCACGTCGCTGGTGGCCTTTTCCCAGGTGCGCAGCACCGCGTTGTAGCGCTCGGAATCGGACAGGAAGCCCTCGGCGTACTCGGCGCGGATCTCGTCGATCTCCTTGTCGGCAGCGGCCAGGATATCCTTTTTGGACTCAGGGATGGTGGCGTCGCACACGGCCACCGTGATGCCGCTGATGGTGGAGTACTTGTAGCCCTGGGCTTTAATCTCATCCAGCACCTCAGCGGTGTGCTCCGTGCCGTGGACCTTGATGCAGCGGTCGATGATCTGGCCCAGCTGCTTCTTGCCCACCAGGAAGTCCACTTCAAACTTCAGGGCGTCCTCGGGGGTGGAGCGGTCCACATAGCCCAGATCCTGGGGGATGGGCCGGTTGAAGATCATGCGGCCCATGGTGGTCTCTACCAGGCCGCTGACCGGCGTGCCATTGAAGTCCACCGTGCGGCGGACCTTGATCTTAGAGTGAAGGGTGATGTCCTTGGCATCGTAGGCCATCATGGCCTCGTCCATGTTGCGGAACACCTTGCCCTCGCCCTTCTCCCCGTCCTTGTCCAGGGTCAGGTAGTAGGAACCCAGCACCATGTCCTGGGTGGGCACGGTGACGGGGCTGCCGTCGGCAGGCTTCAACAGGTTGTTGGCGGCCAGCATCAGGAAACGGGCCTCGGCCTGGGCCTCGGCGCTCAGGGGCACATGCACGGCCATCTGGTCGCCGTCAAAGTCCGCGTTGTAGGCGGTGCACACCAGGGGGTGCAGCTTCAGGGCGCGACCCTCCACCAGCACGGGCTCGAAGGCCTGGATGCCCAAACGGTGCAGGGTGGGCGCGCGGTTCAAGAGCACGGGGTGGTTTTTGATAACCACTTCCAGAGCGTCCCACACCTCGGGCTTGGCGCGCTCCACAGACTTGCGGGCGGCCTTGATGTTGCCCACGGCGCCAGTCTCCACCAGGCGCTTCATCACGAAGGGCTTGAACAGCTCCAGGGCCATCTCCTTGGGCAGGCCGCACTGATACATCTTCAGCTCGGGGCCCACCACGATAACGGAACGGCCGGAGTAGTCCACACGCTTGCCCAGCAGGTTCTGGCGGAAGCGGCCCTGCTTGCCCTTGAGCATGTCGCTCAAAGACTTCAAAGGCCGGTTGTTGGGGCCGGTGACAGGACGGCCGCGGCGGCCGTTGTCGATCAAGGCGTCCACCGCCTCTTGGAGCATGCGCTTCTCATTGCGGACGATGATATCCGGGGCGCCCAGCTCCAACAGGCGCTTTAAGCGGTTGTTCCGGTTGATGACCCGGCGGTACAGGTCGTTCAGGTCGCTGGTGGCGAAGCGTCCGCCGTCCAGCTGGACCATGGGGCGGATATCGGGGGGGCAAACGGGCACCGCGTCCAGAATCATCCACTCCGGGCGGTTGCCGGAGACCCGGAAAGCCTCTACCACTTCCAGGCGCTTGAGGATGCGCACCCGCTTTTGGCCGGAGGCTGTCTCCAGCTCCTCCTTCAGCTCCTGGCTGGTCTTTTCCACGTCGATGTCTTCCAGCAGCTTCTTGATGGCCTCGGCGCCCATGCCGGCCTCGAAATCGTCCTCGTATTTCTCCTTCAGGTCCCGGTACTCTTTCTCCGTGAGGGTCTGCATTTTCGACAGCTCGCGCACGTTGCCGGGATCGGTGACGATATACATGGAGAAGTACAGAACCCGCTCCAGCACCCGGGGAGAGAGGTCCAGGATCAGGCCCATGCGGGAGGGAATCCCCTTGAAGTACCAAATGTGGGACACGGGGGCCGCCAGTTCAATGTGGCCCATGCGCTCCCGGCGCACCTTGCTGCGGGTGACCTCCACGCCGCAGCGGTCGCAGATCTTGCCCTTGTAGCGGATGCGCTTATACTTGCCGCAATGGCACTCCCAATCCTTAATGGGCCCAAAGATGCGCTCGCAGAACAGGCCGTCCCGCTCGGGCTTCAGAGTGCGGTAGTTAATGGTCTCGGGCTTTTTTACCTCGCCATGGGACCATTCGCGGATCTGGTCGGGAGAAGCAAGTCCGATCTTGATTGATTCAAACGTGTTAAACTCCATAAACTCTGTTCTCCCTTCTTAGAACTCGTCATCAGCGCTGTCTTCAAAGCTGTAATCGTCGTCGGTATAGCTGTCCTCCTCCAGCAGGGGCTCTCCATTCTCATCCTCCATGGAGTAGCCCTCCAGATCGTCGGCCACGTTCTGCTCGTCGAAATGCTGGAAGCCCATATCGTCATCTTCATCAAAGTTCTGCTTCAGGTCAATCTCCTGGTTGTCCTTATCCAGCACCTTCACATCCAGGCCCAGGGACTGCAGCTCCTTAATGAGCACCTTGAAGGACTCGGGAATGCCGGGCTTGGGGATGTTCTGGCCCTTGACGATGGCCTCATAGGTCTTGACACGGCCCACCACGTCGTCGGACTTGACAGTGAGGATCTCCTGCAGGGTGTAGGCAGCGCCGTAGGCCTCCAGGGCCCACACTTCCATTTCGCCAAAGCGCTGGCCGCCGAACTGAGCCTTGCCGCCCAGAGGCTGCTGTGTGACCAAGGAGTAGGGACCGGTGGAGCGGGCATGGATCTTATCGTCCACCAGGTGGTGCAGCTTCAGGTAATACATGTAGCCCACGGTGACCGGGTTGTCAAAATACTCGCCGGTGCGGCCGTCGCGCAGCCAGAACTTGCCGTCCTCCGGCAGGCCGCCCATGCGGAAGCACTCCCGGATATCGGCCTCGTGAGCACCGTCGAAGACGGGGGTCATAATTTTCCAGCCAAGAGCCTTGGCGGCCATGCCCAGATGGACCTCCAGCACCTGCCCGATATTCATACGGGAGGGCACGCCCAGGGGGTTGAGCACGATATCCAGGGGAGTGCCGTCGGGCAGGAAGGGCATTTCCTCCTCCGGCAGGATGCGGGACACCACGCCCTTGTTGCCGTGGCGGCCGGCCATCTTGTCGCCCACGCTGATCTTCCGGCGCTGGGCAATGTAGCAGCGCACCACCTTATTGACGCCGGGGGACAGCTCATCGTGGCTGTTTTCCCGGGTAAAGACCTTCACATCCACCACCACGCCGTACTCGCCGTGGGGCACCCGCAGGGAGGTATCCCGGACCTCCCGGGCCTTTTCGCCGAAGATGGCCCGCAGCAGGCGCTCCTCAGCGGTCAGCTCGGTCTCGCCCTTGGGCGTGACCTTGCCCACCAGGATGTCGCCGGCACGGACATCGGCGCCCACACGGATGATGCCCCGGTCGTCCAGGTCCTTCAGAAGCTCTTCGTTCACATTGGGGATATCCCGGGTGATCTCCTCGGGCCCCAGCTTGGTGTCCCGGGCCTCCATCTCGTACTCCTCAATGTGGATAGAGGTGTACATATCGTTGCGCACGATCTTCTCATTCAAGAGGACGGCGTCCTCATAGTTGTAGCCTTCCCAGGTCATAAAGCCGATAAGGGCGTTTTTGCCCAGGCTGATCTCGCCGTTCTTAATGGCGGGGCCGTCGGCAATGACGTCGCCCTCTTCCACCCGGTCGCCCACGCTGACCACAGGCACCTGGTTGATGCAGGTGCTTTGGTTGGAGCGCATGAACTTGATAATCTGGTAGTCATCAATATCGCCGTTATCCGAGGTGACCCGCACCAGGTCCGCGCTGACAGACTTTACCACGCCGCCCCGCTTGGCCAGCACGCACACGCCGGAGTCCACGCCTGCCTTGTACTCCATACCGGTGCCCACAATGGGGCTTTCGGTGCGCAGCAGAGGCACAGCCTGTTTCTGCATGTTAGAGCCCATCAGGGCGCGGTTGGCGTCATCGTTTTCCAGGAAGGGGATCATAGCCGTGGCAACAGAGACCACCATGCGGGGACTGATATCCATGTAATCAGCCTGGGAGGCATTCACCTCCACGAACTCGTCACGATGGCGGCTCATCACCTTGCTGTGGACAAAACGGCCTTCCTCATCCAAGGGCTCGTTGGCCTGGGCCACAATGAACTGGTCCTCCATATCGGCGGTCATATAGACCACGTCCTTGGTGACAATGCCGGTCTCTTTGTCCACCCGGCGGTAGGGCGTCTCAATGAAGCCGTACTCGTTGATACGGGCAAAGGTGGCCAAGTAGGAGATCAGGCCGATGTTGGGGCCTTCCGGGGTCTCGATGGGGCACATGCGGCCATAGTGGGTATAATGTACGTCGCGGACCTCAAAACTGGCGCGGTCGCGGGACAGGCCGCCGGGACCCAGGGCGGAAAGGCGCCGCTTGTGGGTCAGCTCGGACAGGGGATTGTTCTGGTCCATGAACTGGGACAGGGGCGAAGAACCGAAGAACTCCTTCACCGCCGCCACCACCGGACGAATGTTGATCAGGCTGTGGGGGGTCAGGGTCTCCAGGTCCTGGGCCTGCAGGGTCATGCGTTCCCGGATGACACGCTCCAGGCGGGAGAAGCCGATGCGGAACTGGTTCTGCAGCAGCTCGCCCACAGAGCGGATGCGCCGGTTGCCCAGGTGGTCGATGTCATCCGTGGTGCCCAGGCCCACGGCCAGGCAGTTCATATAGTTGATGGAGGCAAAAATGTCATCCACCGTGATGTGGTTGGGGATCAAGTCGGCCTTACGGGCGCGCAGGGCGTCCTTCAGCTCCTCCTCATCCTGGGCGGATTCCAGAATCTCAGAGAGCACACGATAGCACACGCGCTCGTTGATGCCACACTCGGCCTTGGCGTCAAACCCCACATACTTCTGGATATCCACCATGCCGTTGGAGATGATCTTCACCTCTTTGTCGTTCACGGTGACCACGGCCACCATGACGCCGGCGTCATCCATGGCGTCCGCCATTTCCTTGGTGACAGTCTGGCCGGGCTCGCCCATCACTTCCCCCGTGGAGGGGTTGGCCACAGGCTGGGCCAGCACCTGGCCCACCAGGCGGCCCTCCAGGCGCAGCTTTTTGTTGTATTTATAGCGGCCCACGCGGGAGAGGTCGTACCGGCGGGGGTCGAAGAACAGGCCGTGGATATGGGCCTGCGCGCTCTCGATGGTGGGGGGCTCGCTGGGGCGCAGCTTGCGGTAAATCTCAAACAGGCCCTCTTCCATCGTCTTACAGGTGTCCTTTTCAATGGTGGCGCGCATGCGGTCATCGTCGCCAAAGAAGTCCAGAATTTCCTGGTCCGTGCCAAGGCCGAGGCAACGAATGAACACCGTGATGGGGATTTTGCGGTTCTTGTCGATGCGCACATAGAACACATCGTTTACGTCGTTTTCATATTCCAGCCAGGCGCCCCGGTTGGGGATGATGGTGGAGGAGAACAGCTCCTTGCCAGAGCGGTCATAATCCATTTTGTAGTACACGCCGGGAGAACGAACCAGCTGGGAGACAATGACGCGCTCGGCGCCATTGATGACAAAGGTGCCGCTTTCGGTCATCAGGGGGAAATCACCCATAAAGACCTCGGACTCCTTGATCTCGCCGGTCTCCTTGTTCAGCAGGCGCGCGGTCACCCGAAGAGCGGCCGCATAGGTGGCGTCCCGCTCCTTGCACTCGGACACGCTGTAATTGGGCTTGTCATCAAGCTTGTAGTCCACAAAATCGAGAACAAGGTTGTTGTTGAAATCCGTGATGCCCGAGACATCCTGGAACACCTCTTTCAGCCCCTCGTGCAGGAACCACTCGTAAGAGTTCTTCTGGATCTCGATTAAGTTCGGCATTTTCAGGACTTCCTCGATCTTGCCGAAGCTCATTCGAGTATTCTTGCCCAATTGAACCGGTTTCACATTCACCATTTGGTTCAGCCACTCCAATCCTTTTAGTTTTGTATCACCCGCACACACAGGGCATCCGCCTTGTACCCCGAGGCGCGGCCCGACCTAGAGCAGAAGCATTTTCCACAAAAAAACACATTTTTCCCATTACACACTTGATTCTTACGAAACCTTGTGCTATACTTTACAAAAATGAGTTTGGGGTACTCCTACCCATGATGATGCAGTATATTAGTATAATGCAACCAAAATCCTTTGTCAAGTGGTTTTGGCGTTTTTTCCGCCCTTGCGGCGGATTTTTTCCTTTTTTGCCCCTCTTTCCTACCGGCACATAAAAAAACACACCCGCGCCAGGGTGTGTTTTTTTATGTTGTTCCGGCTTGTGGCCCGCCGCCGCAGCCATCCTGCCCCTCCCCTTCCCCGCAGGCACAAGGGGACGCTTCACAGATCTGCGCGAAGGTGTAGGAGCCCAGCTCCCGCCGGACGTCCTCGGAAATCTTTTCGTATATCGTGTGCAGGCGGCAGTGTTCCCGCCCGCAGCTGTATTCCTCCTTTTGGCAGCGGCTGAGCATGTAGGGGCCTTCCACCAGCTCGATGACCTGCCGCAGGGTGATGTCCTCGGGGGATTTGGCAAGGGTATATCCGCCCTTTGCTCCCTTAAAGGAGCAAACCATCCCCTCCCGCACCAGTTCCCGCAGGATTTTCAGGGCGAACCGCAGGGGAATCTGGGTCTCCTCGGAGATGCTGCGGGCATCCCGGCGCTCCCTGTGCTTGGTCAAGTACTCTACGATGCGGACCGCGTAATCCGCCTCTAATGTCATTACCATAGAATCGCTTGCTCCTGTCCGTTCCCAATAGGGCCTGGGACACTCAATCCAAAAAGTCCTTCAGCTTCTTGCTGCGGCTGGGGTGGCGCAGCTTCCGCAGGGCCTTGGCCTCGATCTGGCGGATGCGCTCCCGGGTGACGTTGAACTCCTTGCCCACCTCTTCCAAGGTGCGGGAACGGCCGTCTTCCAGGCCAAAGCGCAGGCGCAGCACCTTCTCCTCCCGGGGGGTGAGGGAATCCAGCACGCTGCCCAGGGTCTCCTTCAGCAGGGTATGGGAGGCGGCGTCCGCCGGGGCAGGGGCGTCGTCATCCGGGATGAAATCCCCCAGATGGCTGTCCTCCTCCTCGCCGATGGGGGTCTCCAGAGAGACAGGCTCCTGGGCCACCCGCATGATCTCCCGCACCTTGTCCACGGGCATATCCAGCTCCTCGGCAATCTCCTCGGCGCTGGGCTCCCGGCCATTGGCGTGGAGCAGCTGAGAGGAAACCTTCTTCACCTTATTGATGGTCTCCACCATGTGGACAGGGATGCGGATGGTGCGGGCCTGGTCGGCAATGGCGCGGGTGATGGCCTGGCGGATCCACCAGGTGGCGTAGGTGGAGAATTTGAAGCCCTTGGTATAATCGAACTTCTCCACAGCTTTGATCAGGCCCAGGTTGCCCTCCTGGATCAAGTCCAGGAACTGCATACCGCGGCCCAGATAGCGCTTGGCAATGCTGACCACCAGCCGCAGGTTGGCCTCAGAAAGGCGCTTTTTAGCGGCCTCATCCCCATTGGTGATGCGCACCGCCAGGTCCACCTCCTCGTCGGGGGTCAGCAGCGGCACCCGGCCAATTTCCTTCAAATAGACCTTTACCGGGTCGTCAATGGAAACGCCGTCAGCGCCCACGCTGGGGTCCAGGTTGTCCAGGCCCTCTGCCTTGGCCAGCTCTTCGTCGTCAATGGTGATATCATCAAAGTCCTCTACGATCTCTACGCCCTGGGTCTCTAAGGTGTCATAGAATTTCTCAATCTGCTCCGGGTCGAAATCCAGTTCCCCCAAAGCGTCCAGGATCTCCTTGGTAGAGAGCTGGCCCTTGCTCTTGCCCAGCTCTAAAAGGTCCTTGATGACTGTTTTCTTATCCGGTTGTGCCGCCATGTCTCTAACCATTCCTTTCCTATTTCCAAACAAATGGGTTCCCTTATTTTCTGCGTTTCAGTTCTTCCAAATAGCGCCTCAGGTCCTCCTCTGAGGCATTTCGGATTGCGGCGGGATCGGCAAAGCCCCCCTCGTTCTCCAAGATGGAGCAGTAGCCCTCCACATCCTCCCAAGAGGGAGGCACCTCACGGCGCTGGGCGAGGATCCGCGCCAGCTCGGAGAGCTCCTCCTGGGTCAGCTCTCCGGAGAGGTCGGAGAGGGTGGTTTCGCTCTGTTTAGTCTTGCCCAGCAAAAGAGCGTATACTCTGCGGTTCCACTGGGTGACGAATTTTTCCGGAGGAAGGCGTTCTTCCAGCTGCCGCGCCTTCTCCTGGTGGGCGAAAAGGTAGGCCAAGATACCTTCTTCCGCCAGGGCCGCCCGCATGTGCCGCTGCTTTTCCGGGTTGCCCACGGTGCGGGCCGCCGCCACCTGCTGCTGGGCCTTCAGCTGCTCCCTGCGGCGCTGCCGGTTAACCCCGGCCGCCGCCCGCTTGGCCGACGCCATAACGCTCTCCTTCCCCACGCCGGTCTCCTCCGCCAGCCTGCCGGCATAGAGATCCAGCTCGATGGGGTCCCGCAGGGGAGCCAACACCTGGCTGACAGCCTCCTGGAGGTACTGCTTTTTCCCGTCCGCGGAGGAGAGGTCGTACTTTTCCTGCACTTTGGAGAGCCGGTACTCCGTGTCGTTGCCGCTTTGCTCAATCAGACGCTTGAAGCGCAGGGGGCCGTCCTGGGGGTCCGAGCGGAAAAACTCATCCGGGTCTTTATTTCCCGGCACCGTAATCACCCGCACCAACAGGCCCGCGTTTTTCAAGATGGGGATAGCCCGCTGGGTAGCCCGCTGGCCCGCCTCGTCAGAATCATAGCAAATGACAGCCTCATCAGCGTAGCGGCGGATAATGCGTGCCTGCTCCTCCGTGAGGGCAGTGCCCAGAGAGGCAATGGCATTGGTGAAGCCCGCCCGGTGCAGGGCGATGACGTCCATGTAGCCCTCTGCCAGGATCAGCTGCCGGGAGCCGGAGTCCTTGGCGAAGTTCATAGCGAACAGGCCGCTGCTCTTGTGGTACACCGGGGTGTCGGATGTATTGATATACTTGGGCTTTTCATCGGTAAGGATGCGCCCGCCGAAGGCTACCACATTGCCCCGCAGGTCAAAAATGGGAAACATGACGCGGCCCCGGTAGCGGTCGTAAAGATAGCCTTTTTTGGAGAGCCGCACCATATCCGACTGCAAAAGCTCCTCCTGGGTGTAGCCCTTGGCCTTCAAGTGGTCTGTCAGGGCATAGCCGCTCTCCGGGGCGTAGCCCAGGCCAAAATGGCGGATCGTCTTCCCGTCCAGCCCCCGGGCCCTGAAATAGTCCAGGCCGGGCTTTCCCTCCGGGGTGGAGAGGATGCCAAAGTAGAAGCGGCCGGCCTCCCGGTTGATCTCCAATATACGGGTGCGCAGCCGGGACATGGACAGGTCCGCCCCCTCTTCGGGCAGGGACAGGCCCGCCCGCTGGGCCAGAAACCGCACTGCCTCGGTAAAGTCCAGGTTCTCCACGCCCATGATAAACGCGATCACGTCCCCGCCCTTGTTGCAGCCAAAGCAGAAAAAGGAGTTGTTCTCTGGATAAACACAGAAGGAGGGGGTTTTCTCGTTGTGGAAGGGGCACAGCCCCACCAGGTTCTTGCCCCGGCGCCGCAGGTTTACATAGGAGGCCGCTATATCCTCAATGCGGTTGCGGTCATTCAGCTCCCGGAGAAATTCCGGTGGAAACGGCATGGGCTGGCTCCCTCCTTTTCTGCAATGATGTTTTTTGGGGCTTACAGGCCCAAGTTCCAGGCCTTGGGGATGAACAAGTCCTGATAGCAGGCCACGGCGTAGTGGTCGGTCATGCCGGCCACATAGTCGCAGGACGCGGTCTCCACGCCCTCCTCCTCGGCGATGCGCTTCATGTAATCCGGCAGGTAATCCGGGTTCCGGAAGTGGTTGAACAGGCTGTGGATGATATGGGGCACTTTCCGCTCCTCCCGCTTGGCGTACTCATTTAAGTACACCGCCTGGTACATGAAGTCGCTGAGTTCCTCATAGGCCCGGTAGGTGACCTCATCCATAGCGATCTTCCCCTCGTGGCTGTTTTCCACCACTGAGCGGATGAGGGAGGTGATGCGCTGCGTTTTGGAGCTGCCCAGCACATCGGTGATGGACTGGGGGATCTCCTCCTCCCGCAGGACGCCCGCCCGGATGGCATCGTCGATATCGTGGTTCATGTAGGCGATCTTGTCCGCCCAGCGGATGATGCGCCCCTCGGCAGTGTCGGCCTCCAGGCCGGTGGTGTGGCACAAAATGCCGTTGCGCACCTCGTAGGTGAGGTTGAGCCCGCGGCCGTCTTTTTCCAGGCGCTCCACCACCCGCAGGCTCTGCTCGTAGTGGCGGAAACCGTGGGGCAGCAGGGCGTTGAGCGCCCGCTCTCCCGCATGGCCAAAGGGAGTGTGCCCCAGGTCATGGGCCAGCGCCACCGCCTCTGTCAGGTCTTCATTCAGGCGCAGGGCCCGGGCAATGGTGCGGGCGATCTGAGAGACCTCTAAGGTGTGGGTCAGCCGGGTGCGGTAGTGGTCCCCTTCCGGGGAGAGAAACACCTGGGTCTTGTGCTTGAGACGGCGGAACGACTTACAGTGGATAATCCGGTCCCGGTCCCGCTGGTAGGGGGTGCGCATCTCACACTCTTCCTCGGGGCGCTGGCGGCCCCGTGTGTTGGACGAAAGCGCCGCCCAGGGCGCCAGCATCTCTCGTTCCATGGCTTGGGTCTGCTCACGAATGGTCATAGCCTGTCCCATCCTTTCACCAATTCCAATTCGGTTACCTCACGTCCGTCTTTGCAAGGCTTCCCCTTGTATAGGGGTTCCTTACTGTCTTATACGCACTTTTCTGGGAAAATGCTTGCCTCTTTTGAAAAAATTTGAAAAACCTTCACTCCACCGCAAAGGGGAAGAACCGCCTGCCCGCCTCTTGAACGGAGCAGCGGCCGCTGGTGGCATCGGCCAGCTTTCGCTCCAGAGCGGGCAGCTGTTCCGGCGCCAGGTGGAAGGACAGGCTCACCCGCTCTAAAAACTGGGTGTCATCCACCACACCGCCGCATTCGGGAACCAAGGCCGCCACCTTGCCGTACAGCGAGTAATCACAGGAGGCGGAAAGCAGCAGACACTCCCGCATCTGGATTTTCCCCGCGGCCGTCAAGGCGATGGAGGCGGTGTGGGAGTAAGCCCGGATAAGCCCGCCGCCCCCCAGGAGGATGCCGCCGAAGTAGCGGGTGGCCACCACAACAGCGTCCACCACGCCAGCCTTCCTCATGGTGTCCATCACCGGAAGGCCCGCGGTGCCCTGGGGCTCCCCGTCATCAGAGAAGCGGGCGGTGTTCCCCTCCCGCAGAATGTAGGCGAACACATTGTGGGAGGCGTCCCAATAGCGGGACTTTTTTTCCTGGATGAAGCGAAGGGCCTCCTCCTCGGTCTTCACCGGACGGCAGGCGCCGATGAACCGGGACTTCTTTTCAATGAACTCATCCGAGGCCTCCCGTTCTACGGTGATGTATTCCACGGCGCTTCTCCCCCTTTCTCTAAAAATAAAGACAGGCGGCGCGAAACCGCACCGCCCATCCCCCGGGCACAAGGCCCGCTATTCCGTCCATGCCGCTTGGCACAGGAACACTTACTTGTCCTGCAGGCCGTAGCGCTTCTTGAACATATCCACGCGGCCGCTGGTATCCACCAGCTTCTGCTTGCCCGTA
>PPYE01776830.1_pt1 | contig 14444 bp, 11 predicted proteins | sample 1559881 | NCBI WGS metagenome assembly PPYE01 (sample SAMN08240022, study PRJNA423297) | Human gut metagenome, whole genome shotgun sequencing project.
ATCGGGCACATGCGGCTGTAGTGCGAGTTGTGAACGTCGCGGACGGCCGTCGGCACGTTGGTACGGCGGCTGGAGCCGGACTTGTGGCCGGCAAGACCACCAGGGCCGAGTGCGGACAGACGGCGCTTGTGGGTCAGACCGGTCAGGGGGTTCGCCTGGTCCATGAACTGCGAGAGCTGCGAGGAACCGAAGAACTCCTTGATGGAGGCCACGATCGGGCGGATGTTGATCAGCGACTGCGGAGTGATCTCGTCGATGTCCTGGGAGCTCATGCGCTCACGGACGACGCGCTCCATACGGCTCATGCCGATACGGAACTGGTTGGCGACAAGCTCGCCGACGGTACGGATGCGGCGGTTGCCGAAGTGGTCGATGTCGTCGACCTTGAAGCCCTGCTCGCCGGCAGCGAGGGACAGGAGGTAGCGCAGCGTCGCGACGATATCCTCGTCGGTGAGCACCGTGACCTCTTCCTCGGTGGTGAGGTTGAGCTTCTTGTTGACCTTGTAACGACCGACGCGGGCCAGGTCGTAGCGCTGCGGATTGAAGAGCAGACCCTCGAGCAGGCTGCGGGAAGCGTCCACGGTGGGAGGCTCACCCGGGCGCAGACGACGGTAGATCTCGATGAGGGCGTCCTCGCGAGTGAGGGCGGTGTCGCGCTCCAGGGTGCGCTTGATCACATCGGAGTTGCCGAGCAGCTCGATGATGTCGTCATTGGTGACGGCGATGCCAAGGGCGCGCAGGAACATCGTGGCGCTCTGCTTGCGCTTACGGTCGATGGAGACCATGAGCTGGTCGCGCTTGTCGACCTCAAACTCAAGCCAGGCACCGCGGGACGGGATGATCTGGGCCTTGTAGATCTGCTTGCCCGAATCCATCTCGGAGCTGTAGTACACGCCCGGGGAGCGGACGAGCTGCGAGACGACGATACGCTCGGTACCGTTGATGATGAAGGTGCCCTGATCGGTCATCATGGGGAAGTCGCCCATAAAGACGAGCTGCTCCTTGATCTCGCCGGTCTCCTTGTTGGTGAGACGGACGTCGGTCAGAAGCGGAGCCTGATAGGTCATATCCTTCTCGCGGCACTCCTCGACGGTGTGCGCGGGGTCGCCGAACTGATGCTCGCCGAAGGTAACCTCGAGAACATGGTTCTGGCTCTGGATGGGGCTGGATTCCTTGAACGCCTCACGAAGGCCCTCGTCCTTAAAACGCTCAAAGGATTCCCTTTGAACAGAGATAAGGTTGGGGAGCTCCATGGCCTCCGGGATTTTCCCGAAGCTGACGCGCTTGCGCTCAGTGGCAGTGTATGCGTAGGTCACCAGGTTTTTCCTCCTTCACGGAAATGCTCGGTGGGTTGGCGAGGCATAGCTTCGCCAGTTATCGCAACCTAATAGTTTATCAGGTACCGACCGTTGGGCAAGAAAAGCCTTGACGCGATTGAGTTTTTGGAGTAGCAAAGTTTTTCGACGGGAAAGGTGCAGGTAGATGGGTGTGTATCGAACATCTGTTCATATATTTTCTGTGAACAGAGTTGCTGATGCGCGCCGCAGAATGGCGGAATGGCGGTGAGGGTTAATCGGGCGGAAACTACGTCCCGTTTTGAGGCCTCAAACTGGGACGCGCTTTCCGGTTGAGCCCTGTTTGGGAAAGCGTGTCCCGTTCTGAGCCGATATTCTGGGTCGCACTTTCCGCTAGGGGCCCCAACCGGAAAGCGCATCCCAGAATTCAGCCAAATTGTGGGTCGTACTTTCCGGCAGGATGCGACAAAGGGACCGCCGCTTTATCACATCCGTTTGGCAATGTTGCGCAACAGATTCTTCGAATTCAGCGTGAAGATACTTGATAGTTACGTATAACTCAACGAAAGGATTGCCATGTTCAAGAGCATCCGAAAAGGCGGGAGGATCGCCGCCGTGGCCATCGGCCTCATCGCAGCACTGACCCCGCTCGCCACCCCCCCCCGCAGCATTAGCTGACGGCCTGCCGACACCGGAGCTGGAGAAGTCGTACACCTTTAAGAACACGGCCATCGAAGCTCTTACGGACGATGAGGACTATGCGATCTTAAGGGCCTATCAGCGCAACGACGATGAGGATGATGGCTATTCCACCGTCGGCTATTCCGTTCTCGATCTCTCGAATGGATCGACTAAGGACATCAAGATACCGAAAGCCAGTCTCGAATCCGTACAGACGCAAGCGGGATGTGTCACTTGGCTTGACGGCAACAACCTCGCCATCTATTCGGTTAATGACCAGAAGACAAGCAACCACCCCATCGAACTTAAAAAGTATGCAGAAACATATGTTGAGCTTTCAACGAATGGCAAAGTTGCCGCCATTGCATACGAAAATGAAGATTTTGATTTAAAGCGGATTGACGTTTACGATCTTGAAGCCAACAAGATGATCGAGTCATATAAATGCGCCAAAAACGACGAGCGTCACCTGTTGTCGAACGACGGGAAGCGGCTTTATGTAACCTCTTTAGGCGATAACGGATCGTCCAAGCTGACGACTATAGATACGTCGAGTGGCTCGACGAAGACTCAAACAATTCCCTTTACGGGCGGCAAATGCATGGTAAGAAAAGCAGGGTCAGACACTGTATATGTCGGCGGTAGCATTTGCGATACTCTGGCGAAATTCGACTACGATGGAAATGTTGAATTCCTCGCTGACGGCCAGTTGTTTAACTTCGTGATCCCTTATGACAACTTCCTGTTTGCCGCCAAGATTAGCCGGAAAAATAATGAGGCAGATTTTGATTCCATCCACTACACAATGTTGAATGACCGTGGCGAGGAAATCGGAACGGTCAGTCCCGCATTTAAGGATACAGACGACTCTCATTACGGTTTCCGGGACTTTTCCAAGTGTGGCGACATGACGCTTGTCAGTCTCGAAAAAAGAGTCGCCTCAAATTCAGAATCCAATTCGAACTCCGATGCAGATGCCGAGGATAGCAAAACATCCATTTCTGCATACCTCGCAGAGACGAGCACCGGGCAGAAAACCAAATTGCCGATCAAGACCGAAAATAATAGCGAACTCAACAAACTTCAGTTTATAGATGAAGACCAAAAGATACTCGCTGCTTACCAGGACAAAGACGATTCTGACAAGCTACATATCGATATCTATAAGTCGAATATCCCGCATAGCATAATCGGCGATGCTATTTTCTTTGCCAAGAACAACCTGCCGGTTGTGATTGGTGGTGGCATTGTCCTTGTACTGGTTATCGGCGGCACACTAATCGTTTGCGCGCGCCGTCGCAAGAAGCGTTCCGGCGTCAAGGGTGACGCTTCAGACAAGGGACCCAAGGCCAAGAAGCAAAAACACGACCTGCGTAAGAAAAATGCCCAACCGGAGACCGTTTCCGCTGCATCGGCCGGCAGCATTCCCCAACCACAGTCCCCTGTTTCCGCACCGAAATTCTGCCGCCACTGCGGCACCCCACTCACGCCAGAAGCCAAGTTCTGCCCCAAGTGCGGTCATCCGGTCGAATAGCATCTGACAAGCGAACCGACAGCCAAATCGGGCCGCCCCTCACAGGGCGGCCCTTTTGCTTGGAAGGAAATCAGATGAAGCGGCAGGATGTGACAAAGGGACTGTCCCTTTGTCACATTGGCTGAAAAAACGGGTGCAGACCTAAGTCCGCACCCGTAAATGTCGATGCCCGAAGGCTTATTTGCGCATCAAGCCGCCGCGCTCGTCGATGGCGTCCCAGAAGGCACTGGCGAAGCGAGGATCGCTTGCGGCCATGAGGGCGTTGGTGGCCATCCAGCCAGACGGGGTACCGGTGTCGTAGCCCGAGAGCGGGTCGATGACGACAGCGTACATAGCCTCGCGGTCGAGCGAACGGGCCATGGCGTCGGTGAGCTGGATCTCGCCGCCCTTGCCGGCCTGCTGATCGGCCAGCAGGTCCATGACCAGCGGGCTCAGCAGGTAACGACCGACGATGTACAGGTTGGACGGAGCCGCCTCGGGAGCGGGCTTCTCGACCAGGCCGCCGATGCGCCACACAGCGCCCGGCTCGTCATCGGCAACGCCCTCAGCACCCTCGAGGGCACCAACACGCTCGCCGGCGATAACGCCGTAGCGGCTGACTTCCTCGGGCGAGCAAGCAGCGACGGCGATAACGGAAGCGCCGCCGTGCTCCTTGGAGACGGCGAGCATCTTGTCGCAGATGTCGCGGTTAGGCACAACGTAGTCGCCCAGAAGAACCAGGAAGTTCTCCCCTGCCACGGCGTCGGCGGCAGAGCGAATGGCGTGACCGAGGCCCTTGGGCTCGTACTGATAACGGAAGTCGACCGGCATGCCGCCCGCGTGGGCAACGGCATCGGCATAAGCATCCTTGCCGCGCTCGCGCAGCAGGTTCTCGAGCGAGCGATCGGGCTGGAAGTAGCTCAGCAGCTCAGGCTTACCGGGCGAGGTAACGATGATGGCGTCGTCGACCTCCTCGGGGTCGAGTGCCTCCTCAACGACATACTGAATGACCGGCTTGTCGAGCACCGGCAGCATCTCTTTGGGCGTGCACTTAGTGCCAGGCAGAAAACGCGTGCCAAGACCGGCGGCGGGGATGATTGCCTTCATGTTATTCAAGGATCCTTTCGCAGGCGCAGAATGCGCCCTATGCGTGCGGCACGGCGGCCGCAGACCAAATTGCGATACCGAAATATCTTACCGCCGAGACATACGTCGCCGTAAGGCAAACGCAATTCTTCAGCAGGTCAACGCAAATTATTGCTCGAATGGTGCAATTTTACGCCCCAGCGGTAACGGGATTGGCACGGCAAAGACAACGGTGTTCTGCGTGCCGAGCAATGGGAATGAGGGGCCAAAACAAAAAAAGACAGGGCTCGCAATGCGAACCCCGTCTGCAAAGAAATCTGGCGAGAGAGCCTGATTACTTGAGGGTGACAGCAGCGCCAGCAGCCTCGAGCTTCTCCTTGGCAGCCTCGGCGTCCTCCTTCTTGGCACCCTCGAGAACAGCCTTGGGAGCGCCCTCGACGACCTCCTTGGCCTCCTTCAGGCCAAGGTTGGTGAGCTCACGGACGGCCTTGATGACCTGGATCTTGTTGTCGCCGAAGCCCTCGAGCACGACGTCAAACTCGGTCTTCTCCTCGGCCTCAGCAGCGCCAGCAGCGGGAGCGGCGACAACAGCGGCAGGAGCAGCGGCGGAAACGCCGAAGGTGTCCTCGATAGCCTTGACGAGCTCGGAAGCCTCGAGAAGGGTCATTTCCTTAAGAGCATCGATGATCTCATCGGTGGTAAGCTTAGCCATTTCTAAGTCCTTTCGGTTTCCGTGCGGATGCACGGAGATCAGTTAAAACACGGCGCGAATGCGCCAAGGGTGCGGCGTTGCCGCCGCGGGTGAAAACAGCAACTAGGCTGCCTTCTGCTCGGAGACCTGCTGGATCGAACGAGCGAGACCAGAGGAAACGCCGTTGACGCAGACAGCGATGTCGCGAGCGAAACCGGAGATGAGACCGGCGATCTGGCCGAGAAGCTGATCCTTGGTGGGCAGCTCGGCGATAGCCTTAACATCATCAGCGGAAACGGCCTTGCCGTCGGAGATACCGCCCTTGATCTCAAGGACGCCCTTGGACTTAGCGGAGAAGTCCTTAAGGGCCTTAGCGGCCTCGACCGGCTCGGACTCGTAGAACACATAAGCGACGGGGCCGGCGAGGATCTCGTCGAGCTCGGGCTGCTCCTGGTTCTTGAGAGCGATCTTGACCAGGTTGTTCTTGTAGACCTTCATCTCGGCGCCGCACTCGCGAAGCTGATGACGCAGCTCCTGAGCCTGCTTAACCGTCAGACCGTTGTAGTTGACGACGAACAGACCGGCGTTCTCGGCGATACGGGACTCGATCTCTGCAACCTTGTCGATTTTGTACTGCTGGGGCATGAATTACACCTCCTCGAATTCTTTCCGGGCACGGTCCGCCACAAGGACGTGACGGGGGCATGTCCAAAAAGAAAGCCCCCGCGCTGCATGAGCGACGGGGGCGAGAAGACATATCTACTCGACCACCTCGGCTGGCGGGATATCCCATTAAGCTCGCGGGCAATGCCCGTTTGCACCGGCTGTCTCTGGCAGCGGATTCGTGCGTGAACCGAAAGTATTATGGCGGGGACCCCGGCGTCGGTCAACGGGCACGAGGATTCGCACACAAACCCTGCATACGCTCCGGTCGGGAGGGGCAGGGCGAGTTTTCCGCTCGGTCAAGTCCTGGGCTCGCACGAAGGCCACATTAAGTGGCCTTCGGCTCGTGCGGAATCTACGGAAAACTCGCCCTGCCCCTCCCGACCGGAGCTACGTTGCCTTTGTTGCGAATCCTCGTGCCCGTTGGCCGGCGCGCCCCACGCATAACCCTTAGGTCGGTGGGCTGATGGGTTGGGTCCCGTTGGGCTACAAGGTTGAAAGGAAGGTGGACAGGCGGCGGAGGCCTTCGTCCAGGTCTTTATCGGAAACGCAATAGCTGAGGCGGACGTGGCCTTCGGTGCCGAAGCAGTCGCCCGGGACTAGGGCTACGTTTGCCTCTTTGATGGCTTTGATGCAGAAGGCTTCGCTTGTTAAGCCGAATTGTTTGATGCTCGGGAAAGTGTAGAAGGCTCCTGCCGGTTCCACTGCGTCGAGGCCCATGGCGTTTAAGGCTGCGAGCACGCGTTTGCGGCGGGCTCGGTAGACTTTGAGCATGGGGGTTGGGTCGACGGTGAGGGCTCGCGCTGCTGCGTCCATCTCAAATGAAACGGCGCTCGATACTAAGTATTGGTGGGCCTTTGCGATCTCGGCGATGACGGGGGCTGCGGCTGCGAGCCAGCCCAAGCGCCAGCCGGTCATGGCCCAGGGCTTGGAGAAGCTCTCGATGACGACCGTCTGCTCGCACAGCTCCGGGTGTCGCTGGGCAAAGCGCTCGTAGCCGTCCACGTAGACGAGGCGGTTGTATACGTCGTCGCAGACTACGTAGATGCCCGCCTGCTCCGCTACGCGCGCCACGGCGTCGAGCGATGCCGCGTTGAGGATGCAGCCCGTGGGATTGTTGGGCGAGCAGATGACGATGGCCTTGGTCGCCGGCGTCACGCAGGCGCGAAGCGCTTCCTCGTCGATCTGGAATTGCGTGGGCTCCGTATCCAAAAAGACCGCTTTGGCGTGATTGGCCACGACGATGCTCTCGTACAAACCAAAGGCCGGCGTGGGGATGATGACCTCGTCGCCGGGGTTGAGCATGGCCATAAACGTGGCCGACAGCGCCTCGGTCGCGCCGTCCGTGAGGATGACCTCGTCGGCCGAAAACGAAAGGCCCGCGTCGCCCATATATGCGGACAGCGCCTCGCGCAGGGCAGGGCGGCCGTTGTTGGGCGGATAGTGCGTGTCACCACGGCTGAGCGAGGCGGTCACCTCGGCGCTGATCACATCGGGCGTGGGAAAATCGGGCTCACCGAGCGCAAGCGCAATGCATCCCGGATGCTGGGCGGCAAGTGCGTTGATCCGGCGGATGCCGGAGGGCTTGAGCGTGGCAAGCGAGGTATTCATGGGCAGGCGCATGGCATTCCTTTCGTAAGTGTTGCACTAGGATAGCGCGCCATCCGGCTGGCAGACGGTGTAACCTAAACGGAAATGAACCGAAAAGGAGGAGGCATGGAGACGACCGCACGCGGCGATGTACCAAAAACGCTGCAAACCATTGCGTATATCAGCGTTCCCAATAGCTCCGATCTTGAGTTTTTGCTCTGGGACCTGCAAGATGCCATCGCGGCCTATGCCCGGCTTTCCGACACCGTACTCCCCCGCCCGGTTGACTTGAAGGCGGATGATGCCGGTGCAGTCGATGGCATGGTGCTCGCTGTTGATGATGCATTTGACGATGAGGCTATGATCGCTGTCGAGCAGATACTCGATCGCCTTGGAAATACAGAGACACGCATCTATGTCGTCGTCCAGGCCGCGTCTAAAAACAACAAGCAGGCGGACGAAGTCCTCGACCGCCTGTACCGGGCATGTATTCTACGTGACCTGCCATGGTGCGACGGCGTTGTCATCTGTGCCGGCAGCGGCATCGCAGCACTTCGCCACTCCCCGCGTATGGGCCTCTTGCGTCGGCCATTTTCGGAAGCGATGGATAAGCTTGTGGGCGCTGTGCGCATGGGCTGCTCCATTGAGCAAGCGCAGCTGCTTGGCGGTGGCAATGCCGGTAGCGTCGATGCCGACGGCATGGTGCGCGTCAAGCCCGCGCTGCCCGCACCGATCTGGCATGCCATCTTGAAACGCCTCGGCACCCGCGCCCAATCAGATATCTAAATTACAGAGCGCCCCAGTCAACGGCCTCGCGCCAGCGCCCAACAAGGCGCTCTAGGCGCCATGCCGCATTGGCGGGACTAGTCGACGGCAGAACGATGGCCGACAGCCCCGTGCGTTCTTGTAGGTAGCGCTTGTAGAGCCGACCAGCTGTACCACCGTTGCATATCACCTGCTCAATGGGAGCTGCGCCGGTAATGCGCTCGACATGCGCCGGAACGACGTTTTTGATGCTGGCGTCGCTCGAGCCCTTAATGTCGCAGCTCTCGATTACATCCCACAGGGCCACGCCGCCGTTGAGCAGCATGGAGCGCTTGGCGGCAATCGAGGCATCGAGGGTCGCGGGCTCACCGCTTGCCAAAGGATCGCCCTCGTTGGGCGGCACGGGCGCACCGAGGCACGCGGCCATCACGCGCCAAAAGCGGTTCTGCGGATTGCCATAGTAGAAGGCATTGGCACGCGAGAGCACCGAGGGAAACGACCCCAGCACCAAAACGCGCGAGCGCTCGTCAAACACGGGCTCAAACCCATGCTCAATATGCTGATAGCCCTCGTCCGGCGCAGTCATGAATTAGGCCCTCAGCAGATAACGCACCTCATAGGGCGCAAGTTCAAGGGAGCCCGACAGCTCGACCGTGGGCGCATCGTCGGCAAGCAGGTCGACGAAGGAGCCGCTGAGTTCGCCGGCTCCAAAGGTGTAGGGCTCGTTCACGGCATTGACCGCCACGAGCACCGTCGTATCGTCGCAGGCGCGCTCGAACAGCAGCTGTTTATTCTGGATCGCCACGTTGCGATAGGCACCGTAGTTGAGGGCACGAGCCGCCGCGTCGTTTGCCGAGCGCAGGTGCGCGAGCTGCTTGATGAAGGCCGTCAGCTCGTTGGGCGCAGGTTCATCGAGCGCAGGGCGCAGCGCCCAGTCGCCATCGGGGCCGCCCTTTTCGCCAGGAATCCCCCACTCGCTGCCATAGTAGACGCACGGAATGCCCGGCATGCCAAACAGCATGCCATAGGCGGGACGCAGGCAGGACTTGTCGGTAAGGATGCTCGCCAGGCGCGGCACATCGTGGTTATCGACAAACGACAGCAGATGCTTGCCGCGATAAATGCACCACGGGTCACCGCCAAACTGGCGATGAAGCGAGTGGGCAATCTCGAACATGTTGACCGAGTTAAAGCTGGAGTACAGACCCTTGTAGCACTCGTAGTTGGTGCAGGAGTCGAGCATCTCGTCGTTGACGATCTGGTTGTAGTCGCCGTGGAGCGTCTCGCCGATCAGCACAAAGTCGGGCTTGAGCTCACGGGTAAAGGAGTGTAGCCGGCGCATAAAGTCGCGGTCGAGCATGTAGGCGACGTCCAGGCGCAGACCGTCGGCGCCAAAGACCTCGGCCCAGCGACGCACGGACTCGAGCAGGTAATCGACCACAGCGGGATTTTGCAGGTTAAGCTTCACAAGCTCAAAATGGCCCTCCCAGCCCTCGTACCAAAAGCCGTCGCCGTAGCACGAGTCACCGTCAAAGCTGATGTGGAACCAATCCTTGTAGGGCGAGTCCCACTTGTGCTCCTGCACATCGCGGAAGGCCCAAAAGCCGCGACCGACGTGGTTGAAGACGGCATCGAGCACCACGCGGATGCCATGGGCGTGCAGCGTCTCGCACACTGCAGCAAAGTCGGCGTCCCCACCCAGGCGACGGTCGATATGGTGCAGGCTGCGCGTGTCGTAGCCATGGCTGTCGGACTCGAGCGGCGGATTGATGAGCACAGCGCCAATGCCAAGTTCATGCAGGTAGTCGGCCCATTGGGCGATCTTCATGATGGGGGCATCGGGGTTGGGTGCAGTGCCGGCAGCTTGGGAGAGTTCGTCCTCGGCAACGGGCGCGGCGTTTTCGCGCGGAGCTCCGCAAAAGCCCAACGGATAGATCTGATAGAACGTCGTCTCGTATGCCCACATAGCAACCTCCCGGTAAGCTCAACACAACGACATCCATTGTATGCCCGGCTTGTATCCTCTTCCCCAAAATAAGTTGCGGTGGAATAGTTCCTGCTTGGGCCTTCAGAGGCCTTAAACAGGAACTATTCCACCGCAACTGATGAGGAAACGTGATTAGGCGACAGGCTTTGCGCGGCGAATGGCCGGGAACATCACCGTGATAGCGAGGATGACGCCCACGGCAGCAATCGCACCGCCCGCGTAGCCGATCCAGGCGATACCGGGGCCCGAAACCACGGCTCCGCCGATCGCGGTACCCGTGCCAATGCCCAGATTGAACAGGCCCGAGAAGATCGACATGGCGACGGCCGACGAGTCCGCCGGCGTGTGCTTGATGAGCTCGGCCTGGAACGCCACGTTAAAGGCCGTGGCGCAGCAGCCCCACAGCGCGCAGACGGCAAGCACTGCCACGAGCGACGATGCGGCCGGACCCATGAGCAGCAGAGCCGCCGGCACGCCGGAGAGCGTAATCGCGAGGAACGGGAAGCGGTGCCCATCGAACAGTCGGCCGAATAGCCAGCTTCCGAGCAGACCAGAGCAGCCGAACGCCGTCAGCGTCATAGTGATGGCGCTTGCGTCGACATGCGCGACCTGAGCCAGGAAAGGCTCGATATAGCTATAGCCCGTGTAATAGCCAGTTGCCATGAACACCGTGACCGCATAGAGCGCGATCAGTAACGGGTTCTTGAGCAGCTCGGGCAGTTGCTTGACGGTAAAGCGCTCGCCCGCCGGCATGGTTGGAAACACGGTCGCCTGGTAGACGACCGCGACAGCAGACAGTGCTCCGACCACGGCAAACGTCATACGCCAGCCCACGGCCAGGCCAATGGCGCGGCCGAGGGGCAGGCCAAAGATCTGTGCGATGGAAGAGCCCGTGGCGATCATACTGATGGCGAGTGCCCCGTGGCGTGTGTCAACCAGGCGCGACGCCATAATCGAGGCGACCGACCAGAACACGGCATGTGCGCAAGCGACCACCAGGCGCGCGCAGACCAGGATGGGATAAGTCGGCGCCACAGCGGACAGAAACTGGCCGAGCGAGAACACGGCGAGCACGCCCAGCAGCATCCGCTTGAACTCGAAACGCGAAGCGAACACCATGAGCGGCAACGACAGCAGCATGACGCCCCAGGCATAGACCGAGATCATGATGCCCGCCTGGGCCTCGGTGAGCGAGAACGACGCGGCGATATCAGTCAAAAGGCCGATGGGCATAAACTCCGACGTGTTGAACACGAACGCACAGCAGGTGAGCCCGACGAGCGGGAGCCACTGCCTGAGCGTGATGCCGTCTTGCCTTGCCTGACTCATATATAACGTCTCCAATCATTTTGAGCGGAGGCGATTATATAGCAACGGCCCCGCATCCGTCAGCAACAGATGCGGGGCCGAAAACAATTCGATACACAGAGGTTGCGCCGTCAATAAATAACTAAGCCAACCCCAGCAATATGCCCGCCGAATGCACGACAAACGCCACGATCCAGGCGACCGTCACTTGAAACGCGAACACGGCAACGGCGTAGCGCGCGCCCAGCTCGCTCTTGACGGCGCCGATCGCAGCCACGCACGGCGGGTACAGCAACGTAAAGACCAGGAACACATAGGCAGTAAACGGCGAAAACATGGTCGACAGCGCCGCGGGCGAGGTCGCGCCCAAAAGTACCGTGAGGGTCGAGATGACGCTCTCCTTGGCGATAAGTCCGGTGACGAGCGCCGTGGACGCACGCCAGTCGCCAAACCCAAGCGGCGCCAGCGCCGGCGCGATGATGCTGCCGAGGCCCGCAAGCAGGCTTTGCGACTGATCGGCGACCACATTAAAGCGGATATCGAACGTCTGGAGGAACCAGATGACCACGGTCGCGGCAAAGATAATGGTAAAGGCTTTGGTAATAAAGTCCTTGGCCTTATCCCATGCCAGCATCACCGTCGTCTTGACGCTCGGCAGGCGGTAATTGGGAAGCTCCATGATAAACGGCACCGGGTCGCCCTTAAATGCCGTGCGGTTGAGCACCAAAGCCGCGATGCAACCGACCGCAATGCCAATCAGATAGAGCGAGACCATGGCGGGAACCGTCGCCTGCGGGAAAAACGCCCCGCACAGCAGGCCGTAGACCGGCAACTTGGCCGAACAGCTCATAAACGGCGTGAGCATGACCGTCATCTTGCGGTCGTGCTCGGATGGGAGCGTACGGGTCGACATGATAGCCGGCACGGTGCAGCCAAAACCGACGAGCATAGGCACGAAGCTACGGCCCGACAGGCCAAAGCGACGCAACACCTTATCCATGACAAAGGCCACGCGCGCCATGTAGCCGGAGTCTTCCAGAATGGAGAGGAACAAGAAGAGCACGACGATAATCGGCAGGAAGGTCAGCACGCTGCCCACACCCGTAAGCACGCCGTCGACAGCCAGCGAGCGCACCACGTCGTTGGTGCCGAACGCCTTGAGGCCCGCATCGGCCGAGGCGATGACGGCAGCGATGCCGTCCTCCATGAGTCCCTGCAACGCCGCGCCGATCACGCCAAACGTCAGCCAAAAGACGTGGCCCATGATCACCAGGAACGCCGGAATGGCTGTGTAACGACCTGTCAGGATGCGGTCGATCTTGACGGAGCGCACATGCTCGCGGCTCTCGTGCGGCTTGACGACGCAACGCCCACACACGTCGCCGATAAAGCTAAAGCGCATATCGGCCAGCGCGGACAGGCGGTCGGTGCCGGCCTCGCCCTCCATCTGGGTAATGATGTGCTCGATGGCGTCGAGCTCGTTGCGATCCAGGTGAAGCGCCTCGGTCACCAGCTCGTCGCCCTCAACCAGCTTGGTCGCCGCAAAACGCACGGGAATGTGCGCCGTCGCGGCATGGTCCTCGATAAGGTTGGCGATGCCGTGGATGCAGCGATGCAGTGCGCCGCCGTCTGGGCCATCAGGTGCGCAGAAGTCCAGGCGGCCGGGACGCTCGCGGAAACGCGCCACATGCAAGGCATGGTCCACCAGCTCGCCGATACCCTCGTTGCGGGCAGCGCTAATGGGGACGACCGGCACGCCCAACAGACTCTCGAGCAGGTTGACGTCAATGGCGCCGCCGTTGGTCGTCACCTCGTCCATCATGTTGAGCGCGATAACCATGGGGCGATCGAGCTCCATAAGCTGCAGCGTCAGGTACAGGTTACGCTCGATATTGGTAGCGTCGATGATGTCGATGATGGCGTCGGGATGCTCGTCCAGGATAAATTGGCGACTGACGACTTCCTCGCCCGTGTATGGCGACAGCGAATAAATACCGGGCAGATCGGTGACGCTCGCCTCGGGGTGGTTACGGATGGTGCCGTCTTTGCGGTCGACCGTCACGCCGGGAAAGTTACCGACGTGCTGGTTGGAACCCGTCAGCTGGTTGAACAGCGTGGTCTTACCGCAGTTTTGGTTGCCGGCGAGGGCAAAGTGCAGCGGCGCGCCCTCGGGCACGGTCGTCTTTGCCGCGCGGGGCGAGTACGTTCCCTCGCCAAGTGCCGGGTGCTCCGTCGTGCCGATTGCGGCGTTGACGCGCGGACCCGTATCGGTGTCGTGAATACCCACGAGCTCGATACGAGCGGCATCGCCCTTGCGCAGCGTCAGCTCGTAGCCACGCAGACGAATCTCGAGCGGATCGCCCATAGGGGCGTACTTCATCATGGTGACTTCGGTGCCCGGCGTTAGGCCCATGTCCAAAATATGCTGTCGGAGCGCCTGATCGTCGGATGTCACCGATGCGACAACGGCGTCCTTTCCAATCTCGAGTGTATCGAGCTTCACGTCCGTGCTCCTCCCCCGGCGCCCGCAGGGCGTTGTATTTATGTTCACCATGGCTAACCGTTTGCCATGGCTAACCAATTTTAACCATGCATGATAGCGCGAACATGCAACGATGTTCAATCAGCAAATTGGCGCAATGGGGACAGGCAGGAGAGTTCAGGGCCATAGTTTCCCGATGAGGCCTCTCGGGGAAACTACATCCCAGAATTCCGGCTCGAAACGGGATATGGTTTCCCAAACAGGCCTCTTACGGAAAATGCATCCCGGAATCCCCGCTCGAAACGGGACGCGCTTTCCCAGTCGAGGCCCTATGGGAAACTGCGTCCCACCTTGAAAGGCAAAACTGGGGCGCAGTTTCCGGG
>PPYE01414027.1_pt1 | contig 14443 bp, 9 predicted proteins | sample 1559881 | NCBI WGS metagenome assembly PPYE01 (sample SAMN08240022, study PRJNA423297) | Human gut metagenome, whole genome shotgun sequencing project.
CTTCTTCTCTAGAGCTTCCAAGCGTTCCAAAAGCTTCTTTTCAACATCCGAAGGCTCTTTGTCATTGCCCTTTGGATTTGGCTTGGTGTCGGGATGCTCATCGTTCCATTTCTTGATGAAGTCGGCATTGTCCTTCTCGTAGTTGCCGTTAAGGGAAACATACTGCGGCAAAATCTTCTTCACCAAATCATCTAACTCTGTATCTTCACCAACTAAGAGGTCAAAGTGGGAATCACTCAAACTCTTGATTGTCTTTTCACTGATGGAAAGGTGTTTCCCGTTTGCAGTGAGCTTTGCTTTTAGGGTGTCTAAAAGTTGTTGTTTTGTAAACTTCATATTACTAATTTTTTAAAATTCCGATGCAAAGATAATTAAATAATGTGGTGATTTATAGGTTTTTAGAAACACCATTTGTTACGTAACCAATATAGAATTAATTTCAATCTATTATATATTACAAATTAGGTATCTTTGCAGCATGAACACCAATAAAGATATAGAAATCAGACCACAAGAGGGCTTTCAAATGTCCTTTGCAAGTAGCAACGTTGACGTTGTTTTTGGTGGCGGAAATCTCGGAGGAGGCAAGCAACAGCCGCTTGATTCTAAGATACTTACACCATCGGGATGGCAGACTATGGGCGATATGCAAGTTGGTTCTAAGGTGATGACTCCATTTGATGGAATTGCCACCGTGATTGCTGTATTCCCACAAGGCGTGAAAGATGTGTATGAGCTTACAACGTTAGATGGGCGAAAGTGTGAATGCGGTCTTGAACATCTATGGACGGTACGAACTCCAAAGCAAGTGCATAAGTATCGTTCCCATAACAAGGAATGGGGATGGACTATGACTTTGCAGACAAAAGACCTTATTGATGGTTTGTCGCAAGGAAAGAAATATTTCATTCCAAACAACAAAGCTATAGAATTTGGTGAAAAAGAACTGCCAATACCGCCATACGTATTAGGTGTTATGCTCGGTGATGGATGCTTAACTATTTGGCGTAACGAGAAAGGTTTTAAAATTTCCAATACAGAATGGGATATAATAAATAAGGTAGCAAAATTGACCGACACGACAAGAGTGTACGAGCAACCAAGCTGCTTTACTAAATTATTCTATACACCACACTATAAGGAGTATAAGGAATATTTAAGAGAAAAATGTTTGTTGGATTATTCCTACAATAAGTTTATCCCTGAAGAATATCTACACTCTAGTATTGAACAAAGAAAGCAATTGTTAGCAGGGTTATTTGATACCGATGGAAGTGTAGAACCTTACGATAATAGTTATAGCTTTTCTACGACAAGTGTAAGGCTTAAAGATACATTTATTGAGCTGTGTCGTAGTCTTGGATATACATGTTCTTGCAGAGAAGATAAAAGAGAAAAATATACGAAAGGTGTTGCTTACGACATAGTAATACGTACTGACGATATTATCTTTACAAGCGAGAAGCATAAGGCTAGGTACAATAATGAGCGGAACAAAACAAGGAAGTATGCTCGAAGTAACGACCATTCACTGATTGTGTCTATCAAAAAGGTAAGAAGAGCCGAGTGCCAGTGCATTTTGGTTGATGATGAAAAGCATTTGTATATCACGGATGATTATATTACAACCCACAACTCGTATGGTCTTGTACTTGCGATGGCAGAGCCGTTAATGACCGACCCAGATTTTCGTGCAATGATTTCACGCCGTTCACTTGGTAATCAAAAAGCAGGTGGAGGATTCGTAGAGAAGTTTAAACAGATATTCGGAGCTGATTTTATAAAAGTCAGAGAGAGCGAGAATCCGCGCGTTACATTTCCGAATGGAACGTTTGTCGATTTGACGTATCTTGACGATTCCAATATGGATAAGTTGAGAGAGCGCGCGAAAGGATGGGAGTACGATTTGATTGCGATTGACGAGTTGACGGAGATGACTTGGGAAGTTTTCTCTTACGTCATGACTCGAAACAGGGGTCAGAGCAAGACGTTTACAGGTAAGTTCTTTGCAACACTTAACCCGAAGCGTAGCCACTGGACGAGAATATTTCTTGATTGGTATATTGGACCAGATGGTTTTATCATCCCAGAGCGTGATGGTGTAGTCAGATACTTCTATTGTGCAGGACCGACTGTTAAGGATGTTGTTTGGGGAATGTCTAAGCGAGAAGTCTATGAGAAATGTAAAATAGATATAGACAGAAAGCTTAAAACCATTGGTGGCAACTTTGGATATGAAGTAATGATTAAGAGTTTTGTTTTCTATCAAGGTAAACTTGGTTCAAACAAGAAAATGCTTGAAAACAACTCTGGCTATTTAGGTTCTGTAGCGGCATCGGGCGGTAGAATGGCACAAGCTCTTATGGAGGGTAACTTCAATGTTGACCCCGAAGAAGAAGAGGATATTCCGATTCCTAGCCAAGCGGCAAGAGATTGTTTCGTTAAAGACCCAGCCGTAAATGGTGACAAGTGGATAACAATCGACTTGGCAGATTACGGAAAGGATAATACTCTGATGTTGTCGTGGAATGGATTCCACGTTGTCAATTACGAAATCGTTATGCACTCGACACCGCGAATTAATGCGGAAAGAGCTAGATTATTCGCGGCGAGTGAGGGAGTGGCAGAAAGCCATATTATCTATGATGCTACGGCAGGTAGGTATTTCAATGACTATATACCTGATGCTATTCCATATATATCAGCAGCAAAGGCAATTGGAATTTATTACTTGTCTGCAATGACAATAAAAGACCTATGTTACTTGCGACTGAGCTACATGATTAAGCGAGGACAGCTTACATTCTCTGATAAGGTTGCAAATGCGGTTTACACGCATCAAAACCTCAAATACAGAGTTACCATACAGAATGAGTTCATGGAAGAATGCGCGGTAGTTCGCTTTGATAAGATGCAGAGTGGAAAGAAGAAGTTGCAGAGCAAGAAGGAAATGAACAGAAATCTCGGAAAAGACCGTTCTATGGACGTGGTTGACCCTTGCGCAATGAGAATGTACCCATGTTTGAATATGGAGTATGGTAGCGAGCTACAGGAGGGATTCAGACTTGCAGCACAGGAAGTTGAAGAGAAAAATCCTAATGCTCAGAGCATTTATGATGATACGTTGTACTATTAATTATAGAATATATGCTGAAAAAAGAAAATATAAAAATGATTCTTGAATCCGTGCGGATTGACTGGGATAAATGTGATGAGAAAGACATTGCATTTGCTATCCTCTGTGACGCATTGGAAGATAAGACTTTAGCGTATCGTCTTGCTTATCGTAAGAGTGAAAAGGATGCCGCGAAATTCTACGAAACTCCACGATTCAAGAACCTACTAGATGTTCTAGAACCTTTCGGTATCGGCAATGTGAATAACAACGCTATTACCAAGGAAGAGAACAAAAATGAGCTTCTCAAAATGCTTGACAAGATAGACCAAGCTCTTAGTGACGGAAATCTTGAACCGAAAGATGCATTGAAGATGCAGACTGATATACGTGTAAAGCTGAATGACAAATTCGAAATGGAAGAGTCACAGAAGCAGAAGCGAATCATCGTAGTACCAAGCAAACACGATATTGTTTGTCCTACTACAAACAGAGAATGTAACTACTGGGCTTCAAAAAAAGCTTGTTGCAGACATTATGGATTGATTGACCCACAAGAGAACAACGATTCACAAAATAGCAACGATGTTGAACCATCATTAAACGACAATAACAATGAGTAGAAAGAGACAAGATATAATTAATGATTTTTTGGAGAATCCTCAGAAACTGCTTCTGAAAAAGCCGTTTTTAAGGGGTTCGCGCTCTATTACCATCAATGACTCTTCTGATGGTTCGGATATTAAGACAAACTTCCGCAAAGAAGCACAGCTTCCGAATATCAGTAAGATAGTCGTAAGCCAAGAGCGTTTTGCGAAGGAGTTAGACCCTTATTCTCACAGGGTATTGTTTGATACGAACTTACCTTCTATATGCTGCAAGCTTGATGATGGCAGTTATTGCGAGATTGAGTTTAAGAAGTTTGGCATTCCTATGCAACAGCGTATTGTTGACAAGAAGGCTCTTTGTTTAGGTGGTAATAAACGTAACCATATCTTGCATGACAGCAATCCGACTGATAAGCTCAAAAAGAACTTTGCCGATTTCAAGTGGCATTGGAAAGAGACAAATCAGGATGGTATCGAAATGCAAGCTATACGTATTCAGCAGAGTTATGGTGATGTTGGCTTACTCGTTTACATGAATGAGGATAACGAAGTAAAAAGTAGGCTATTCTCGTATGAAGATGGCTATCAGATTATCACACACAAAGACGATAATGGAGAACCGCTTCTTGATTGCGTGTATTATCGCACAGAGGATAATGTAAGACACATTGATGCATACGATAAGACATATCATTATCATTTCACAGATGTATTCGTTCAGGACGTTGATACAAACGAAGTACTGAAAGGCTGGTACTTGGAAAGCAAGGAAGAACACGGATTCTCGGAGAGTCCACTTGTTACAAAGCGTGGTGATGTTGCTTGGAATAACGGTCAAGACCTTATCGAGCTATTCGAGATTATCTATAATCTGTTTGCGGTCATCCAAAAACGTCACGGATGGGGAATCCTTTACATCAAGGGCACACTCAAAGAAACCGCAAAGAAGATTGCTGGTTCTATCATCTTGAATGACACAAGCATTGAAGGAAATGGTAGTGCTGAGTTCAAGACTCCACCTTCTCCACAGAACATGATTGAGTTCATGCAGTCAATTCTCGACCAGTTGCAGATTGCTACAGGATGTACATTTATCTTGCCGAAGGATATTAAGTCTAGTGGCGATATAAGCGGTTTGGCAATTCAAATGACACGCTCTTTGGATATTGAGGAGGCTAACAATGCAGCTATTGAGTGGCAGAATTTCGTCAGCAAGCATTCAAGACTGTTCAAGGAAGGATTGGCAAAGCAGTTGGTTGCAAGCGGCGAGAATCCTACAGCTATCACTGAGTTTAAGCAGATGAGAATCAGCACATCATTTAAGCCTTGGCAGCCATTCGATGAAAGTGCATGGAATCAGATGCTTTGTACATTGAGCGGTGCAGGTTTGATTTCTACTAAGACTGGTGTTGAAAAGAATACTATTTCTGCACCTGACGAGGAAGTAAGATTGCAGACTCAGCAAGAAGAGGCAGATGAACGTGCCGAAAAACAAGCTGAGATTACCGCAAGAACAAAGAATACAGACAACAATAAAACATGAAGGCAGAATCCTTATACATACAGAAGTTGACTTACGATGAGAACACTGGTAATGAAATTATCGGTTTGTTTCCATCGGAAGCTAACCCTGCTATTGTTTCATCATATAGCTACGATGCAAAGCGTATGGGTGGTGCTCCTACCCTTACTGCTACAATATATTCTTCTGAGCCTTTGCAATGGAAGAAGGAAGAGTTCGTGGAGTACAATGGCGATAGATTCTTTGCGTCCTATACACCAAACTCTACAAAGGATAATTCGTCTAGAATGTGGAAGAGTGAAATCACTTTCACATCTAGAAGAGAATTGCTTGATAACACTCTGTTCTTTGATGTTGTCGTTGATGATGTTGATACACAGAACAAAGACAGATACCGCTCAAACCAGACAAAGTTCACGTTTGGTGGAACTATCTACGAGTTTGTAGCTCGCATCAATAGTTCAATGGCATATTGTGGTTTGTATCGTCCTACAGATGAATACAAGGGATATTACGTTGTTGTGGATGAAGGATATGGAACAGACGAAGTTAAGGAAGTATCATTTGAAGACCAATATTTAACTGATGTTTTACAACTTATCAATACGACTTTTGAGCTTGATTACTACTGGGATGGCAGCGTTTGTCATGTCGGCAAGGTACAGCACGACTTAACCGATACACCTATAAAATATGGTAGTAGTGATGCCCTTATATCCGTATCAAAGGAGAATGCGAACTATAAGATAGTTGACATGATAACAGGTTACGGTTCATCTGATAACCTGCCATATTACTATCCTAATGATGATGAGTTTGGAGAAGCAGTATTCAATACGGAGAATTTTAGCAAATCTCTTGTTTCGTCAATATCACTTGGTGATGTTTGGAAATGGAATAGTGATGTTTACAACAACACACTGATATTTAGTAAGAATAGCAAGGATTATTATACTGCAAATGTATTTGGAACATCAAGCTATCTTATAACAAACTTCGGCGGTAAAGATTACAAAGGAAAAGGAGAAGAATCTAAAAATGTTATCCCTACTTGCTCTATGGGAGAAGAATACACAGAGCATAATTCTACTGCTGTTTCTAGGCTCATAGGAAGTACTACTATATGGACGTTGTTTGAATTTACCAGTTCTGCAAAAGAAGATACTGTTAAAATGGACGGATTGTCTTTTGTAGCAAAGGAAGCTGATAGTGCTCTTAAATTCGGTTTAGAATTTAGCTACGAATATGCTTACTATGTTGGAGAAAATACCAATATAGATACTGCTTACAAGAGTATTCAGAGTGTCCATGGGGGAGGTTCAATGTCGGGAAAAGGCGGTAGCTCTTTTGGTAATAGTGATTCGGATGTAAGTAATGGATGGGCTTTTGGAGATAATATAGATGGGCTATCTAACTACACAAAGAGTAGCAAAAAAGAACATACATTTGAGCGTAATTCTACAAGTACTATTGTAATAGCCTGCAAGATAACTGCAACAAATATCAAAAAAGCAAGTGGAACTCGCAGAATGAATACTGTATCTACGAGTATTTCAGGTAGTATAGAATTAACGCGCAAGCCGAGCAGTGTTTATTACTTTGAAACATCAGATGGGCATACTCAACCATACGATGAAAGCGGAATCAAGATTAATGGTATAGGTGATATTCCACATAAAGATTTGACGTTTTCGTTTGATGGTACATATTGGAACGCAACAGAAGGTGGAGAAAATAATGCCGCAAAAATAACGATTACAGACCGCGTATGGCTTGCACCATCATCGGTACTTATGCCTTCTATATATCGCAACACGAAAGGTGCAGAGCGTTTCTATTATGCTTTGAATAACACCCACAAGTTGCCAAGCGGTAGTGGATATTACGAGTTTGTAAACTTGTACAAGAAAGGAAATCCTCATCAAGGAACTGTTACTTTTGATAATATAAAGCCAACTATCAAAGGAATTGTAAATGCAGAAGGACAGTTGTTTGGAGAGATTGCGGATATTGCTTTTGATAGTGCTGATAGTGACGTAAAGGATAGTGACGGAAAATATATTCATAGCTATTTCTATATAAAGCTACATAAGTTTAATGGAGATTTTGGCTTTGACTTGTTTGCTCATGCTTTGGCTAGTGAACCTGCAAAGATAAACCTCATTAAGAGTAACGGATGCCCTGCTTGTTCGTTTGCGATTTACAATCAACCGAGTGCTGACAATTCAAAGTGTTACAACTGTGTAAGTGTTGACGAAAATGGAAACTTAAAACCAGTTCGCACAGATAAGAATGACTACATCTTTGCTAACGCTAGCGATGCTTACGAAGATAAGCTAAACCAAGATTCAACTCAGAAAGAGTTATGGATTGCAGTTCAGAAGGACACATCAACATTAGGTATCGTGATGCCAAACGCGAGTGCTGGCTTTAAACCGCAAAAGGGAGATTTGTTTGTCATCACAGGCATCAAACCACCAAAGGTTCTTGTAACGGCAGCAGAAAAAAGACTAGATGATGCTCTTGTCAAGCACATGAGCGAAAACAATACAGACCAGTTCAACTACTCTGTTAAGTTTTCTCGCATATTCTTGCAAGAGAATCATGACTTTGCAAGTAAGCTAAACGAGAATGCAAAGCTGTCAATACAGATACAAGGCGATTCGGATAGCGATGGAAATCTTATTAGTCACGAAGTTTTCGTCAGCAACTACTCAGTAAAGGTTGATAACGATGAGCTGGCAGAAGTTGAAATCGAGCTTGTAAATTCGTTGGAAGTTACAAAGAGTGATACAAAGCAGATTATAGATGCGGTAAAAGGAGAAGCGGTTAAATCTCTATCTAGTATGGTTGGGGGTAGTAATACCAATAGCTTTAATGCTATCATAACCGATAAGATGTATCTCTCTAAATTAAATGACGACACCGCAAAGGGCACAGTAACTTGGGAGAAGGTGCAGAAGTTCTTGCAAGGATTGACAGCAGAATACTTATCTCAATTCAAGAAAGGCGCAACCTTCGGGGAGTTTATCAAAGGAATGCTCCTCGGTACTGGCGGCAGAATTGACGAATTGGGCAATGCTGAGTTCGAGAGCATCACATCACGAAGCTCTATCATAGCAAAGGAGCTTGTAACGAACCGACAGACAGCAATGGAAAGCAACTTTGTCTTTACAGAGAGTGGTCTAGTCGAGTCTGTGACGGAGATTCCTGCGGCAGCAGAAGGCGGCAACGTAACCTACGACTTGAAGTTACAGAAGCGATGGGATAATGATTTCACGGCATTCAAGGAGAATGATGTAGTATTAGCTTCAATCAATACATTGACGGAAAACGGCAAGTATTACGATATGTGGCTACGAGTATTATCGGTTAATACGGTAACGAATACCATCACGGTTGTCTGCTATCCCGATGATGAATGCCCTAGCAAGAAGAATTATCCACCTTGTGAGCTAGCAAGATTGATACGATGGGGAAATGCGGTGGACGAAGACAGACAGAGCTGCTGGTATATATCTTCATCCGAGGGGTTGCTTGTATGGCTAGACCACGTTACAAAACCTATAATCGACAAGACGAACTACTCTCTTGCGATGGGTAAGCTACCAGATGCGTTATCGTTCCTCTTTCAAGACTTCCCTACAGCCGACAGGCGAGACGGAGCGTTCTATGCTAAGTGGATGATGGCTGCATCATTTCAGCAGATAGACTATCAAGGCAATCCTATCTACACGACAAGAGATAGAGGTGTTTGGAGCTTGGCTGTGGCACAAGGAGACAATCCTTACCGCAATGGCGACAGAACGATTGATACCGTCTATTACTTAGGCTGCAAGTGGAAGTGCTTAGAAGACAAGACAACAAAGCCGCCAATCTACTCATCTACAGCTTGGGCATTCGTGGAGGGCAATCCTTACTTCACGCTCGAAATGTTCTCATCGAAGCTGTGGAGCTTCCGTTTCAACGACTTGATGGCAACGAATGCTGATGGCTCTTGGAAAGTATTCACCACTCTATCGGTAATCGGCAGACTCTACAATCAAGACGTGACCGACTCTATGGTCAATGTGGTATGGACTAGGGATAGCGGAGACCCAACGGCTGACAACAAATGGGCACTCTCTCATGCTGACTGCGGTCTGTCTGTTGATTTGACTTATGAAGACATCGGCGGTGCAGCATTCAAGCTAGGTAGTGTGACATTCCGATGTGATGCCGAAATCAAAGATGGAGAGACGATGTATACCGAAGATGTGAGTGTCAGTTTCTAATGTTGAACTTTAAAAATTAAAGATATGCCAAAAGAATTAGCAGTAAGTGTTGACAAGATGATGGATATACAGGCAACCGCCTATTCCCAGTCTTGCAGCATAGAGATAGTTGGAGACATCATCAACAGACAACAGTATGACGGCATCGCCAACTCATATTCCCCGAATTACGCAATCCGTCCATGTACGATGTTTCCGTCATGCTTCCTCATCGACCCCGACAACCCTAACGAGACGGGCACATTTAACAGTAAGTTGGATTCATTCAAATGGTCGGAAGTTTCTACTAGTGGAATTGTCGTAGTAGCAACAAGTGAAAAAGCCAGTGTGGTAAGTGGTTATGAAGCCACAACAGAAGGATTGAATAAAGGAACTCTCTTTATCAAGTCTAACTCAGTTATCAATAAGCCGAGAACAATGCGGTTTGAGGGTAATTGGACTGACCCGATAAGTGGATATAAGTACACATTCATAGCCAACAAGCCGCTCTACCTTGAAGACACCACTAATGCAAGGGCAGAGATTATGCTTGATAGTGCTCCTACTGTTCTGTGGAATCCGTTAAAACACGCAAGCACAAGAACCATCACAGCAAAGGTAATGGTCGGTGCTATAGATAAGTCTGCGGACGCAAAGGCAAGGATATGGTGGTATCGTATCTTGGATAACGGAACGAAGCAGCTTATCTCTTCCGTTGACGATTCCGAGAACTACGAGATTACCGCCATGACAAAGGCTGCAAACGGTCAGATTACATCTATCACCGTCAACTGTGATATGATAGGTGACGGAATCGGATATGAGGTAAGAGCCTGCTATATCTACGAAGGAAGTGTTCCAGCTTCTCCTCGAACAGGAGACCCGAAGAAGGTTACCTATATCAAAAGAACCATTCCACCCCTCACTCCTCAGTTCGTAGGTGATGGCTTCGGTCTCAATTCAGATACGGCTTTCGTAACTTGTCGAGCTATCGTAAGTGACAATAACGGAGTCATTGAACCTTCGGTATGGAACAAGATTATCAGAGCGAAGTGGCAGAAGGTGTCTTATGGCAAGGTTGTGAACGATGGCGTAGTCACCATGACCGAGAATGTCACGGTATTAGGGTACGGCGAAACGTTCCAATGTCCTTTCGAAGCGAAGAAGAGTATCCGTCTGACAATCGAAGACAGAGGTGCTAACGAGCTGATTGTAGATGAGAATGGGAATACCCTTGTGGATGAGGACGGAAACTATCTTGTGTCAAGGGAAATTGACGAGAATAGCTAATTATTGTTGAACTTTAAAAATATACGATTATGAGATATTACGTTAAGGTAACTAAGGAAGTCGCAGAGGTTATCATCAAGGCTGGTGTTCCGCTTACAATGACGCATGACGGTAATTGCTTGCTCTACCAGAGTGAGCTTAATGATGTTCCTGGTGTTAATCTGAGTGCAAGAGCTGCCTATGCTGGCGGTGCTCTCATAGATGAGTATACTGCTCTATCTGAGATTGATGGAAGTGTGGCAACACCTGCTTACTGTTATACCCCGATAGAGTATGGCGGTGAGGGTGATACAAAGAATAAGGATAACGGATTTGGCGCAGATATGCCAGATGTATCAGCTTCGGACAATTCCGAGAGTACAGAGGAGAATCCTTCTACTACAGAGGAATCCCCATCTACCGAGAACACGGAAAATAAAAAGGAAAGCGAGGTAACAAATGAGTAAGGCATCAGTAACAGGACAGATTGTTGTGACAAGCAACGGAACAACGATAAACCCTATCCTACAGTGTACGACAGGAGACGTTAATCAGAACTATGATGGCGAGTGGAATGCGCCTACTCAGATTTCGCCTGACTTCGAAGCTAGCGGTGCTAGGCATCCAGTTATAGTCATGCAAGCCTTCTCTGCCGAGCAGGGCGCAGGTAATAACTTCGACCTTACAAGAGGTTCTACGACATGGGTTGTAGGCGGTGTGACGTTGGCGTTCAATGGTTCGGGTGTTTCCACTAATTCGTTTGGTGGCGTGTCTGGTCATTTTACCATGGGTGCTGATTCAAGCGGAAACCCTACGCTCACCATCAACAAGAACCTTGTGAAAATCAATAGTGGTGATTCGTTCAACATCGAAGCAAGAACAAGTCTGTCGCTCGAAAACACTAACATCAATCTCAAAGCTATGTACCCAGTCTATATAGCCAAGGGTGTTGTTAGCTCAAAACGAGTAAACATTCTCCCTACTTCAAGTACGAATCTGTTCGCTATCACAGAGAAGGGCGGTAGCTGTACCGTCAAAGCAGAGGTGACGGAAGGAACGTCCGTGACATCTAGCGGATATACATTCAAGTGGTATCTGCCAGACTCTACAAACGCATGGGTACTCAAGCAGGATAGCAACTCTCCTACATTTACCATCAATGAGACAGACGTTGCTTCATCTATCCTCGTTAAGTGTGAAGCATACAAGGCAAAAAGCTTTTATGCGTCAGATACCCAGACCATCAATGACGTGTCGGATGAATATATCATATTTCCGAACCCTACGGATGGCAACGGAAATGCTGTAGCTGAAAACTTCATCCAAAATTCGAAAGGAAGCATCGTCTACGTTCCGTACATGCGCAAGCGTGGCTCTAAGACCAATATCGAAGGTGTTGCATTCAGCATGGCATTATATTCCAACAGCGGCATTCTTATTTCGGGAGCACCAACGGTAAGCGGCAACAAGTTTACTGTCACGGAATCGGCAATACGTGCCTACAAGGGCGCAGTTTACGTAATCACAGGTGTTAAATAGTCAAGCTTATGACAAAGGTTCTAGCAGAAGTAACAGGCTCTATCTCCTTCTCTCAGAGAGGAGAAAAGGGCGAAAAGTCTGCGCCTAACGCACAAAGAGTGTTGACTAGTGGCGGTTCTATCAGCGGTATCAGATACAATCAGAATCCAATCGGTGGCGATTGGCAGTCTGGTATAAGTGATGGTGGTAACTCGTGGTATAAATCTCCTGCGGTTAACAATAATGGTATTGCGAAAATGCAGATACACTTCACCACATCAGTAGATGGGCAATATGTGACATTCTACATCAAGGCTTATTCTGAAGAGAGATACAATTTTATTCTTGTGTCAGAAATCGACAGCACGAACGTAACTAGAGATAGTGGGTATTCGACAAGAGCATCTGGTAACGGTGTAGAGGAAAGTGTTAAGTTGAAGTGTGAGAAGGCAGGAAATCATTTTGTTACCATATCCTACGCAAAGGATGTTTCTGGGCAATTAGATAATTACGACTACGGTCTTGTTCGAATGGCAACCAACGAGAACTACGTGTATGTCAGTACTCTGCTGTATCGGTGTGATGGCGATGTCAAGGATGACGTAATCTCTTGGGGAAGCATATATCAAGCGCAAGGTTATAAAGGCGACAAGGGGGAAAAGGGTGATACGGGAGCGAGAGGAACAAAAGGTGCTCTTATGCGTGAACATGACGGTTTTGAATCGGGCAGCTATAAGTATCTTTCGGGTGCAGGAGAAGAAGCATACATTGATGTTGTGTGCGTTAAGGGCAAGTGGTATCAATGTACTGAAACGTATGACAACGCTACTTCTTCGCCTAGTTTGACTGATGGACATTGGACAGAGATGAGTAACTATAAGTCAATAGCAACTCATCTTCTCCTTGCCGAGAACGCAACCATCAATATGCTCGGAACTAATCAGATTAATCTGTACAATCCGACTGATACTACTACTGATAGTAATATGTACGGTTCATTCAGAGTTGTTGATAGCAATGATAAATGGAGCTTGTGGCTAGGTGCGCCAACTGGTGCTTCTGCTCCTTTCGGAGTAACACGTGGTGGCGCAATTAAATCTACTTCCGGAACCATTGGAGGCGTAAAAATCTCTCAAGATAAGTTAGGCGCAGGTGTCGCTGATATTGGTAATCATACCTTTATTGGGGCTATCCTGTCTAGTAGAGGTATTTTTTCAGGCTATAAGACAAGCTATGCCGGTGTGGGTTATTATGCAGAGATTGATCCAAGCGGCAGTGACATACGGATGTACGACAAGAATGGGGAAAATCAGAGAAGTATTTCTTCTCCGTCTTTGTACGTTCGCAAGTATACTGATGATTATCCTATAATTAACAATATAGATAAGTATTACGGTGCGGCACTCATCGTTGATGTGCCGAGTGGTGTAGGTGTTGCGAGCTTAGGTAATAACGCTTTGGGCGGTCTTGCTTTAAGTGCGGTCGCAGGAAATTCAAATATAGGCAGTACAAATGATATCTTCCAGAAAAATAGAGGCACTCTAGCTTACTTTACTAACTCTAGCGTATGCAGTTTCTATTTACCTGCAAATCCTCACGAAGGACAGCTTGTCATCGTGATACAGGGTAGTACAGGAAGTATCACCTTCTATCACCCTGGCAAGAAGCTCGTTATTGAGAATAGGGTTAAGAGTAGTGGTGAGTTCTATTCAGGTTATCAGGGACAGTTTAATATCTTTGTCTACATAGGCTCAATGTGGTACGGAACATACAGTAACGGTTAAAATTTATTTGATATGAAATATAATTTAGAAGCAGTAGAGGTCTTTACCTCAATCGACAAGCAGACTTGTCAAGTAGTTAATCTTCGCAAGGATATTGCGAATCTTGTGTATAATCGTGGTAACGGTCTCGGTCTTGAAGGGACAGCTCTTGCAACGAAGATGTGGAACGGAGACGCTGACACGGAGTACAACGAGCGAGAGGTAGAAATCATTCGCTCGTTGGCAATACAGAACTATGCCCCTTGCGCTATTGATGCCTTGCTTGGTATCATCGGTAAGTAATTCACAAACAATTAAATAGTATTAATTATGGCTATAAAGACAAGAAAAATCGGCGATTGGCTGTCTGCTAACGGACAAGCCATCACCAATGC
>PPYE01433350.1_pt1 | contig 14436 bp, 7 predicted proteins | sample 1559881 | NCBI WGS metagenome assembly PPYE01 (sample SAMN08240022, study PRJNA423297) | Human gut metagenome, whole genome shotgun sequencing project.
AAAAAGTGGGTGATTTTTTTAAGATAGAGTCTGAAAGCCTTATAAAATCAAGGCTGAGGATTCCGAGAAGTTATTTATTGCAGAAGGGAGGAATTATTTGCCGCAGCAAACGGCATAAATCTCATGAACCGTTTAATTGATTTTTTAAAGAAGCAGCCTGCTGGACGTCTTATCACACTCGGCTTTGCCGCAGTGATTTTGTTGGGGACTTTATTATTGCTGCTTCCTGTTTCAGTAAGAGCAGATGCCAGCGTGAGCTTTATTGATGCTCTTTTTACTTCTACCAGTGCAGTTTGTGTCACAGGGCTGATTGCGATCGACACTTATGATCACTTTACTCCGTTTGGACAGGGAGTGCTTGCCTTCTTGATCCAGATAGGAGGTCTGGGTGTGACTTCTGTAGGAGTAGGCCTGATTCTTGCGGTAGGAAAACGTGTAGGGATCAAGGGACGTATCCTGGCGCAGGAGGGACTGAATGTCAATGGGGTAAAAGGCATTGTCAGGCTGGTGAAGTCTGTGCTGCTTATGACACTTTGTTTTGAACTTGTAGGTGCAGTACTTAGTTTTTTGGTGTTTGTCCGGGATTATCCCCTGCCGAGAGCCATCGGGACCAGTATTTTTCATTCCATTGCTGCGTTTAACAACTCTGGTTTTGATATCTTGGGAGGTCTGCAGAATTTGATCCCTTATCAATCCAATGTTCTGCTGAATCTGACCACTTGTGCGCTGATCTTTTTCGGCGGTCTGGGATTTCTGGTAATATTGGATATTTTAAAAAACCGGTCCTTTCGGAGACTTACGCTGCATTCCAAGGTAGTCATTACCACTTCTTTGGTTCTTTTGGCAGCAGGCACCCTGCTTTTGAAGGCTACGGAAGATATGACCTGGCTGGGGGCATTTTTTCACAGTGTGTCTGCCAGAACGGCAGGTTTTTCTACTTACCCTATGGGAGAACTCACCAATGCGGGGCTGTTTACCCTTATTCTCCTGATGTTTATCGGCGCTTCCCCCGGTTCTACCGGAGGCGGTATCAAGACAAGTACCTTTTTCGTACTGATACAGTCTGTCAGAAGCCTGGTGACAAAGAAAAATTTTGAAGCGTTCCGCAGATCCATTCCCATTGACAGAATCACCAAAGCCTATGTGATCGCGCTTTTGTCTGTCCTGGTGGTCTGCGTCAATACTTTTTTGCTCTGTGTTTTGGAGCCGGACCTGAACTTTATACAGATTTTATTTGAAGTTGTGTCTGCCTTCGGCACAGTGGGGCTTTCTACGGGAATCACCCCGGAGCTTTGCGCAGTAAGTAAATTTGTGATTATTCTTACCATGTTTGTAGGAAGGCTGGGAGCATTTACCCTGTTTTCTATGTGGGTAGACCGTCCGGCACCTGCGGCACGTTATGTGGAAGAATCTATTACTATAGGATAGGATAAAGGAGAAAGATAAAATGAAAGATTGGAAATCTTCAGCCTTCGGAGTCATCGGGTTGGGACGGTTCGGAACTGCCCTTGCCATCAGCCTTGCGGAGGCAGGAAAAGAAGTGATCGTAGTGGACTGCAATGAAGATAAAGTAAAAGGGCTGCGCCGCTATACAGAATACGCATTTGTAACAGATGACCTTTCCAAAGAAACTCTTCAGGAGATCGGAATCCAAAACTGCGGCACGGTGATCGTGTGTATTGGTGAAAAGATGGATGCCTGCATTCTCACCACTTTAAATGTGGTAAGCTTGGGAGTGCCTCATGTGATCGCAAAAGCTATCAGCAGTGATCACGGAACAGTCCTGGAAAAAATCGGAGCGGAAGTTGTCTATCCGGAGCGGGATATGGCTCTCCGTCTTGGAAAGCGCCTGGTTGCCGGCAATAATTTTCTGGATTTTATCAGCCTGAATAATGAAGTGGAGATTCAGCAGATTCCGGCAACAAACCGAATAGCCGGCTATACAGTAGAGCAGCTGGATGTCCGCAGGAGATATGGATTAAATATTATTGCCATAGAGAGCGGAGGTACCACGGATATTGAGATATCACCCCAGTATAAGATTCAGAAAGAGGACATTCTGGTGGTGATCGGAAAAACAAACAATATAGCTAAATTTGAAAAGCATATTTCAAATTAACAGATACAGAAGATAGAAAAACCCTCAGGCAGAAGGATAGAAGCAATGATCTGCCTGAGGGCTTTTGCTATTATACTTTAAGGAATAATTTCCGGAATTTTCCGAAATTTCCAGTTGAGCAAAAAAACTATTGACACTCTTGACAAAGCGTGATATAGTGAGAAATGCACTATTATGGCAAGTTATGCCTGGAAGTCTACCCCTCTCTGTCAAAACAGCATAGAACCAGGGGGTACCCCAAGAGGTGAAAAGAGCTTCCGCATAAATAAATTAAAACATACAAGGGGTGAAACGTCAATGGAGAAAAACAGAATCCGTTCCGTAACTAATGGTAAGAGCATGAGAATGTCATACCAGCGCCAGAAAGAGGTACTGCAGATGCCGAACCTTATCGAGGTGCAGAAAGATTCTTATCAGTGGTTTCTGGACGAAGGCTTAAATGAAGTATTTGAAGATATATCTCCAATCGCAGATTATAGCGGTAAGCTGAGTTTGGAATTTGTTGGCTTTACTTTGTGTGAAGAGGAAAGGAAATATTCCATCGAAGAATGCAAGGAAAGAGATGCAACATATGCTGCACCTTTGAAGGTGAAGGTGAGATTACACAACAAAGAAAACGGCGAAATTACCACACATGAAATTTTTATGGGTGATTTGCCGCTGATGACAGAAACTGGTACGTTTGTTATCAACGGAGCTGAGCGAGTTATCGTCAGCCAGTTAGTACGTTCACCAGGTATTTATTATGCAATTGCTCACGATAAGCTGGGCAAAACCCTGTATTCCTGTACTGTGATCCCTAACCGCGGGGCATGGCTGGAATATGAAACCGACTCCAATGACGTATTCTATGTACGTGTAGACAGAACAAGAAAAGTCCCTATTACAGTTTTGATTCGTGCGCTGGGAATCGGCACGAATGCGGAAATCATAGATTTATTCGGTGAAGAACCAAAGATCCTGGCAAGCTTTACAAAGGATACTTCCGAGAGCTATCAGGAAGGTCTTCTGGAATTATACAAAAAGATCCGTCCAGGTGAACCGCTGGCAGTGGAAAGCGCAGAGAGCCTGATCACAAGCATGTTCTTTGATCCCCGCCGCTATGACCTGGCAAAAGTCGGACGTTATAAATTTAATAAGAAATTACTCCTTCGTAACCGTATTGCAGGGCACATGCTTGCTGAAGAAGTGGTAGATATGACCACAGGGGAGATCATCGCCGAGGCTGGCACTGTAGTCAGCAAAGAGCTTGCGGACCAGATTCAGAACGCGGCTGTTCCTTATGTATGGATCCAGGGAGAGGAGCGCAACATCAAAGTGCTCTCCAGCATGGCAGTTGATATTAAGAACTATGTGGATTTCAGCGATGAGGAACTGAAGCAGCTGGGAGTCACAGAGCTTGTTTACTATCCGGTCCTTGCAAAGATCCTGGAAGAAAACGAGTCTGAAGAAGATATAAAAGACGCTATTAAGCAGGAAATCCATGAGCTGATTCCGAAGCATATCACAAAAGAAGACATTCTTGCTTCTATTAATTATAACATGCATCTGGAATATGGTCTGGGAACTGATGATGATATCGACCACTTAGGAAACAGACGTATCAGAGCAGTAGGTGAACTTCTGCAGAACCAGTACAGGATCGGTCTTTCCAGACTGGAAAGAGTTGTGCGTGAAAGAATGACAACTCAGGACCTGGAAGGAATTTCACCGCAGTCTCTTATCAATATCAAACCTGTCACAGCTGCTGTGAAGGAATTCTTCGGTTCTTCCCAGCTGTCACAGTTTATGGATCAGAACAACCCGTTAGGTGAGCTGACACATAAGAGACGTCTTTCTGCCCTGGGTCCCGGCGGTCTGTCCCGTGACCGTGCAGGGTTCGAGGTCCGTGACGTTCATTATTCCCATTATGGAAGAATGTGTCCTATCGAAACACCTGAAGGTCCAAACATCGGTCTGATCAACTCCCTTGCGTCCTATGCAAGGATCAATGAGTACGGATTCGTGGAAGCTCCGTACAGAAAGATTGATAAAACAGATCCGAAAAATCCGAGGGTAACGGATGAAGTTGTATATATGACAGCGGATGAAGAGGATAATTACCACGTAGCACAGGCGAATGAGCCTCTGGATGAAGACGGACACTTTATCCATAAGAACGTATCCGGTCGTTACAGAGAAGAGACACAGGAGTATGAGCGCCAGATGTTTGATTACATGGACGTATCTCCGAAGATGGTGTTCTCCGTGGCTACAGCTCTGATCCCGTTCCTGCAGAACGACGATGCCAACCGTGCGCTGATGGGATCCAACATGCAGCGTCAGGCAGTGCCTCTTCTGACAACAGAAGCGCCTGTAGTAGGTACAGGTATGGAAGCAAAAGCTGCTGTTGACTCCGGTGTGTGCGTAGTAGCGAAGAAATCCGGTACTGTAGAGTGTGCGGCTTCCAAAGAAATCGTGATCAGAAATGATGACGGCACAAAGGATACTTATCATCTGACAAAATTTATGAGAAGTAACCAGAGCAACTGCTATAACCAGAGACCTATCGTGACAAAAGGCGAGCATGTAGAGGCAGGACAGGTTATTGCCGACGGTCCTTCCACCTCCAACGGTGAACTTGCTTTAGGAAAGAACCCGCTGATCGGATTCATGACCTGGGAAGGCTACAACTACGAGGATGCGGTTCTTTTAAGCGAAAGACTGGTTATGGATGATGTATATACTTCTGTTCATATTGAAGAATATGAGGCAGAATCCAGAGATACCAAACTGGGACCGGAAGAGATCACAAGAGACGTTCCCGGTGTAGGCGATGACGCGTTAAAAGATCTGGATGAGAGAGGTATCATCCGCATCGGCGCTGAAGTACGTGCGGGAGATATCCTGGTAGGTAAAGTTACTCCCAAAGGAGAAACTGAACTTACAGCAGAAGAAAGACTGCTCCGGGCCATCTTTGGTGAAAAAGCAAGAGAAGTGCGTGATACTTCCCTGAAAGTTCCTCATGGTGAATATGGTATTGTTGTAGATGCAAAAGTGTTTACAAGAGAGAACGGCGATGAGCTGTCTCCCGGAGTAAACCAGGCAGTAAGAATTTACATTGCTCAGAAGAGGAAAATCTCTGTAGGTGATAAAATGGCGGGCCGTCACGGAAACAAGGGTGTTGTTTCCCGCGTGCTTCCTGTAGAAGATATGCCATTCCTTCCAAACGGACGTCCGCTGGATATCGTACTGAATCCTCTGGGCGTACCTTCCCGTATGAACATCGGACAGGTGCTGGAGATCCACTTAAGCCTTGCGGCAAAAGCACTTGGATTCAACATTGCCACACCGGTATTCGACGGGGCAAACGAAAATGATATTCAGGATACCCTGGAACTTGCAAATGATTATGTAAATACAGAGGACTTTGAAGAGTTCCGGGCAAAATATCAGGATACTTTAAGACCTGAGGTTATGCAGTTCCTGGATGAGAATAAAGCACACAGAGAACTGTGGAAAGGCGTTCCTCTTTCCAGAGATGGTAAGGTAAGGCTGCGCGACGGACGTACCGGCGAATATTTCGACAGCCCGGTAACCATCGGACACATGCATTACCTGAAACTGCACCATCTGGTAGATGATAAGATCCATGCACGTTCCACAGGTCCATACTCTCTGGTAACACAGCAGCCTCTGGGCGGTAAAGCACAGTTCGGCGGACAGCGTTTCGGAGAGATGGAAGTTTGGGCGCTGGAGGCATACGGCGCATCTTATACACTGCAGGAAATCCTGACAGTAAAATCCGATGATGTGATCGGTCGTGTGAAGACTTACGAAGCGATCATTAAGGGCGACAATATTCCTGAACCTGGTATTCCTGAATCCTTCAAGGTACTTCTGAAAGAGCTTCAGTCTCTGGGACTTGATGTGAGAGTCTTAAGAGAAGACATGACAGAAGTGGAGATTATGGAAAACATTGATTACGGCGAAACAGATATGCGCCATATCATTGAGGGAGATTCCAGAGGAAGGGACGACGAAGATTACGCACGCCACGGATTCTCTCAGCAGGAATTTGAAGGAGAAGAACTGGTAGACATTGAAGAGGAACCGGAAGAGGACGACATGTTCTTAGATTTAGATGAAGACGCTTTTGATGAAGAGTAACAGGAAAGGAGTCCACAATGCCAGAAACAGCAAATAAAGAGGTATATCAGCCGATGACCTTTGATGCCATTAAGATCGGACTGGCATCTCCGGAGAAAATCCGGGAATGGTCTCACGGTGAAGTTAAGAAACCAGAAACCATTAACTATAGAACATTAAAGCCAGAAAAGGACGGCCTTTTCTGCGAAAGGATCTTCGGACCGAGTAAAGACTGGGAATGTCACTGCGGCAAATACAAAAAGATCCGTTATAAAGGCGTTATCTGTGACCGATGCGGTGTTGAAGTTACAAAAGCATCTGTCAGAAGAGAGCGTATGGGACACATTGAACTGGCTGCGCCGGTTTCCCATATCTGGTATTTTAAGGGAATTCCTTCCAGAATGGGTCTGATCCTCGATCTTTCCCCAAGGACTCTGGAAAAAGTTCTGTACTTTGCAAATTATATTGTGCTGGACGCAGGCACAACAGATCTGCAGTACAAACAGGTCCTGACAGAAAAAGAATTCCAGGATGCCAGAGAAAAATACGGCGACGGCGCGTTTAAGGTAGGCATGGGCGCAGAAGCTATCAAAGAGCTTCTGGAAGCCATTGACCTGGAAAGAGAATCAAAGGAGCTGAAAGCAGGCTTAAAAGATTCTACAGGACAGAAACGTGCCCGTATTGTAAAACGTCTGGAAGTTGTAGAAGCTTTCCGTGAGTCAGGCAACCGTCCGGAATGGATGATCATGACAGTGGTTCCGGTCATCCCGCCGGATCTTCGTCCAATGGTTCAGCTGGACGGAGGCAGATTCGCAACTTCTGACCTGAATGATTTATACAGAAGAATCATCAACAGAAACAACCGTTTAAAGAGACTGCTGGAACTGGGAGCTCCTGACATCATTGTCCGCAATGAAAAGAGAATGCTCCAGGAAGCAGTGGACGCCCTTATTGACAACGGAAGAAGAGGACGTCCGGTAACAGGTCCGGGAAACAGAGCGCTGAAGTCTCTGTCTGATATGCTGAAAGGTAAATCCGGACGTTTCCGTCAGAACCTGTTAGGTAAGCGTGTTGACTACTCAGGACGTTCCGTTATCGTGGTAGGTCCTGAACTGAAGATTTATCAGTGCGGTCTTCCAAAAGAAATGGCGATCGAGCTGTTTAAACCTTTCGTTATGAAAGAGCTGGTATCCAACGGTACCGCTCATAATATCAAGAATGCCAAGAAGATGGTAGAAAAGCTGGAGCCTGCAGTGTGGGATGTACTGGAAGATGTCATCAAAGAGCATCCGGTTATGTTAAACCGTGCCCCTACTCTGCACAGACTAGGTATCCAGGCATTTGAGCCTATCCTGGTAGAAGGTAAGGCCATCAAACTGCATCCTCTGGTTTGTACAGCTTTCAACGCAGACTTCGACGGTGACCAGATGGCGGTTCATCTTCCGCTGTCAGTGGAAGCTCAGGCAGAATGCCGTTTCCTGCTTCTGTCACCAAACAACCTGCTGAAACCTTCCGACGGCGGTCCTGTTGCCGTTCCTTCACAGGATATGGTCCTGGGTGTTTACTATCTGACACAGGAAAGACCAGGCAGCAAGGGAGAAGGAAAAGCATTCAAGAGTGTTAACGAGGCGATTCTTGCATACGAAAACCAGGTTATCACTTTACAGACAAAGATCACTGTCCGTATGGAGAAAACTATGCCGGACGGAACTGTAAAGCAGGGAAATATCCAGTCTACTCTTGGACGCCTTCTGTTCAACGAGATCCTGCCTCAGGATCTGGGATTTGTAGACAGGAGCATTCCGGGAAATGAACTGCTTCCGGAAGTTGACTTCCTGGTTGGAAAGAAACAGTTAAAGAAAATCCTGGAAAAGGTAATCAATACCCACGGTGCAACAAAGACAGCAGAGGTACTGGACTACATCAAAGCCATGGGTTATAAATATTCTACAAGAGCGGCAATGACAGTATCTATTTCCGATATGACCGTGCCGCCTCAGAAACCGGAAATGATCAAGCAGGCACAGGATACTGTGGATTTGATCACCAAGAACTTCAAACGTGGTCTTATCACAGAGGAAGAACGTTACAAAGAAGTTGTAGATACATGGAAGAAGACGGACGATGCCCTGACCAAGGCTCTGCTGGACGGTCTGGATGCTTATAACAACATCTTTATGATGGCAGACTCCGGTGCCCGTGGTTCTGACAAGCAGATCAAACAGCTTGCCGGCATGCGCGGTCTGATGGCAGATACAACAGGTCATACCATCGAGCTTCCCATTAAGTCCAACTTCCGTGAAGGTCTGGACGTACTGGAATACTTCATGTCCGCCCATGGTGCGCGTAAAGGTCTGTCCGATACAGCTCTTCGTACCGCAGACTCCGGTTACCTGACAAGACGTCTTGTTGACGTTTCTCAGGATCTGATCGTCCGTGATGTGGACTGCTGCGAAGGAAAAGATGAGATTCCGGGTATGTGGGTCAAAGCATTCGCAGACGGAAAAGAAGAGATCGAAAGTCTTCAGGAACGTATTACAGGACGTTTCTCCTGTGAGACGATTAAAGATAAAGACGGAAATGTCATTGTAAAGGCAAACCATATGATCACACCGAAACGTGCTGCCCGTGTAGTGACAGAAGGTGTGAGAGAAGACGGAAAGCCGTACGATGCAGTGAAGATCCGTACCATCCTGACATGTAAGTGCAAGATCGGTGTGTGTGCGAAGTGCTATGGTGCAAATATGGCAACCGGTGAACCTGTTCAGGTAGGTGAGTCTGTAGGTATCATTGCCGCACAGTCCATCGGTGAGCCTGGTACACAGCTGACCATGCGTACCTTCCATACAGGCGGTGTTGCCGGCGGCGATATCACACAGGGTCTTCCCCGTGTCGAGGAGCTTTTCGAGGCAAGAAAACCGAAAGGTCTTGCGATCATTACAGAGATCAAAGGTGTTGCAACCTTAAAAGATACTAAGAAAAAACGTGAGATCATTGTGACAGACAATGAGAGCGGCGAATCTAAGACTTACCTGATTCCTTACGGATCACGCATCAAAGTTCAGGACGGAGACTATCTGGAAGCCGGTGATGAACTGACAGAAGGTTCTGTAAATCCACATGACATCCTGAGGATCAAGGGCGTTCGTGCGGTTCAGGATTACATGATCCGTGAAGTTCAGAGAGTTTACCGTCTCCAGGGTGTAGAGATCAATGATAAGCATATCGAGGTCATTGTCCGCCAGATGCTGAAGAAGATCCGCATCGAGAACAACGGAGATACGGACTTCCTTCCGGGAACACTGGTGGATGTTCTGGACTTCGAAGAAGAGAACAGCAAACTGATCGCTGAGGGTAAAGAGCCTGCAGACGGAAAACAGGTAATGCTGGGTATCACAAAAGCTTCCCTGGCTACCAACTCCTTCCTGTCAGCAGCTTCCTTCCAGGAGACTACCAAGGTTCTGACTGAGGCTGCTATCAAAGGCAAGATCGACCCGCTGATCGGTCTGAAGGAAAATGTAATCATCGGTAAACTGATTCCTGCCGGTACGGGTATGAAGAAGTACTCCAACATCAAGCTGGATACAGACTTTGAGGAAGAAGTGCCGGAAGAAGAGGAAGCAGAAGTTTCCGAAGAGGTAAAAGAGGAGGAAATCGTCAGTGCTGCGGAAGAGGAAGATCTTCCGGAAGAGGCTGAACTTTCCGAAGACGAAGAGGAAGCTGAGCTTATCGAAGAATAAAACAACAGAAACAAGATCATACAATATACGAAAGACTGTCCGACAGGAATTCTGTCCGGGCGGTCTTTCTCTTTTTTGGAAAAAAATAAAAAAAACCTTGACACAGGAATTTTTCATGGATATAATGAGGGAGCGTGCATAAAAGGCGCAAGTTTTTTGTGTGCAAAAAAGTATATTCACAAGATGAATAACTGGCAGCCACTTGTTTCTTCTATAATATATGCAGAAGAACGTGCAAATTTTACAGGAGGTGAAAGGAATGCCAACATTTAACCAGTTAGTAAGAAAAGGACGTCAGACTACAGTTAAGAAGTCTACAGCACCTGCGCTTCAGAAAAGCTACAACTCTTTACAGAAAAAGACATCCGATATGTCTTCTCCGCAGAAGAGAGGTGTTTGTACTTCTGTTAAGACTGCTACACCTAAGAAACCTAACTCCGCTCTTAGAAAGATCGCCAGAGTTCGTCTTTCAAACGGAATCGAAGTAACAAGCTACATTCCGGGAGAAGGTCACAACTTACAGGAGCACAGCGTTGTTCTGATCCGCGGTGGAAGGGTAAAAGACTTACCTGGTACCAGATACCACATCGTTCGTGGTACTTTAGATACAGCAGGTGTTGCAAACAGACGCCAGGCTCGTTCTAAATACGGTGCTAAGAGACCTAAAAAATAAGCAGAGCTGAAACAGAAAATTTATTGAGCAGAGCTCAATAAGCATGAACTTTTAAAAATCCAGAAATAGCAGGAAAATATAAAATTCTGCTATGATGAATTCATAGAAGTCACAGAGAACTATTAAATATTGTACCGGGATTCCATAAGCCCATCAGTGGCTGCGGGTTTATATAGAGAATTTACCGCGTGCGAACATGCAGGATAGTTTGTGTGAGTACCTATGATTTAATCGAAATGATTAAGGAGGGAAGTAACGTGCCACGTAAAGGACATACTCAGAAAAGAGACGTTCTGGCTGATCCGATGTACAACAGCAAGGTAGTTACTAAACTTATCAACAGCATCATGCTTGATGGTAAGAAAGGTGTAGCTCAGAAAATTGTTTACGGTGCATTTGCCAGAGTAGAAGAAAAAGCTGGAAAACCAGCAATCGAAGTTTTTGAAGAAGCTATGAACAATATCATGCCGGTATTGGAAGTAAAAGCAAGACGTATCGGCGGTGCTACTTATCAGGTACCGATCGAAGTAAGACCGGACAGACGTCAGGCGCTTGCTCTTCGCTGGCTTACCATGTTCTCCAGAAAAAGAGGAGAAAAGACAATGGAAGAAAGACTGGCTAATGAATTGTTAGATGCAATGAACAATACAGGAGCATCAGTTAAGAGAAAAGAAGACATGCATAAGATGGCTGAAGCAAATAAAGCATTTGCTCACTATCGTTTCTAAAGGAGGAAATCCAATTGGCTGGAAGAGAATATCCATTAGAGAGAACCAGAAACATTGGTATTATGGCACATATCGATGCCGGTAAGACAACTCTGACAGAGCGTATCTTATATTATACCGGTGTAAACTATAAAATCGGTGATACTCATGAAGGAACTGCTACCATGGACTGGATGGAGCAGGAACAGGAAAGAGGTATCACAATTACTTCCGCTGCTACAACATGTCACTGGACACTGGAAGAAAAGACAAAACCGAAGCCGGGTGCATTAGAACACCGTATCAACATCATTGATACTCCAGGACACGTAGACTTCACAGTAGAAGTTGAGCGTTCCCTGCGTGTTCTTGACGGCGCTGTTGGTGTCTTCTGTGCAAAAGGCGGCGTTGAGCCACAGTCTGAAAATGTATGGCGTCAGGCAGACACATACAATGTACCTCGTATGGCATTCATCAACAAGATGGATATCCTTGGTGCAGATTTCTACAATGCTGTAGATCAGATTAAAACACGTTTAGGAAAAAATGCTATCTGTCTTCAGCTGCCAATCGGCAAAGAAGACGATTTCAAAGGAATTATCGACCTGTTTGAAATGCAGGCTTACATCTACAACGATGATAAGGGCGATGACATTTCTGTGACCGATATTCCTGAAGATATGAAAGATGATGCAGAACTCTATCACACAGAGTTAGTTGAAAAAATCTGTGAGTTAGATGATGACTTAATGATGGAATACCTGGAAGGGGAAGAACCTTCTGTAGAAGCCATGAAAGCAGTTCTGAGAAAAGCTACATGTGAATGTGCTGCTATTCCGGTATGCTGCGGTTCTGCATACAGAAACAAAGGTGTTCAGAAATTACTGGACGCTATCCTGGAGTATATGCCTGCTCCTACAGATATTCCTGCGATCAAAGGTACTGATCTGGACGGAAACGAGATTGAAAAACACGCTTCCGATGACGAACCTTTCGCAGCTCTGGCATTCAAGATCATGACAGACCCGTTCGTTGGTAAACTGGCATACTTCAGAGTATATTCAGGTACCATGAACTCCGGTTCCTATGTACTGAATGCAACAAAAGGCAAAAAAGAACGTGTTGGACGTATCCTTCAGATGCATGCCAACAAACGCCAGGAATTAGACAAAGTTTATTCCGGAGATATCGCTGCTGCCATCGGATTTAAATTCACTACAACAGGTGATACAATCTGTGACGAACAGCATCCGGTTATTCTTGAGTCCATGGAATTCCCGGAACCGGTTATCGAGCTGGCTATCGAGCCTAAGACAAAAGCCGGACAGGGCAAATTAGGTGAGTCTTTAGCAAAACTTGCTGAAGAAGACCCGACATTCCGTGCTCATACAGATAAAGAAACAGGTCAGACCATCATCGCAGGTATGGGTGAGCTTCATCTGGAAATCATCGTTGACCGTCTGCTCCGTGAATTCAAAGTAGAAGCAAACGTAGGTGCTCCTCAGGTTGCTTACAAAGAAACCATCACAAAACCGGTTGATGTTGACAGCAAATACGCAAAACAGTCCGGTGGTCGTGGTCAGTACGGTCACTGTAAAGTTAAATTCGAGCCAATGGATGCAAACGGTGAGGAAACTTACAAGTTTGAATCTACTGTTGTCGGCGGTGCTATTCCGAAGGAATATATCCCGGCAGTAGGCGAAGGTATCGAAGAAGCTATGAGAGCTGGTATCCTTGGCGGATTCCCGGTTGTCGGCGTACACGCTAACGTATATGATGGTTCCTACCATGAAGTCGACTCTTCTGAAATGGCATTCCACATTGCAGGTTCTCTTGCATTTAAGGATGCTATGGCAAAAGGTGCACCGATCCTTCTGGAGCCGATCATGAGAGTTGAAGTTACAACTCCGGAAGATTACATGGGCGATGTTATCGGTGATATCAACTCCCGCCGCGGACGTATCGAAGGTATGGACGATATCGGCGGAGGAAAGATGATCCGTGGATTCGTGCCTCTGGCTGAAATGTTCGGATACGCAACAGACCTGCGTTCCAGAACACAGGGACGTGGTAACTACTCCATGTTCTTCGAAAAATATGAACCAGTTCCAAAATCTGTTCAGGAAAAAGTTCTGGCAGGAAAATCTGGTAAATAGAACTTGCAAATATCCTTGATTTGCAATATAATCAAGGATAGCAGGTTGACTATATCAACCGCCTCGTTATGAGGCAACAAAACAAAAAATCTTTGCCCAGACGGGGCGCATGTTAAACAAGGAGGACATTCAAAATGGCTAAAGCTAAATTTGAAAGAAGCAAACCGCATTGTAACATTGGTACCATCGGACACGTTGACCATGGTAAAACAACTTTAACAGCTGCTATCACAAAAACTCTTCATGAAAGATTAGGTACAGGTGAAGCTGTTGCATTCGAAAACATCGATAAAGCTCCGGAAGAAAGAGAACGTGGTATCACAATCTCTACAGCTCACGTTGAATATGAAACAGAAAAACGTCACTATGCACACGTTGACTGCCCAGGACATGCTGACTACGTTAAGAACATGATCACAGGTGCGGCTCAGATGGACGGCGCTATTCTGGTAGTAGCTGCTACAGACGGTGTTATGGCTCAGACAAAAGAGCACATCCTTCTGTCTCGTCAGGTAGGTGTTCCTTACATCGTTGTATTCATGAACAAATGTGATATGGTTGACGATGAAGAATTACTTGAATTAGTAGATATGGAAATCCGTGAACTCTTAAATGAGTACGAATTCCCAGGTGATGACACACCAATCATCCAGGGTTCTGCATTAAAAGCTCTGGAAGATCCAAACAGCGAATGGGGCGACAAAATCCTTGAGTTAATGGATGCTGTTGACAGCTATATTCCAGATCCTCAGCGTGATACAGATAAACCATTCATCATGCCAGTCGAAGACGTATTCTCCATCACAGGCCGTGGTACAGTTGCTACAGGTAGAGTAGAAGCTGGTACACTGCATGTATCTGAAGAAGTTGAAATCGTTGGTCTGAAAGAAGAAACACGTAAAGTTGTTGTAAC
>PPYE01585660.1_pt1 | contig 14436 bp, 9 predicted proteins | sample 1559881 | NCBI WGS metagenome assembly PPYE01 (sample SAMN08240022, study PRJNA423297) | Human gut metagenome, whole genome shotgun sequencing project.
ACCCAGATGTTCGAGCGCATGGATGCGAGCCTCGTGCTCTCGGACGCCGAGATCCCCCCCGGCTGCAAGCGCATGTTTTGCGAACTGCGTGGACTCCCCGAACCGCAGGTGAGCAGCATCCCGTATGCATGGGGACTCGTCAAGCAGGGCATGTACAACCTAAAGAATGTCGGACCGTCTTTTACGTGGTTTACGTTAACCAGCTACTTCAAGAAAAAGAGCAGACGAGAAGGCGATCTATAAAAGCAGGAGGGCGGCTCGATATCGAGCCGCCCTCCTTTTCACGCATAGAACACCCTACGCTGCCTCAACCTCAGGCAGCGGCACCACCGTAGTGGGATCGCCGCCCTCATCGACAACCTGCATGACCTTCTTCCACGTATCCTCGTCGCGCGGAGTCAACCAAAGACCGTCGTATTCCTCCATGAAGTCGCCTACATAGGGGCCGGTCCCCGAGAGCACCGTGATCTCGTCAGCATGCGCCGCAAAGTCAGCCACCATAGCGGCCAACTCGTCCGTCGGCCAGTTCGTGTCGGCGTTGGCAAGAAGCGTATCGACATGCGCCGCAGCGTTTGCGGGATCAGCCGCCACCTGCTTGATGCCCGCTTCCACGATCTGACGATCCTGAATCTGACGACAAGCCTCGATGTCGGCGGCGTACAGCTTGCGAACGCGGGCGAGCACCAAGGCCTGGGGGCCGTTGAGCTCTTGCGTACCAGCACTCAGCACTATCTTGTCACCGCCAACAATATCCTTTAAATGGAGATCAATGGGCACATTGGCAGTTATTCCGCCAATCTCATTTACAAAGTTCTCGAAACCGACGAACCCCATATCGAGATAGTATCGCACATGCACGCCCGTCAATTTTTCCACTTCGGCAATTGCGGCATCAATACCTCCCTGACGATAAATCTCGTTGATCTTCACTACCGAGCCATCCAAAGTCGCTTCAGTGTCGCGAGCAATGCTGACGAGGGTTACTCGATACGTCTCGGGATCAACGCGAGCCAACATCATGGTATCCGAGCGCCCTGTACCATCAGCATAGTTGGCGTTTTCAATCTCAGTCGTTCCCTTGCGGGAGTCATTACCAACGACGAGTACATAAAAGGGATCTTCCGTACTCTTTCCGGCCTCTTGCATAAGCTGTACGTCCGTCGCCGTCTCCGAAGGAGCAGCCTCTTGCTGACAACCCGATAGCAGCAGGAGCGCGAATACGCCGCACACCGCGACCGCCATACAAGCGATCCGTTTCAGTTTCACTAAGATCATTCCTTTCAACACAACGATTCCCCTTGCTTTAGCGGTTCAATTTGTCCTTCAACCAGCAGGGCATCGCCATGATAGCACGACCCACCTTGTACGTCGTCGAATCGAGGTACTCTTTACGAACTCCGGCCATTTCCTCGGCATGCTCGATCACGTGCAAGCGAAACGAAATACACTCGTCCGCATCGAGACGCTCCGCGCACGCTTCCAACGCTGCGGGCTCAAGCGACAAGGCGTCGAACGCCGCCCTGTCGTAGCAAAACGCAATATGATGCAGCAGTGCCTGCGAAAACGCCCGAGAGCAGGCTTCGGCGCGCTGTCGCAGCCAAGCCTCGAGCTCGTACGCGCATTTGAAATGTCCGTAGACGTGTCGCAGCTCCCGCTTCGCCGTCATCGTGGACTCCGCGCGCACCCTTCGAACGTACAGCGGCTCATTGAGAAACGCGGCGCGCTGCACCGAGGCAAGCATGAGACAGGTGAAGAGGTTGTCCTCGTGGATGATTCCCTCATAGAACAGGATGCCCGATTCCATCAGGAACTCGCGGCGGACGAACTGGAGCGCAGGCGAGACGCAAAACGAGTCCGCTTGAACGAACCGTACGAGCAGCTCTTGCCCGGTCATGACGCCTTCAATGGTCGCACGATCGTCGTAATCGTCGCGATACCGCGCGCGGGCTTCCGCATCTTCGTATACGGTGCGCGCCGAGAAGAACAGATCGTCCAGCTCATCGCGCTCCGCTTGTTCAAGCAGCACCTCGAGGGTCCGGCTCTCGTAATAGTCGTCGGCATCGAGAAACAGGAGGTACTTCCCCGTCGAGCGCGCGATGCCGACATTGCGCGCAGCCGATTGCCCGGCGTTCTCTTGCGAGACGAACGAGAAGCGATCGTCGTCGCCCACGGTCTTTCGCGCGATAGCAAGGGTGTCGTCGGTCGAACCATCGTCGATGCAGACGGCCTCAAAGCTCTGAAACGTTTGACGCTGGAGCGACGTCAGACACTCGGAAATATACGCTCCGACGTTGTACATGGGAATGACAATGGAAACATCCGCCACGGGAACGCCCCTTTCTCGTTATGCGGCCTCGTCGAGCGCCGGGGGAACGATGGCAGTAGATTCGACATCCAACCCGCTGGGATCCTCTCCAGAATCAACGACCCCCATGAGCTTCGCCCACCCTTCGGGATTCTCGTAGCACAACCAAAGGCCGTTGTTCGCCTCGTCGAAGTCTCCGTTGCTTGGGCCGGTACAACTGTACATCGTCATACCGCCCGAACCGCCGGAAAACGTCAGGCCCAAGGATACGATATCGGATGTGTCCATGTCGGTGCCCACGCTTTCGGCGAGATCGAGTATGGTGCCGGGAAGCTCCGTCACCGGCTTCTGCAGCACCTTTTCGATGATGGCAGACAGTATCTGACGGATGTTGCTTTGCCGCTTCGCCTCCTGGTTATCGCCGTATTCGTGACGAACGCGCGCGAAAATCTGGGCTTGTTGGCCGTCGAGCGTTTGCACGCCGGGCTCGATGGTTACCTTGTCGCCCGTTAAGGCATCTTTGTACGACATCTCGATAGGCACATCGACCGTAATGCCCCCCAGCTTGTCAACGATCTCCTGAAACTCCGAAAAATGCACCTCGGCATAGTGTGAAATAGGGACGCCGGTCAACTCGGATACGGCCTTGATGGATCCCGCAGATCCCTCGATATTGTACACCTCGTTGATTTTGACAACCGATCCGTCATCGAGCGTATAAGGGGTGTCGCGAGGTACGGACACTAAGGTCACTTGTCTGTTTTGGGCATCGACTCGTGCCAGAATCATCACGTCCGAGCGCTGGTTGTCACCCTGCATGGCAGGATTCGTCGACGTGCCCGACCCCTCGCGCGAATCAGATCCGAGGAGCAGCATGTAGAAAGGCTGGCCAACTTCTCGCGCCGTTAGAACGGCGTCCACCGAAGCATCCTGCTCGCTGCCCATGGAAAGAGCATTATTGAGCGCACTCGAGTACCACGCCGTATACCCCCCGACCGCGCACACTGCAGCAACGATCACGGCAAGCGCGCCTATGCCAACGCGCTTACACAAGCGATTACGCTTCCGTTTTTTGACGTAATCCGGGTACAATTGACTTGCCGTGGGCCTCGATGCGGCTGGCGAAGTATGGCCATCGACTCGACTTCGAGCTGTATCAATCCGATATGGGCGGCTTCGATTACCTGAAGGGGAAACATACCGCTGAGCGTGCTTTCCCCTTTGCATGGAGGAAACCTGCTCCGGTCGATTTCCTCTTGAATAATCCGGCCGCAAAATCACACCTTCCCTCAGCACATACTCAACCTTCGGAGATCATAGCACGTACACAAAAGCGCTCGAAGAAAACCCACCAGACCAACAAGCGCCCATCTCCGCCTTTACCGACAAAAGAAAGGCTGGCCCACTCACGAGGAGAAGCCAGCCCGAACAATACTGTGGCGCAATTTTATGACTCAGCGAGGACCTCATCCAACTCGCCGATATTTTCAGGGGCGTCCACGCTGCACCCAATAGTTTTCTTGAGCGCCATCAGCACCAAAACAGTCAGAACGATTCCGACAGGAAGACAAATGAAAGCGTTTTGCACGAAGCCCGCTAGAACGAACATCACAAACGACACAGCCGCCATGGTGAAAACGTACGGCAGCTGAGTCGATACGTGATCAACGTGATTCATATTCGCACCCGCGGAGGCCATGACCGTAGTATCGGATATAGGAGAGCAGTGATCGCCGGCAACGGCACCTGCAAGGCACGCCGATATGCCGATGGTCAGCAACGTAGGATCATTTGCAAAGATCGGCAGAACGATAGGGATGAGGATGCCGAACGTTCCCCAACTTGTGCCGGTGGAAAAAGCCAAGAAGACGGCTACAAGAAAAATAACGGCGGGCAGCAAGTTGAACAAACCGGGAGCAGCACCTTCCATCAGCCCAGCAACAAACACATCCGCACCCAGAAGCCCGGTCATATTCTTCAACGAAACAGCGAGCGTAAGCACCAGAATGGCAGGCACCATGGCATTGAATCCAGCAGTGAACGAAACGGACGATTCTTTAAGAGTTATGACCCGACGGGCCAAGAGATACAGAAAAGACAGAACGAGCGCAATAAGCGCGCCCCAAGGAAGAGCAACGAATGCGTCGGTGTTGCCGAACGCCGCAATAAGGTCCCCGCTCGCTTCTCCACCGAAGAATCCGCCAACGTAAAGCATGCCCAATATGCAGAAGACGATAAGGATAACGACGGGAACAAGCATATCCCAAAGCGTCGCTTTGTTGTTCTCGACAACCTCGTCATTGCCAAGCGAACCCAATTCGCCGTTACGATAAGCTTCCATTTCAGCTTTCGCCATCGGACCGTAGTCGAAGTTGAGGAAGATAAGTCCTATCACGAACACGATCATCAGCAATGAGTAGAAATTGAAAGGGATGGCCTCTATGAACAGCTGAATGCCATTCACGTTCAGGTCGGCCGCTACGCCCGACACGGCAGCCGCCCAAGAAGATACGGGAGCAATCATGCAGATAGGAGCAGCTGTCGCATCGATGATGAATGCCAGCTTCGCACGAGATACGTTCTTGCTATCAGTCAACGGACGCATGACGGAACCGACCGTTAAACAGTTGAAGTAGTCGTCGACGAAGATCAATACGCCTAGGGCAAAAGTCGCAATTTCTGCTCCTGCTCGCGACTTTACGTGAACGGCAGCCCATCGACCAAATGCAGCCGCGCCGCCGGCATTGCTCACTAATGCCACCACAATGCCCAGCATGACCAAGAATACGAAAATTCCGGCATTGTCCGCGACGGCGGGAACCAAGCCGTCGTTCACGATAGCGTCGAGAGTGAGCGTAGGATCGAAACCGGCCACGAGCAGCGCGCCCATGACGATACCGACAAACAGGGACAGGTACGTCTCCTTGGTGACCAGAGCCAGAACGATGGCAACCAGAGCCGGGACGAGCGCCCAAGCCGTATTCGCAAATTCCACGCGCGTTTCCTTTCCGCAGCTAGCCTGATCATGGCTAGGCGTCAAGGCATCAACTTGGCGTCTGACCATGGCAGCTCTCCGCATGTATGCGACAGTACGTAAGATATTATCTTGCGTCCCAGGAATTAGAGGGTTCGGGTACCCTCTAATCCTTCGGCGGCTTTCCCTTTCGCCCATGCGCACCCAAACGCTCTAATAGGGATACTGATGAAAGCCGCGCCTCTACCACGATTTCATTATCATGTTGCAATTAAATGGATACTACCATGCGTAAATCCCGTGTCAATAGTACGAATTCGAAAGCGTCCGGACAAAGCCCTTCCAAACGAAGGAAACGCCGGAAAAGTTGAGTCGATCAGCTCCAGCCACGGGAAACCTTTAACCTCATGCGTTTCGCAAATCGATCAGCATACGATCCATCGCTGCAAACAAGTACCACCTTCTCGCTTCCGACAAATGCATCATCTTCTATTTGCGCAATCGAATCAGGAAGCCTTACCGCCGTAAGGTTATGACAATACGCAAAGGCGCGTTGACCAATATGCACACACCCATCAGCGACAAATACAGTTTCCAACTTCGCACAGGAATTGAAAGCACTCCTCTCTATTATGCGAAGCGATGGAGGGGTTTCGATTCTTTCAATTTGATTAGCTTGATAGAAAGCTGCATATCCAATATTTCGAAGCGTTGAAGGGAACTGTACGCTTTTCGTATACGCGCTGCCCTCGAAAGCGGCCCGTGCTATGTTGGTGACCGCCCGTCCCTCAATTGTCTCGGGAATCGCAACATCGCAACAGGAAGCAAGCTTTCCTCGCACTGTTGCATGATCCGTGTAAACAAAGTAGCGCAGCACATCGTCGCGAAACTCGCCCGACCTAAACTCATAGCGCTCGAACTCTTCGTGAAACGCGGTTCCAAAAACCCTATCCACTGCAAGCTCAAGCTTCATGCCGTGGCTGCCCTTGACCATGAGAACGTCATTCACGGATACGTGCTTCTCCATCAAAGAAATCAGTTCGTCGAAGCATTCGGTATGCACAACGCAAGTCGCATTGCCAAGCCGAGCGGCATCCGCAATGTGGCGACTTGCCGAACCGTAACATATGAGCTTTTCAATTTTTGATCGTGCGACCATTTCCCCAACGCGTCGATGAAATAATGCTTCCTCCTCGCCCGTCTCAAGCATATCCGCCAGCACGGCAACCCGGTGGCCCCCTTCGGGAACGCCCACCATCTCAAAAGCATCAAAAGCGCTCTGCATGCTCTCGGGCGAAGCATTGTAGCAATCAAGGTATATCGAATGCCCGCCATACCGTACCAAATTCTGCCGGATGCCTGAAGGTCGATAAGATGCAAGGCCAAAAACGATTTCTTCATCAGTCATATCAGCCCAAACGCCGGCAGCGAAAACCGCAAGAGCGTTAAGCACATTGTGCCTTCCAAAGCAGTTCAGCGTCACTGCAACAACTTTGTCTTCATAGAGGACATCGAATGCAAGACGCGATCCATCACTACGTATATTGGCCGCTCGATAATCGCATTCTTCATTATCTATGCCATAGTACACAACGCTACGAGAACACGAAACTCCCCACTGGAAAGGATCGTCGCCATTAAGTATCATCAATCCCTCACCGGTAGGCATTCCTTCTTGAACGCTTAGACAGCTATCGAGGATCCTCTCCTGCGTTCCAAACGCCTCCAAATGGGAAGAACCCACCAGCGTCACAATCGCAGCTTGCGGCTGAACCACTTTGGCGATAACACCAGCAGCGCAATACGGAGGACCCTCCATCGTTTCCTGCACGTAGTACATATGCTCCGGTTTGAGACGCTGAACCACCCCTCCGGCAAGACGGAGATTATTAGCGCTACTATCATTGCAATGAGCAGGATACTTGCTTTTCAAAACCGCCGCAGCCATCTGGGTAGTTGTCGTTTTGCCAATACTTCCCGTAACGCTTAGCGTTTTCGGACGAAAACGAGCGCGAACGCTCGAGCAAATCAGGCAATACGCTTCAACCGGATCAGGATACAGCAGGCATGGATAGTCCTTTATCTGGAAGGGCGCGATTAGCAAAGCAGCCCCTCTGGCCATCGCCACATCAGCAAGCTCTACGCATCTCTCTGGCGAAGTGTAGGTGTTCGGAACAGATGTATTGACCGTAATGACAGCTACGCCTCCAGGCTGAACATCATGTGCAAAATACACACGCGTGTATGTACTGTCAGAACCGCTGATCGGCAATTTGAGTATTTCGCATATCCAAAACTTCGTCAAAATCGAGAACTCAGACGAATAGTTCGCAACCGACGCATCCTGAAAAGATACCGTCTCACGAGATTCCAACACGTACCCTCCTAGCGCACTAATCTTGACATCGCATTGCAACGCTTACCATGTATCCAGGTGATACGCTTCCGCTTTCAATCGCATCTTATCCCTAAAGTATTCCCTGAATTCATCCGAATGCTCATAAACCTTATGAAGGTCTTGATGAATATTTATTTCTAGTATCTTGAAGCCGTCATCGGTAATAGCAATATCGAATCCCAGATACTCGAGTTCGGGCATAAAAGAGCAAACGCTCTTCACTTCTTCACACATGTAGCTCCAATTCGGGACAATACCCTTGATCCGCACTCCCGTATCCGGGTGAACCGGACACGGAACAAATACATGGTCCACAATTCGCTCTGGACAGTAATACTCCCCCGTGTCGATATCGACCTTTGCGCAAATGCCTCCGTAACCTACATTGTCCGTAAATCCAGTACTCGAAGACCCAATGCGCATATATGTTTGCATGATTTTTGGCTCGAAACCTGATTGATTCACTACCGCAACTCGAATGGTGTTAACCGAGTGGGGATAAATTCTGCGCAATTCTTCATGCAGGAAGAGGTACTCGGTGACAATGTAATAAGAATTGAAGCCGCGAATCATTTCTTCAATATCCGCTTCGCTCTTCTCTTCCCCGTTAACCAGATATCGGCAGCCTGCATACTCAAGACGATAAAAGCCATCACCATGAGTGCCCGAGGAGGGCTTCAGCGCCAATAATCCTTTTGCTTGCAACAAGGAAAAGAGATCAGCGAACGTGGCGCCCATCCCATCCGGTGCGTCTTGAAGCGTTTTCAGGCACGTCTCGCCTTCCATTTTGATAATAATGTAATAGTACTCCGCCAAAAGATGCTTATAGGGCTCCAGGACATAGCGTGTTGTCGTCTTATCGTTTACCCAAATTTGAAAACGATTGTTGATTCTGTTCAACCAATGATATTGATAATCCGATATGTATGTCCGATAGGTTTCCTCGGTCAAATGATATTGTTCTATTCGAAAGGACTGGAATCCGCGGCGCCAGCACCATAGTTTCTGCCTTAAGGTCGTACTTTTGGTATTGTGAAAATCTGATTTAACGGCATCGAACCATAATTTCTGCATGTACGGTCGCACGCCAGAGCGACATAGCTTTCTAATGAGACGATTCTCATGCCTCGTCTTAATGGTGTGCCAATCGTACGAGGCATCCACCTCGAATAGTTCGTGCTTCTTTTTCGCCCTGTTCATGAGATATTCATTGAGCTCTTGGCTGTGTTCCACAAGAGGCAAGGTGGGATTCGCGGAGAACGAATATACGACAAATGAATCTTTTGTCGGAATAAGATAAACGGTAAAGAATTCTATCTCGCTAATATACGAGGCCATCCCCTTCACAGCCTCAACCATATCAGACCAGTGAGGAACCGAGCGGCCATCGCACACACCCTCAGCTGAAATCGGAGCATACACCAAACCAGAATCCTGCTCTCGATCCAAAACGTACGCATCCAGTATCTCCGTTTTAGCCAAACGCTCATTTGCAACGTAAAGCTTAACGACGCCGCTGAACCCCGAAGCTTGCTCGAAGTAATCACAAATGACGTGACCGTATTCAAACTTCGAAAACAACTCATGTAGATCGCTTTTGGTGTAGAGAGGAGACTCATCTTCTGCACTCAACAGCGCCATTCGATCATAGTGATACCCGAATATCCTAAACCACTCACTTCCGATTGGATCACTCTTCAATGCAAACTGATCGCCACCAACGTGCTCAACAAGATAGCTGCAACGCCGCCTCGACGGTGCTGTCGGTCGAACGACCAGCTTCCCTCGTTTCTCAAGCAACTCGACAAAAGCGTCGTACCCCTCCCCGACACTCCTGTTAAGCGTGTCGGAGGGAAGAAAAATGTTCTCATGCTCTCTTCGAATGATGTTGAAGTAAAGCCGAGGAAGGAACATTGAATACCGTGCGAGAATATGCTCTATCGTGACCAGATCACCGATCCATTTTGAAAAACTATTGTTGAACGGCTGCAGGAACAGGTAATCCAGATCGCTAATTACCCTATCGGAATTCCGTTTGAGATCGTATTTTTCAATACTTTCGTAGAGAAAACCGCGCTCATGCGCCCATTCCATGTCTTTGCGATTCTCGGCAGAAACGCTCGCTTCATCGACAAGCACTTTTTTGTACCATGAATTCGCCAAGCGCCTCGAGCATCCCCGCTTTCTCCATGAGGCAATGAAACGCTCTTTTTTAAGTCTTCCGATCGGGTTCATATCTTCTTCCTGTTCGCTCCGCTTGCGACGAGCTATCGTCTTAACGTTTCGCCTTCTTGTATTCGATCTTTCGCCGAAAATACTCTTTCAACCGAGGATCATAGTTCGGATATCGATGAAGATCCTGATGCGTATTGATTTCCAGAATCTTAAAAGCATCATTCGTTATCGCAACATCAAAACCCAAATACTCAAGCTGGGCAATGTACACGCATATATCTCGAACGGTTTGCTTAACCTCATCCCAATGAGGAATAAAACCGTCTATTCCAACTCCACTATCCGGATGCCGTACACAAGGCGTCACATTATGGTTCGAGGATAGCTCGCCTGAATGAAGACGCCCGGATTCGATGTCAACACGCGCAAAAATACCCCCATTGCTCACATTGTCGGTGAGGCCCGTCTTGTTAGTAGCGATCCTTGCATAAGCATCGAGAATGCAAGGATCGGAAACCCGAGTATTTACCACCGTGATGCGAATAGTCGAAACAGCATGCGGCGAGAGCTTTTTCATAAAATCATGGGGTTCGATATACTCCGTAATGATGTAGTTTTCATCGAACCCATGTAATATGGATAGCATTTCATCAGCGGATTTTGCTTCATTATTCAAAAAATAAGAACCATGTTCGCTGTATTCAAGCTTGCAAAATCCGATGCCCCTCGATCCTTCCGTCGGCTTTGCAACCAGCACACCCTTCTTCCTCAGCAGACTTAAAACGGAATCGAATCCTCCGCGATCCTCAAGTGGACAGTCCATCATCGGAGCGCATACTATTCCCTGACTACGAGTCATGATGTGAAAATAGTACTTCGGCAAAAATTCACGATACCTATCCAGCACATATCGGAAACTGACCTTATCGTATACCCACTTTCTATATTCGCAGTTGATGGGCCTCAACCATCGGTATTCCCTGTCGGACAAGAACTCGCTGTAGTTATCATCCGTCAGCCCATACTGTTTGATACGATAAGAAAAGAAGCCTTTGTCATGAGCCCAATTTATTTCTTTCCTATGAAGCGTGCTGCTTTGCGAATCAATGCGTAAATCGCGCTTCCAACTTCGATACATATACCCCATAAAACCGGTCTTATCGAGAATCCAAAGATCAGAACACTTACGTAACACCTGTCTTGCGCTCTGCAAGAAGCCGCCGCGCTTCCGCTTTGCGTCCAACGCACTATCGAGATACCTCCACAAATCATCGTCGTCCGTCTTCCCCCAAAAAAGCTGCGGACATGCTGATATCTCAACAACCTTAAAAGAGCGCTCACAGACGACTACTTTGAATCCAAGGTATTCGAGCTCTGGCACGTATGAGGAAGCCGACAAAACAGCAGACACGAGGTTATCCCAAAGCGGAACGGCTTCGTATTCGAGATGCGATCCGTGCTGTTCTGATACTGAAGTCGAACCTGAAATTATCCCCGTCGTTTTATCTATCGTCCTAATCTGAGACCGAGATGTATGGTCGTCGAGCACCGTATAGACCTGAACGATCTCAGGAGACACGCCGTCAAGATTGCATACTACGAACTGAACGGCACGCGCTTGCAAAGCACCTGCCTCGCCAAGCGAGTGCGACTTATCCATATCCTCAAGCACGATACTACGCGCCGGCATGCCCTCAAGAACGGCGGTGATTTCCGATCGGGACGATGGAACTCCCTCTTGAAAAAACGTGCCCTTTTCATACGATAGACTAATTCCGCGCGACGCCCCCTCGGACAATGATGGATCGCCCTTGGGACTCTTCACGATAAGGTTGGCACCTTCGCGTAGGAGTTTTTCTATTGCATCGCAATCGCATCCCTCGCAAGCTGGGGCATCCTGCAGGGGGACATAAACCGTCGTTCCCTCTTTTTTAATGAGCGAGTAGTAGTATTTCGGAAACAAGTCACCATAGCGATCGAACACATACCGAACCGTTAGGGGATCATTGACGAGTCGGTTGAATTTACCCTGCAGCGGGTATAAGTACAAATACCAATAGTCGGACAAACCTCGCAGGTGATCACGGCCGCAATCGCCAATCTGGGTGAAATCTTCAACCGAAAAACCCTTGCGATGAATTCGACGGAGCTCTCTTGAACTCATGTTCGAAAACTCAAATTCATCGCTTTGCTCAAGATAAGCCCAGTACGAGGATCCCCGCGGAGAGAATCCACGCAATATGCGCATAGCCTTTTGAAGCGCCCGACGGATATGTCGGGCGCTTCGCGTCATGCTTCTTTGATTACCCACAAACAGCTCCATGAAACCCGAAACGCATCAGCCTGCCCGCATGAAACGAATCACTCACAAAAAAGCCCTCTCGCTTCTCTGAAAGAGCGGATTCGCTCATCCTGAATGCGACCTCCCCTGATAACGGTCGCCTCCTGAACGTTGCCAGGGTATTCCCCCTCTATCATGATGTCGATGTATTTCGAAATTCCCGAGCTCAGAGTTTTAGTAACAGTAATGGGGTACATTGCGGGCGTGTTGTCAACCGCGTAATGGATTACCCCATCCACTTCATATACGGGGTCCTCAATTGTCGTCGCACGCGTTGTCTCAACTTCAAGACCTGGGTCGCAACTGATATCAATGATCATCGTACCAGTCTTCATTTTAGAGAGGTCTTCTCGATAGATTATTCTGTCCGTACGGTTTGTATCCCACATAACACAATTAACGAGAACGTCATAATCGAACATATTTTTACGGAAAAGCTTCTCCAACCTTCTAGGATACACGTTCACCTCCGCACCAAGCCCGTGGAGAATGCGCATTGCCCCCTTCGCCGTCTGGCCATTGCCCAAAATCGCAACACGTGTATCATAGGGCATTTTCCCGCAGTACATATACGCCTGCAACACACCCGCTTCGCCAGCAATCTCTCTGTTTCTGTAAAAAATGTATCGACCGTCCTCGAATATCTCTTCCCATGCAACCACCGTATGAGACCCCTTGATCACGGAGCTGGTAAAGTCGAGGGACTGCACGGCATGCGCCCACCCGAACAGGACTTTTCCATCCTCAATGTCGTCGAGATAATCAGCATCGCCCAACTTGACATCGGTGATGATATCGCATGCGAGACACTCTTCCCGAGATACGATATGAGCTCCCAAACTTGCATAATCCTCATCCGAAAAACCGACCGATTCCCCATACCCCTGCTCGAAGTAGAGCGAATCCCTATGCTTTATCGACTGGAAATCGGTCGGAATAAGAGCTCGTCTCTTCTCACCGCATTTGTGGCTCTTAACGAATCCCATCGTCTTCATAATCAAAACCTCCCAAAATTGCGCTAGTATGCCCACGCCAACAAGCTCGGCGCATCAACACGTACTTATTCTTCGATTCAATTCTTCGATTCGTGACGGAGAACGAAACTGTCGTAGTCTTCAGGGCAATTGAAATCCATCGTTTCATCGGATACGATGCAAAAACCGCCTCCGATCTCGCGGCCCTCGAGCGGCATTTCATTGTACAGATGATACACTTGCCAGCCTTTCGCATCGTCTATCTCCCTCGCTACTATCTTCCCGCGAAGAATCTCAATGCATTGCCGAAGAATGGCGCCTCGTTTTACTCTCACCGCATAGATCGATGTCATGCTTCCCCAGAAAAGCATTCCTTCACACGGTGTGCTCAGAACGCTCTCCATGACTTCGTTCGTGTAGAACACATCGCCGTACAAGAAACATGTTTCGTCTTCAATTAATTCAAAGCAAAATCGATCCAACTCGTATGCGTCCCGCTCGGGAGAATGCCGACGCGCTTGCGGGATTTCATACCGCTCATCCGAAGAGGATATAACCACCTCTGCTTCAGGATTGAGCTCTTTGACCAATCTCACCGTCCGTTCGAGAAGCGTCTCGCCATCGACGACCGAAAGATGTTTCGGCACACTGCGGTAATTCCCCCATCGGCTTCCTCGTCCGTTGGCCATAATTACGCAGCGCACGACACCCCTCTCTATAGCCAGCCGTTCCTCACGACGAACACTAAATATAGCAGGAACGTATTCGCAATAGAACATCTTGGTGTAATTCTCTACGGATTCCGCGACTCCCTGCAACGAAGCTATCGAATGGCTTTGTGAAATCGGTAAAAATCTCCGAGCTCATTGTCCTTTTGCGGCCCCCATAATTGAATGATGTTGACTCCAGAACTTGTATTCGCTTCGATGATACATACACCTTGAGAAGTCAGCAGCACATCCCACGCCGTGAACGGCGCAAAAGGAAAACGTCTTGCTAAAGATAAAATTTCATCTTTAACCTCGGGCCAATCAGGCACGACGGCTCCTTGTATTTGGTATCCAGAATCGGGGTGCACCTGAGAAGCCCCTAATGCATGCAGCGAGCGCGCCTCAGAGAGCTCTCCGGTCTCCAGATCAATCATGGCGACCAGCCCTCCTCGACTTCCGTTGTCGACGGGAATTGTCTCGTGAGTTCCGATACGGAGCACCGCGAAAAACACTTTATACGTGCCAGTTGAGGGATCGCGTAAGGTAATCACTCTCATTG
>PPYE01740576.1_pt1 | contig 14436 bp, 8 predicted proteins | sample 1559881 | NCBI WGS metagenome assembly PPYE01 (sample SAMN08240022, study PRJNA423297) | Human gut metagenome, whole genome shotgun sequencing project.
ATCATCGACAAGATCATCTCTGCTAACAAGCCCAACTACGGCTTCGATGCCCAGAACGAGGTCTTTGTCGAGGATATGATCGCTGCTGGCATCGTGGACCCGACCAAGGTCACTCGCTCCGCTCTGGAGAATGCAGCTTCCGTCGCTGAGATGGTGCTGACCACCGAGAGCCTTGTTGCTGACCTGCCGGAACCCCCGGCTCCCGCCGCACCTGCCGGCGGTGACATGGGCGGCATGTACTAATAGCTGCCTAAAAACCGCATGAATCCTTGATTTTTGGAGCACGCGAAAGCGGATTTACGCCAAACTTACGCCACTTACGCCAAAAAATCAAGCGCATTATAGGGTAACAAAATCGGCACTCGCTGAAAAGCGGGTGCCGATTTTTGTGTCACGAAAAGCTGATGGATGCTGCACGCTACACACCGTCAGCTTTTTCGTTTACAGGGGAAAAAGCGGGTGGTATAATAGAAATAGAGTTTTGTAAGAGCGCCTTCATAGTCAAGGCTATAAAAGAATGCGGATAAGCATAAAACCGGTGGATGATATGAAAATTCTGGATAACATCACCAATACCGTTCGAGATGATCTGCGGGTGGAAATCAAAAAAGGCAGTAGGGTGTCTATTGCGGCAGTCTGCTTTTCGATGTATGCCTACAAAGAGCTGAAGAAGCAGCTGGAGACCATAGACGAGTTCAAATTTATCTTTACGTCGCCCACTTTTGTGAAAGAAAAGGCTGAAAAGCAGAAGCGAGAGTTCTACATTCCCCGCATTTCCCGTGAAACAAGCCTTTACGGTACAGAGTTTGAAATCAAACTGCGCAATGAGATGACCCAGAGAGCCATCGCAAAGGAGTGTGCAGACTGGATCAGAAGGAAGGCTACGTTCAAATCGAACACCACCGGTGAAAATATGGCTGGCTTTATGACTGTGGATTCCGGCACAGCACAGACCGCCTATATGCCGATTGGCGGATTTACGACAGTTGATATTGGCTGTGAGCGCGGAAATAACAGCTACAACATGGTCAACTGCATGGAGGCTCCGTTCGCACAGCAGTACATGAAGTTGTTCGATACCCTGTGGAACGACCGGGACAAAATGCAGGATGTCACAGATGTAGTACTGGAGAATATCAGCACGGCTTATGCAGAAAATTCCCCGGAGTTCATCTACTTTATGACGCTGTATCATGTGTTCAGCGAGTTTTTGGACGACATCTCAGAAGACGAACTGCCGAATGAGGCAACCGGATTCAAGCAGAGCAAAATCTGGAGCCTGCTGTACGACTTCCAGAAGGATGCGGTGCTTGCCATCATCAATAAGCTGGAAAAGTACAACGGCTGCATCCTTGCGGACAGTGTTGGCCTTGGCAAGACCTTTACCGCACTGGCAGTCGTAAAGTATTATGAGAATCGAAACAAGTCGGTTCTGGTGCTGTGTCCCAAAAAGCTGGCGGAAAACTGGAATACCTATAAGGACAACTACGTGAACAACCCGATTGCATCGGATCGGCTGAATTATGATGTCCTGTTCCATACAGACCTGTCCAGAAGCGGCGGAAAGTCAAATGGCCTCGACCTGGATCGCCTGAACTGGGGCAACTATGATCTGGTCGTCATTGATGAATCGCACAATTTCCGTAATGGAATCGGAACTCATAGCAAGACGCAGGACAATCGTTACCAGCGGCTGATGGACAAGGTGATCCGTGCCGGAGTCAAGACCAAGGTGCTGATGCTTTCGGCAACGCCGGTCAACAACCGCTTTGTGGATTTGAAAAATCAGCTGGCCCTTGCCTATGAGGGAAGCTCCGAGTATCTGGATGAAAAGCTGAACACCTCAAAGAGCATTGAGGACATCTTCAAGCAGGCGCAGAAAGCCTTTAACGCATGGAGCAAGCTGAAACCAGAAGAGAGAACCACGGATGCGTTGCTGCGGACGTTGGATTTCGACTTCTTCGAGCTGCTGGACAGTGTTACTATCGCACGTTCTCGGAAGCATATCGAGAAGTACTACAACACCAATGCTATCGGAAAGTTCCCAGAGCGGTTGAAGCCGATCTCCGTCCGTCCATGCCTGACAGACCTGAATAATGCTATCAACTACAATGAGATTTACGAGCAGCTGATTCAGCTGAGCTTGTGCGTCTATATGCCCTCCAACTACATCTTCGCAAGTAAGATCCAGAAATATCAGGAGCTGACGCACAATAAGGGAGAGAATCTGACCCAGAGAGGCCGTGAGCAGGGTATTTGTCGGTTGATGAGTATCAACCTGCTGAAACGGCTGGAAAGCTCTGTACATTCGTTCCAGCTGACCCTGATGCGCATCAAGAAACTGATTGATGGTACGATTCAGTCCATTGACCAGTTTGAACGCTCCGGCCACGCTGATCTGGATATATACGACATGGCCGGAGACGATTTTGACATGGACGATGAAAACACTGACTTTTTCACCGTCGGCAAAAAAGTCAAAATCGACCTTGCGGATATGGACTGGAAGAGCTGGCGTACGGAGCTTCGGAAAGATGCAGAAATTCTGGAACTGTTGACCTTTATGGTGGCAGATATCACGCCGCAGCATGACACAAAGCTGCAAGAACTGTTCAAGCTGCTGTCTGAAAAAATTGAGCACCCGATCAATGCCGGCAACAGAAAAGTACTGATTTTCTCTGCATTTTCGGATACGGCAGAGTACCTCTTTGACAATGTGAGTGCGTTTGTAAAGCAGAAATATGGGCTGAATACCGCTGTAATTACCGGCTCGATTGACGGACGTACCACGATCAAAGGCTTCAAGGCAACACTCAACAATGTGCTGACCTGTTTTTCTCCCATTTCCAAAGACCGGGATGTTCTGATGCCCGGTAGTGCCACGGAAATTGATGTGCTGATTGCGACAGACTGCATTTCTGAAGGTCAGAACTTGCAGGACTGCGATTATCTGATCAACTATGACATTCACTGGAACCCGGTACGCATTATCCAGCGTTTTGGACGAATCGACCGTATCGGCAGCAGAAACCAGTACATCCAGCTTGTGAACTTCTGGCCTGATCTGACGCTGGACGATTACATCAACCTGAAATCCCGTGTGGAGACCCGCATGAAAATCACTGTTATGACCTCCACCGGCGATGATGACCTTATCAACCCCGAAGAAAAGGGCGATTTGGAGTACCGCAAGGCACAGCTGAAACGCTTGCAGGAAGAGGTCGTTGACATCGAGGATATGTCGGACGGCATCTCCATCATGGATCTGGGACTGAACGAGTTCCGGCTCGACCTACTGGATTACATCAAGCACAACGGTGATTTGGACAAGAAGCCTCGTGGACTTCATGCAGTGGTTCCGGCTACGGATGAACTGCCGGAGGGTGTGATCTTCGTGCTGAAAAACATCAATAACAGCGTCAATGTGGACAATCGGAACCGCATCCATCCGTTCTACATGGTTTACATCGGCATGGACGGTCAGATCGTCTGCGACTATTTGAACCCCAAAAAGATGCTGGACGATATCCGGCTGCTGTGCCGTGGAAAGTCTGAGCCAATCAAAGAGGTGTACGAACGCTTCAATCGGGAAACAGACGATGGAAAGGACATGGCAGAAATGTCCGAATTGCTGAGTGAAGCCATTGATTCGATCATTGATGTTAAGGAAGAAAGCGATATCGACAGCCTGTTCTCTGCAGGCGGAACAACGGCATTGCTCAGTCAGGTGTCTGGGCTGAATGATTTTGAGCTGATTTGCTTTCTTGTTGTGAAATAGGGATAACTATGAAAAATCGAAATAGAAAATATGGATGGATTGTGATTTGGGCGATAGGAAGTATAGTATTTGCATTTGTCATACATTGGTTGTTTAGTATTGAACCCACAATAGAGTTCTTTCGAGCAAAATGGAGCGCAGGAGACATTTTGACGTATGCATCTACAATTATTCTTGGACTGCTTGCGCTATGGCAAAATCAAAGATTTAAGGAGGAAAACGATAAATCGCAAGAGCGGCTGGAAAAAATAAGCAATCGCACAAATGAATTACAAATCATATCGCAGTTAATTGAACATGAGAACGAACGGATAAATCTTTTAAGAAAATTGTTTCAAGAATTTTTTGAGGTATGTTCATGTAGCAATATAGTTGCAGAATATAGGGGCGCCTCAAAAAATAAAGCAGATAATCTAAGTTCTTCAACGCGAAGAGCCAGTCAAATTAGAATATCGTATCAAATATTGATACAACAGCTGTTTATGGATAAACGTAAAAATACACAGGTAGATAGTTTGGTGGAATATGCTGGGAAACTTAGTACGTCGGCAATTGGATTGATACTTTCATTTGCGATAGAGCAAGAAGAAAATCATCTGAAAAATGATGAAAATGGTGAAATTAAACGATTGACGGATATGCAGTTGCAAATCGAAGAAGCGTTAAATAAAGAATTTTATATATACATAACTGCACTAGAAAAAGAACGTAATGCACTGTTATTTGAGGATCACTCGTTGAAAGAATTGCAGGAAATGTATCAACGGAGAGAAGAATACGGAAAGATTTAACTTTAGGTCATGGAGGAAAATAGTATGCTGAATTTTCCGCAATCAACCGAGTTCAATAAACGTATCCCGAAGCAGAAGTTTTATGAAAACATTGCTGTGACCCCGGCTATGAAGAAAGCGTTCGTGGAGCAGATCAAAATCATCTACTGGCGCAATAAGATTGCGACTACTACCCTGAATCTGGCTGCTGGCGGGCAGGTGACGGAGATCGAGGTGTTCGAGGTGCGGCTGTCTGCCCCGGAGCTGGATGAGAGTGTGCTGCGACAGATCGACCGGGAAATTCCGTATCACATTCTCTTTTTGCTGGAATATGAGGGCAAGTATCGTGCGGTCATCGGCTACAAGGAGACTGCGGCGGGCAAGACGGCCTTTAAGGTTGACCGCTATTATTCTACGGACTGGATGGACGAAGACGACCTGCCAGTGCATCTGGAAGGGCTTACGCTGGATGCCATATACGAGAACTTTGTCCGGCAGATTGCAGGCGATGCGCTTGGCACAGGAGAAAGTGCGTCCCTGAAAGACAGCGTAGAGCAGCAGAAGCAGCGAGAGCAGCTAGAGAAGCAGATTGCTGCACTGGAAGCTAAAATCCGTAAGGAACAACAGCCGAGAAAAAAATTTGAGTTGGTGCAGAAAGTGAATGTGATAAAAAAGCAGCTTGCAGAGTTGGGCAAAAAGATTAAAGAATGGAGTGAAGACGATAAATGATGAATGTTCTAAACATAATAGCGTTAATTTTAGTGCCTATTTTGGCAGTTGTCGTTGGACAAAAACTGCAAGATCGTGCCCAAAAACGAAATGATAAAATGCAGATATTCAAAATCTTGATGACCAGCCGCATTTTTGGATGGACAAACGAAAGCGTTCAGGCAATGAATCTGATTGATATTGTTTTTGCAGATGACAAAGCTGTTCGCAAACAGTGGAAAATTTGTTTTGATAAGATGTGTGTGGAGAATCCAACTGAAACGGAATTATCTAAAATCAAAACTGAGAGAGAAAAGCTTTTGGAAACGATGGCAAAGTCTTTGGGTTATAAGGATATTATTACATGGGAATCCATACAAAATCCTTACGTTCCAAATGGCATGACAGAGCTAATGGCACAACAACAGGCTTATCAAAAAAATCAAGCTGTTATCATGGAACAAATGAAAAATATGATGCAGAAAAGCGGAAGGGAAAATGAAAATGGAAACTCTAAAAATGCACAGCCTTGACGGTGTACAGCGCAACATTGAGCTGATCGGCAAGCTGTTCCCCAATGCAATTACCGAGGTGAAATGCAACGGCAAGGTAGAACACGCCATTGATTTTGACGTTCTGCGGCAGGAGCTTTCCGATTCCATCGTGGAGGGCCGGGAAGAGCGTTACCAGTTTACATGGCCGGACAAGAAAAAGGCGATGTTGGCGGCCAATGCGCCCATTACGGCAACGCTGCGCCCGGTTGTAGCTGATAGCGTGGGCAAGGATGGCACACCCGGCGGCTTTGATAGTGAAAACCTCTACATCGAGGGTGACAATCTGGAAGTGCTGAAGCTCTTGCAGGAGACCTATCTGGGTAAGGTCAAGATGATCTACATTGATCCGCCGTATAATACGGGAAATGACTTTGTTTACAATGATGAATTTGGAATGAGGAGTGAGGAATGGGACGCCACCAGCGGAAACTACGATGATGAGGGCAACCAGATCGTTGGCAAGCTGGAACTGAATACAGAGAGCAATGGCCGTTTTCATACGGATTGGCTCAATATGATTTATCCACGTTTGAAAATTGCAAAAGATTTGCTTGCAGATGACGGTGCTATTTTTATTTCCATTGATGATAATGAACTTTATAATTTGAAAAAAATATGTGATGATGTTTACGGTGAAAGCTGCTTTGTTGGAAATGTTGCATGGCAACGCACCTATTCTATGCGAAACGATTCAAAGGGACTTCCTTCGGAAGCAGAACATATTTTGGTGTATAGCAAACAACCCAATTGGATTCCGAATAAATTGCCGCGTACGGATAAAATGGATGCAGCTTATAAAAACCCTGATAATGATCCGAATGGTGCATGGCAAAATACTACACCATACGCACCAGGGGCGAGAACTCATCAGGGAATGGTTTATGCTATACAGCATCCATTTACAGGAGAGCTTCTTTACCCTGCACCGGCTTCTTGCTGGAGATATGACCAGAAGACAATGTTGGATTATATGAGTGGATGGTGCGAATATGAACTGAAAAATATCAATGATGAAAAAGAAAGAGCAGAAATTTGTGGGGTAGATGTTGAAAACATTCGGAAAGACGTAAAAGCAATTGTTCTTAAATACGATTTGAATCAAGCAAAAGAAAAGGCTAAACTTGTTTTAAATCGTGGGCAATGGCCACGGTTCTACTTCACGAAAGATGGTATGGGAGGAATTCGTCGAAAGACATACTTGAACCAGGTTGAAGGACGGACAGTGACAAATCTATGGCCGTACGCAGAGGTTGGACATACAGATGAGGCAATGAAAGAACTAAAAAACCTGTTTGATGGAAGTGTCCCGTTTGATACTCCAAAACCGACTAGGTTGGTGGAACGTATTTTAACAATTGCAACGGATAAAGATTCGTATATTTTGGATTTCTTTTCAGGGTCAGCTACAACAGCACACGCAGTCATGAAAAAGAATATGGAAGATGGTGGCAATCGAAAGTATATTCTTGTTCAGTTGCCGGAAAAAGGAAATTCGCCGCAATATGAAACGCTTTGCGAAATCGGCAAGGAACGCATCCGCCGGGCGGGCAGGAAAATTAGAAATGAGAAATTAGGAATGAGCAATGAAAATGGTGGGCAGTTGTCGATAGACAATTCCTCACTCCACATTCCTAATTCCTCATTGGAATTGGACATCGGCTTCCGCTGCCTGCGGTTGGACAGCAGCAATATGGAAAACGTCTACTATACGCCGGATGAAGTCAGCCAGCAGGATCTGTTCTCGCTGGTGGATAACGTAAAACCTGACCGCACCCCGGAAGATTTGCTGTTCCAGGTGATGCTGGATCTGGGCGTGCTGCTGTCCAGCCCCATTGAGGTGAAAGAGATTGCGGGCAAAAAGGTGTTCAACGTGGCAGATGGCTTCCTATTGGCGTGCTTTGACCACGATGTGACGGAAGAAACCGTCAAGGCGATTGCACAGATGAAGCCTTACTATGCCGTGTTCCGTGACAGTTCCATGGCAAACGACAGCGTTGCAACAAACTTTGACCAGATTTTTGAAACCTATAGTCCGGATACGGTAAGGAAGGTTCTATAAGAATGAAAGGCTTATATGATCAAGATTTTACAGTTTTAACCCCTGAAGAAGAACAAGAAAAAGAGCGAATCGATGCCGAGGGAAATGCTGCTAGAAAAACTCGCTTTGGCCAGAAAAATATGTTTCACTACTATCCGGAAGCTGTCCGGCGTTATTACGCCAGCCTTTTTCCGAATAACTTTATGGATTTCATGTTGCTAAGGGATGAGAAAGTACTCAATGCTCAGTGTGATGGCTTTGAAGCATTGCTTAATGATAAATCCATCTCAGAACTTGACATCAAGCGGTACATTCAAAACAATAAATATTATCACCTCCCTGCATCTATTTTCAGCAACTATACCTTTGGTCATCACGAAGCTGTTTTGTTTAAGGAGTTTCCGCTGGGAACACAGTATGTAGTAGATTATCTTTTGGCAGGTCGGGCATCTGGTGGCTGGCAGTTTATCTTTGTTGAATTTGAAAATCCATACAATAATATCGTGGTAAAGGATGGCGATTGGGGTATGACTGTCAGAAAGGGACTGAAGCAGATTCGAGACTGGCAAGCCTATATTGCAGCCAATTACGCGGTATTGTATGAAGAATTCAAAAAATATACACCGAAGGTTCTGCCAGAAGAGTTCCTTCGCTATGACCCTACACGGATGCACTATGCAGTAGTTGCAGGCCGCAGACAAGATTTTGATGATCCTACAATTCGTGTTTTGCAACGGCAGCTGGAAAAAGAAAGCGACATAAAACTGCTACACTATGATAATCTGTTGGACGATTCCAGACGGCTGATTGGTATGTCTTCGTATTAAAAAGGTATTATGGTATGAATGAGAAAAAAAAGAATGAAATCATCCACAGCTCTGCGGCAGAATATTTGACCTTCGTGGCTTCTACCGGGGATAGCGATACCAGCTATGAAATGCGCTATGAGGATGAAAACATTTGGCTGACGCAAAAGATGATGGCAACCTTATATGATGTGTCAAAACAGACGATCTCACAGCATATCAAGCGTATTTATGCGGATGGAGAACTCACGCCGGAGGCAACTGTCAAGAAATACTTGACAGTTCAAACCGAAGGGACCCGGCAGATCAGCCGCAAGCAGGATCATTACAACCTTCAAATGATTATTGCAGTCGGCTTTAAGGTAAATAATCAGCGGGCGGTGCAGTTCCGCAAATGGGCGGGTCAGATCGTGAAAGACCACACCATTCAGGGCTGGACAATGGATGTTGACCGCTTGAAAAAAGGCCACATGTTCACTGATGATTATTTCGAGCGGCAGTTGCAGCAGATTCGGGAAATTCGTCTGTCGGAGCGCAAGTTCTATCAGAAAGTAACGGATCTGTACGCAACAGCGTTTGATTATGACAAGGATGCAAAAACGACCCGGCGGTTCTTCCAGACGGTTCAGAATAAGATGCACTATGCTGTGCATCGCCACACGGCGGCAGAACTGATCGTGGAGCGTGCCGATGCCAACAAGGAGCACATGGGGCTTACCACATGGGAAAATGCGCCGGATGGGAAAATCCTGAAAGCGGATGTGACAGTAGCCAAAAACTACCTGAGCAAAGAGGAAATGAACTATCTGGAGCGAATCGTGTCGCTCTATCTGGATTATGCCGAGCTGCAGGCCGAGCGCAAGATCCCCATGAGCATGGAGGACTGGGCAAAGCGGCTGGACGGTTTTCTGGAGTTCAACGGCAATGAACTGTTGACAGGCCCCGGTAAAATCAGCGCAGAACAGGCCAAACTCCATGCAGAAACCGAATACGAAAAGTATCGTGTCATTCAGGATCACCTGTATGAGAGCGACTTTGACCGGTTCCTGATGCTGGAGCAGGAGGTAAACCACAAAGATGAAGTTTAGTTTTAAGATTCAGCAGTACCAGACCGATGCTGTGGATGCGGTGGCACGGGTCTTTCAGGGTCAGCCCTATAATGCAGGCGTGTCGTACTTGCGGGATATGGGAAACCTGTCTGCACAGCCGCAGCAGTTGAGCCTTGTTTCCAGTGGGGACGATGCAACACAGGTGGAATTGCAGGATTTAATCAACGATTCCGGCTTTAAGAACGAAGCACTCCAACTGACCGACCAGGAGCTGCTTCAGAACATCCGCGCGTTGCAAGCAGAAGCAAACATCCATCAGTCGGACAAGTTGGTGGCACCGCTGGGCAGGTGTTCTCTGGATATTGAGATGGAAACCGGCACAGGCAAGACCTATGTTTACATCAAGACCATGTTCGAGCTGAACAAGCGGTATGGTTGGAGCAAATTTATCGTTGTTGTGCCGAGTATCGCCATCCGTGAAGGCGTAAAGAAGTCCTTTGAGATCACTGCCGATCACTTTATGGAGTGCTACGGCAAAAAGGCACGGTTCTTTATCTACAACAGCAGCAACCTGAATCAGTTGGATTCCTTTTCCAGCAATTCCGGCATCAATGTCATGATCATCAACACGCAGGCGTTTGCGGCATCCATGAACGAGGACAAGAACGTGGAAGGCCGCAAGGGTGATGCCGCTGCGAGAATTATCTACACCAAGCGGGATGAGTTCGGCTCCCGCCGCCCGATTGATGTGATTGCCGCCAACCGCCCGATCCTGATTCTGGACGAACCGCAGAAGATGGGCAAAGAGGACTCTGCCACTCAGAAAGCCCTGAAAAAGTTCAATCCACTTTTCACACTGAATTACTCTGCTACCCACGCCAAGCAGCATAATCTGATTTACGTTCTGGATGCGCTGGACGCTTACAATAAGCGACTGGTCAAGAAAATCGAAGTCAAAGGCTTTGAGGTCAAAAATCTGCGTGGTACGGACAAGTATCTGTATCTGGAAAGCATCATCATCTCCCCGAAAAATCCGCCGCGGGCAAAAGTGGAGCTGGAAGTCAGCCACCAGAACGGTACGAAGCGAGAGTTCCATACGTTGGATGTGGGCGATAATCTTTATTACATCTCCGAGAAAATGGAGCAGTACAAGGGCTTCGTAGTGTCGGAAATCGACCCGATCACGGGCATTGTGACCTTTACGAACGGAGACACCATCCGCAAAGGTGATGTTACCGGCGACGTTTCCGAAAACGATATGCGCCGGGTGCAGATCCATGAAACGATCCTTTCGCACTTTGAAAAAGAGCAGGAACTTTTCAAACTGGGTATCAAGACACTTTCGCTGTTCTTCATCGACGAAGTGGCAAAATACCGCCAGTACGATGAAGACGGAAACGAGCTGCTGGGCGAGTACGGCAAGATTTTTGAGCAGGAGTATCTTTCGGTTCTGAATGAGCATCGCACCCTGTTTGACCCTGCTTATACAGCCTATCTGGATTCAACCGATGTGCATGATGTCCACAAGGGCTATTTCAGCATCGACAAGAAAGGTCACAGCGTCAACAGTTCGGTCAAGCGTGGCTCAGATATGTCGGATGACATTTCTGCCTATGACCTGATCCTGAAAAATAAGGAACGTCTGCTGTCCTTTGAAGAGCCGACCCGGTTCATCTTCTCCCACTCTGCCCTGCGGGAAGGCTGGGATAACCCGAATGTGTTCCAAATCTGCACCCTGAAGCACAGCGACAGCACCACGCAGAAGCGGCAGGAAGTAGGCCGTGGTCTGCGTCTGTGCGTGAATAAGGACGGAAACCGCATGGATGCGGAAGTGCTGGGAGATAAGGTGCAGGATATCAACGTCCTGACCGTTATTGCCAGCGAGAGCTATGCAGGATTTGTAGACGGACTGCAAAAGCAGACCGAAGCAGTGCTGTATGATCGCCCCCGTAAGGCAGACATTGCATATTTCACCGGCAAGACCATCAGGTTGGATGGCAAAATCGTCAAGGTGGATGACCGTCAGGCACGGGCAATTTATCAGTATCTTGTCCGCAATAACTATGTGGATGAGCAGGATAATGTCACGCAGGACTACCGGGACGATGTGCAGAACGGAACACTTGCACCGGTGCCGGAAACGCTGAAGCCCATTGAAGAGGGCGTGCACACGCTTGTGCAGGCAATTTATGATGACAGTATGCTCAAGTCTATGTTTGAGGATGGCAACAAGCCGAAAGTGCTGGAAAATCCGCTGAACGACCGGTTTGAAAAGGCAGAGTTCCAGAAGCTCTGGCAGACGATCAACCACAAATACGCCTATACGGTGGATTTTGATTCTGAGGAACTGATCCGGAAAGCAATCGAATACATCGACAGGGAACTGTACGTCAGTCGCCTGCAATATACCGTTACCTATGCCGGGCAGAAAGATGTCCTGAGTGCCGATATGGTGCGAGAAGGCAGCAGCTTCAGCGATGCCAAGAGCAGAACAAAAAAATTAGAACATGACTACGCAGGTCAGGTTACGTATGACCTGATCGGCAAAATTGCAGAGGGCACAACGCTGACCCGGCATACCGTTGCACGGATTTTGCAGGGCATCAAGCCGACAACCTTTGCGATGTACCAGAACAACCCGGAAGAATTTATCGCAAAGGTGATCCGGCTGGTCAAGGAGCAGAAAGCTACCATGATCGTGGAGCATATCACCTATGATACCATTGAGGGCAGCTACGACAGCAGCATCTTTACGGCAGAGAAACACGCTCTGACGATGGATAAGGCTTACAAGGCACAAAAGGCGATTCAGGATTACGTTTTCACCGATGGCACAGCGGAAAAGAGCGTGGAACGGAAGTTTGCGGAAAATCTGGACGGTGCAGAGGAAGTCTTTATCTATGCAAAACTGCCGAAAGGCTTCTATATTCCGACCCCGGTTGGACACTACTCCCCGGACTGGGCAATCGTGTTCCATGAGGGCAAGGTGAAACACATCTATTTTGTAGCAGAAACCAAAGGCACGATGGAAAGCCTGAACTTGCGCCCAATCGAGAAGTCCAAGATCGACTGCGCCAAGAAGCTTTTCGCAAAATTGTCAGATGGTCTTGTGACATACGACCATGTAGACAGCTATCAAGAGCTGATGAATAAGGTACTGCAGTGACCAGTACAAAATGAATCATGAAGCGGCTGTTTGCGTAGATGCAGATGGCCGCTTCTGCATTTGACATCCTGATCGGGAGTGTGAGCGATAATATAGGGCTGCGATGAGTTTGAACGAATCAGCGATGCAATCGCACAGCCTGCATCCACCGGATGCAGTTCAAGGGTTTGACTTTCCCAACAAGTGTTTGGCAACGCAAAAATGGTCTTTGTATAACCTCTTGCTAGCGCTATGAGGCCTTTCAAAACGCCTCCCAAATTTGAAAATCACTTTGCAAGAATGATCGTCCGTTTTCAAGCTCAACTTGAAGTGGACGGTTGTTTTTCTGCTCAAAAAAGTTCCGAGTTGGCATTCCATTACAAACAGAACGAGTTGTCCTGTTCGCTCTTTTTACCAATGTTTCCCTTGCGTTTTCTTGCACACTGCCGAAAGTGGCGTGTTTTCAAAGTTTTTTGTTGACACACTGCGATTTTTGTGGTAATCTATCCCAACAATTTAATATAACATATTTACTTAGAGTTCCAGCTCGGCTCCCGAAGGAGCCGGAGCAAGTTTTTAACTTTCTATCGCTACATAACGAACCTGAACCAAGGCCATCCCGGAAGGAATGGTCAGGTTCAGGTTGTTGTGTGGCGATTTTTTTATTGCCAAATCCAGCGCCGAACCTTGAAAACCGCATGACCGTCTGCATGGGATACCCGGCGATGACCTCGCAAAAGCGAGCCGGAAAACGCCGCCGGAAGGGGGCAGGAAATCCATGCAGGGAGAACGGCTAAACGTTGATTCCTCAGTTACCAGAAAACAATGTGGTCAAATTGACCACATTGTTTTTCTGTAACGCCAGTGAAAGGAGGGTCATCTCCATGTATATGACAAACGAAGAATGGGAGCAGAACAATCAGGATTATTTGAAAGAATCGTATGAGGAAACGGGCTTTACCGCCGGAGGATACGCCGTCCACAAACTTATCTGCGGCGGCTGCGGTCGGGTGTTCTACACCACCATCTACACCAAGAAATACTGTCACAGCTACTGGTGCGGCAATCAGGCCAACAATCTGCGGCAGCGGGAATACCGCCAAATGCGCCGTCAGGATTTGGTCTGCCAGTGCTGCGGTGAAAAATTCACGCCCAAACGTGCAGATGCCCGCTATTGCAGCAACTCCTGCCGACAAAAAGTCTATCGAAAACGTGTTACAGATGCTGCAAGTACTCAAAATGAGCACATCGTTTTTCGTACCGTCTCAAGGTCTGTTGAAAATCAGGTGCCGCCACCCGGTACTTGATTTTACCCGTAACAGAATCAGTTGGTCATTTTGGCCAACTGAAAAAGCCGGACGAGCTGTCCATTCCAGGACAGCTTGCCCGGAGCAAGAGTGCAGAGAGGTGCGGGTCGCCTGCGGCGACCTCAAAAGGCCACTGGCCTTTTGAAGCACCGACCGAGCCGACAGGCGAGACCAGCTCTTTGAAGGGAGTCAAGGGGGAACGCCTTGCCCAGTGATATGATGCTGTGCGTCATATCCTACTGGGTATTATCTGGCGCAAAACGGCGGCAGATCCAGCAGCT
>PPYE01776831.1_pt1 | contig 14435 bp, 8 predicted proteins | sample 1559881 | NCBI WGS metagenome assembly PPYE01 (sample SAMN08240022, study PRJNA423297) | Human gut metagenome, whole genome shotgun sequencing project.
CATCCGGTTCCTGTAGTAGACGGACGAACACAGTCCTCGGGCGGGAAAGCGAAAGGTGTTGTGCTACAGAAAGAATTTACGAACGAAAAAGATGTATTCAGTATTGACTATACCTCTGCTTATTCCACCCCCAATTTGGATAAGCTCATTCGTACTTTCGTTTACGACCGTCAGGGCAAAGGCAGCTTTACGGTTGGCGATGAATTTACAGCGAAAACACCGATCCGATTCGAAACAGCCATAACGACACGAGCCGACTGGAAAATCCTGGACGATACACATCTTCTGCTGGCTACTGATTCCGAACAGATGATTGTAGCTATTGAGGCATCCGGTAAAGTGGCGTTTACTTCCGAAACGATTGAAGTGAACTCTCCAGCATATACACGTATCGGGATTGCATTGAAAAATCAGTCGAAGGAAGGATATATCCGATTGAAGATGTACACAAAATAAGTCTGTGTATTAGATATATGAAGTATTTATAGGGCATATATGCCCAGCGTGCAGGACATATATGTCCAACGTGCAGGAGATAGTTACCCTGCACATTGGCTATATATGTCCTGCAATCAGATTATAGTTGCCCTGCAAACGGGGGAAGAAGGTACTATCTTTATCTTCTTGTTTTTATTCTTGCTACTTTCGCTTAAACTGTCTATTTTTGAGGCTGCATTTCCATACTTGAATACGAGTACCTCATTATTAATAGAATAAAACAATGAAAAACAGGTTTCTGATCATATGCACAGTTTTGTTTCTCTCCTCTTGTTTGGCGTATGGACAAGAGCAAGCATCTGTAACAAATGACTTTTCTGAAAATAAACAAGGTTGTATTCAGCATCCCTGGCAAGGCAAGAAAGTAGGATACATCGGAGATTCCATCACAGACCCGAATTGCTACGGTGATAATATAAAGAAGTACTGGGACTTTCTGAAAGAATGGCTGGGGATCACTCCTTTTGTTTACGGCATTAGTGGAAGGCAGTGGGATGATGTACCCCGTCAGGCGGAAAAGCTGAAGAAAGAACATGGCGGAGAAGTCGATGCTATCCTGGTTTTTATGGGGACAAACGATTATAATAGTAGTGTGCCTATCGGTGAGTGGTTTACGGAACAAGAAGAGCAAGTGCTGTCTGCTCACGGTGAGATGAAGAAGATGGTGACGCGGAAAAAGCGTACGCCTGTCATGACTCAAGACACTTATAGAGGTCGTATTAATATAGGAATCACTCAACTGAAGAAACTTTTCCCGGATAAGCAGATCGTTCTGCTGACTCCTTTGCATCGTTCGTTGGCTAACTTCGGCGATAAGAATGTCCAGCCGGATGAAAGCTATCAGAATGGTTGCGGAGAATATATAGATGCTTATGTGCAGGCTATTAAGGAGGCAGGAAATATATGGGGAATACCTGTCATAGACTTTAATGCAGTGACAGGTATGAATCCGATGATTGAAGAACAGCTTATTTATTTCTATGATGCCGGCTATGACCGTTTGCATCCCGACACCAAAGGGCAGGAGCGCATGGCACGCACTTTGATGTATCAGTTACTTACGTTACCGGCAACTTTTTAAATATTCGGTAGGTGACATTCCGTACTCGTCTTTAAAGCATTGGCGATAGTAAGAAACATTGTTGAAACCGGTCATGTAGGCGGCTTCCGAGATGTTGTATGTTCCTGTTAGCAGCAATTGCAAACTGTTCTTGAGTCTTACTTTACGGATAAACTCATTGGCGGATATTCCAGTCAGTGCTTTCACTTTCCGGTAGAAGGTGGAATGGCTCATTCCTATTTTGCCTGTCATGAAAGGAATATCAAGTTCTGCATCCAGATTCTCTTCAATAATGTGAGTTAGTTTCTCAAGAAACTCTCTGTCGAGCTTGTTAAGTTCAATAGGTTCCATAGACTCCTGTGAGGCTTTGGGCTTTGGCTCTTGTGTATGGGCTGTTATTTGCTGTGCCAGTTTCTTGCGGGATTCCAGTAGATTATGGATACGGCTGTTTAGTAATTTGGCACTGAACGGTTTTGTGAGATAAGAATCGGCTCCACTGTCGTAACCTTCTTCTTTGTCCTGAATGGAATCTTTGGCTGTCAGCAGGATTACAGGAATATGACTGGTACGTATATCCTCCTTTATGGAGCGGCAGAGCTCAATACCATCCATGACAGGCATCATAATGTCACTGATAATAATATTGGGAATATATTTCTGTGCCAGTTCCAAGCCTTCCTTACCATTGATAGCGGTTATGACTTGATAGTTAGTATGAAAGGAAGAAGCGATGTATTCACGGATATCGTCGTTATCTTCTACTGCAAGTATGATAGGACGATTATCTTCTTCTTTGCTATTCTCTGTATCTACCTCATTTTCTGTCATATTGAGCGGCTCCTCTCCTTCTTCTTTGTGTAAGGCATCTGGATATGTATTCTCAGTCAGGATGCGGAAAGTGAAAGACGTTCCTTTTCCGGTTTCGCTTTTTACATTTAAAATACCTTGATGAAGTTCTGCTAATGATTTTACCAGTGCGAGTCCGATGCCGGTTCCGGATGCTTGATGTTTGCCTTTGGCTTGATAGTAGAGATCGAATATATGTGGAAGGGCTTCGGGATCTATTCCATATCCGGTGTCGCTGACTTCTATTTCTGTGTATAAATTATTATCCTCCGTGATAGTACGAAGTGCAAGTCTGATATCACCTTCCGGCGTATATTTTATAGCATTGGATAGCAGATTATTAACGATACTCGTAATCATGTCTGTATCAAAATAGAGTTGGGTCTTTTCTGTTTCAATATCAATGTGGAATGTTACTTTTTTGTTTTGGTTCAGTTCTTTATAGCGTAATCCAATTTCAGTGATCAGATTGGCAAGATTGCTTTTGCTGACTGTTAATTGTCGGTTTTGAGTTTCGGTTTTACGAAACTCAAGTAACTCGTTAATCAGGTTTAGCAGGCGAATAGCGCTGCTATGGATGATGCTGATCTTTTGATTATAACGTGGAGACAGATCGGGGTCGTTCAGTAAATCTTCCAAAGGGCCCAGAATCAGTGTCAATGGAGTCCGTAGCTCATGAGTGACATTGGTATAGAAACGTAGCCGTTCATTGTTTAGCTCTTGTTTGTTCTGGCTGTTTTTCCTTTCCAGTTCAAGAGAGCTTTCTAGGTTTAACTTGCGTTTATAGGCTCGGAGAGACAAATATATGGCGATGCATATAATAATGAAATAAAGTAGTTTGGCATACCATGTAAGCCAAAAGGGAGGGTGAATATGTACTGTCATGGAAGCGATATGCCCTTCATCCCAATCCTGATTTTTCAGTTTCGCTTTTACTTTGAAGGTATATTCTCCGGGAGCAATATTACGGAATGTAACCTGATTCTCTCCTTGGGTGTTGGCCCATACATTTTCTAATCCTTCTATCATATAGGCATATTCTACCAACTGGCTTTGAGAGTAGTCGGGGACTGTGAATGAGATTCGGAAAGAATTCTGATTATAAGGCAAATCAATGTTTCCGTTAGTAGTAGGAATTAAAACTCCGGCGTTGTGGCTTTCTATCTGTCTGTTGAATCCTTTACATTCGGTAATTTGTACGGGAGCTACCTGATGTTCAGTTATCAGTTCTTTTGGATCAAAGTAACAGACTCCGTTTAATGAACCAAAATAAAGTATCCCGTCTTCGGTGGAACAGGCTGATCCTTCTATAAAGTTACCTGCCGGTATGCCATCGTGATGATTATAGTTTTCGAATAATTGTTTTTTCGAATTCCAGCGGGAAATGCCGTCATTGGTACTTATCCAGATATTACCTGCTTTATCTTCCTGAATGGCGCGGACAAAATTATCATCCAGACCATGCATAGAGTTATATGTTTTGAATTGTTCCGGTTGTATTGTGTTCTCAATATGCGTAATCCCGTTACGTGTTGCAACCCATACTTCTCCTTGGGAATTGAGATAGAGTTGGTTGATTGCGTTGGAGCAAAAGCCATTTTCAGTACTGAGTCGCATCGTTAACTTATTGTTTTTGTCAAAGATGGAAATGCCTCCTCCATATGTTCCAATCCATAATTTTCCTTGGCGGTCACGAAGTATACCATATACGGAACGGGCATAAAGTTGATTCGTTATTTCTTCTGCGACACGGGCTGTACCGTTTTTATAAATATATACGCCATATTCAGCACCTATCAGCATAGTACCGTCGGAGTCTTCAAAGAAAGTAATGATATCAATGTTGTCCATACCTAGTGGAATGCGTTCAATTCGGTTAGTTTTTGTATCCAGTTTCAACAGACCGTCATCATAAATCCCCAGTAAGAATGTTTGTTTCTGGTTACTCCTGAGAGAAAATACTTGTCCGTAAGGTCTGCTGAGAAACGGAGTTATATTTAGAGTTTTTGTGAGCTGATCGTTTTTGAAGATTGCAACTTCATTTTCGCTTCCCACCCATACTTGTCCTTCTTTGTCCGTGCTAATTCCCCATACCGGTTTGTTTTTTAGTGTTTTTCCTTTTTCTGTAGTATAAGGAAGCGTATGGAATACTGGCTTAGTGTGGCTGATGAAGTTAATTCCACTGCTATAGTTACCAATCCAGATATTACCAAAGGAGTCTTGCAGCAGACTTCTTATATTGCTGGATGAAAGGCCGTTCTCATCATTGGATGCGGTGATATTGGTGAATTTTACACTCTTTGGATTCATGAAGGTGATGCTGTGTAAATCGAGTATGCTGATCCCTCCTATATCTGCTCCTATCCATAGTGTTCCGTCGTTCATTTCCTTGATGCAGTAAATATGGTCTGCTATCAGAGAATGCGGATTACCGAACTCATGTTTGAAAGTGAGAAATTCCTCTGTCTGAGAATTGAATAAGGCAAGTCCTTGGTTGGTTCCAACCCATATATTCCCAGAATGATCAATATAGATACAGTATACACTGTTGCCCGGCAGACTTTTGGGATTGTGTGGGTCATTGCGATAGTTCTTGCAGGTTTTACTCTTTAAATCAATAATACTAAGTCCTCCCTGGGCATGGCCTATGTACAGACTTCCATGACCATTATCAAAGGAACACCAGCTTGGATCGTATAAATCCTTCATATTTTTGTGGGAGAAGGATGAGAATTGCTTCGTTTGTTTTTCGTAATAAATAGTTCCGCCATAATGGTTGGTGATCCATATCCCCTTATGATTGGCTGAATGTGCCAGTGCAACAACATTACTGGCTATGCTGTCTGCTATATTATTGGTGAATTGATAAGTAGTGCAGTCAAGTTTGCTCAGTCCGTCTTTGCGCCCGATCCATAGAGCATTTTCTTCTTCGTCATATAACAGAACATTTAATGCATTACTGATGAGGTCTGAATCATTATCCTTGTAAGTAGTAAAGTTCCGTCCGTCAAACCGACTCAGTCCGGATTCTGTTGCAATCCAGATATAACCTTGTTTATCTTGTGTGATATTGGTTACGTAATTGTTGGAGAGGCCGTCTTCTACTCCAAGATGTTTAAGGAAGTAAGGCTGTGCATAGCTGTTATAATAGCCTAATAACAGATAAACTATGAGTATAAAGTACTTTCTTTGCATATACGTTATCATATTAAGTAATCTTTCATACAAAAATACGATAAAAAAGTGGTAAAAACCAGATGGAGATATGTTGTATGCAATGATGAACAGAAAACAGTACTATTATTGTTGTCTATGGTTATTTGGTTGAAAATGAGGTGATTATTGTAGTATATCGTGAATCGTTCATGCCGATTCCCTCTGGTCTATTGCCTAATTTACCTCCTATTTTTGCCCGATTTACCTCTTATAATTCTAGTGGAATACCTCTAATTTTGTCTCGTTCTCTTTGAGGGGAGACATTAGGATAGTGTCACCTGCTTTCAGGACTTCAGGAGAAATAGTTGATCTTATATATTAATTTTATTTTATTATTACATGAAAAACAATTTGTTACATTGGAGTCTCTGCTCCTTGCTTTTCTTCACTTCATGTGCGGACGACTACAAGTTTGTCAATGAAGGGATACCTCCAAAAGCTTTTGATCCGAATCAGCCTGTAGTCGTATCTCTGATCGAACCTGATTCCGGTGTTTACAACACTCAGTTTGTGATCTCCGGAAAAAACTTTGGAACGGACTTGTCCCGCATAAAAGTATATTTCGGGGAGAAAGACACAGCGAGACTAATCAGTTCTAACGGGGATTTTATTTACGGCATGACTCCTAAACAAAATGACGGACAGAACAAGGTGTCTGTAGTGATCGGCTCGGAGTACAAAGGCGAACTGCCCTCTTTGTTCAAGTATACCAGGATGGAGCAGATTACGACCATAACCGGAACCGGTAATACCAGCGAAAATGCAGATGGTACATTGGCTGAGGCTAAATTCAGAGTAATACGCGGAATGTGTATGATAGCTGACGACAACATACTTGTAAGCACCGATCAGACCAATGTGCGGTTGGTTTCTGAGAAAGAGAACCGAGTTACGACCATTTGTTCGGGAATAAAATTCGGCGGTTTGGGTGCTACCAAAAACCGTGAAACAGCTTATGGCATCCAGTATGACGGAACACACGCTGTTTACGCTTTCAATCGGGCAAAAGGATGGCAGATGTCGAAGATACTGAATACTTTGGGTACTGAGGTAACAGGAAGAGTGGCTGATTGTGTTTTAAGCGATGACGATCAGTTCCTTTATTTTTGTGATACCAGCGGTAAATTCGGCAGAGTCAATTTGGAAAGCCTTGAGGTGGAAATACTCAATGCTGAATTAGGAAACTTGGGAGGACTTTCCAGTTGGTGTTTTATTGCAAGGGATAAAGTGAATGACTGCTTCTATGTGTCTGCTAATCTAAGTAATAAAATCCTGAAGATTTCTGCCGATGGCAAGTCTTTTGAGGATTATATCGGGAACGGGACAAATGGATTTATGGACGGAAACAGAGAAGATGCCATGATGAGTACAGTTACAGGTCTTGCAGTGGATGATTCGGGCGTATTGTACTTTCTCGATACAGGAAACGGTTTATTAAGGAAACTGGAGGATGGCATTGTATCGACTGTTGCAGGGCGTAAGGGAAATCTGGCTGTTGTGGACGGAAAGCCATTGGAATCATCGTTAAAATGGCCGTATGATCTCGGCTTTGACTCAAACGGATCTCTGTATTTTGTTGAATGCAATGCAGGTATGGTCCGGAAATTTACCATTCAGTAAATCTAATACCAGATAGATATGAAATTAACAATAAATGTAATCATGATGTTGCTGCTCTTTGTGTGTTCTGCCACCATATCAGCACAAACCAATGAAAAAGGTTATATGGTCGCCGGAACGGTGATGGACGAAAAGGGGGAAACGATTATCGGTGCCTCGATCATTGTAGACAAAGACCGTTCGAAAGGTACTGCAACAGATTTGGACGGAAAGTTTCGTCTGCAAGGGCTTTCTAAGGGTGAAGTATTGACTGTTACTTTTATAGGCTATAAGCCTTATAGCTATAAAGTGACAATGAGTAAGGAGAATGTTAAGATTGTGCTGGAACCACAGGTCAGCGATTTGGATGAGGTTGTTATTGTGGGCGAGGGAAGCCAGAAGAAGATTTCCCTTACGGGTGCGGTTACTACTATCGAACCTGCGGCATTAGATGTGCCGGCTACTTCTGTATCCAATATGCTGGGTGGTAATGTTCCCGGTATTATCGCTGTGACCCGAAGCGGAGAACCGGGTAGTGACTTTTCCGAATTTTGGGTACGCGGTATTGGAACATTTGGTGCCAATTCCTCCGCATTGATTCTGATAGACGGTGTGGAAGGCGATATGAATCAACTTGATCCGGCGGATATTGAAAGCTTCTCGGTATTGAAAGATGCTTCGGCAACAGCCATTTACGGAGCACGCGGAGCCAATGGTGTAGTAGTGGTGAAGACCAAGCAGGGAAAAGCGGGGAAACTCCGTATTAACTATAAATCAAGCATCACATTGAGTGAATCTGCACGTATGCCTGAGTATTGCGATGCCTATACGTATGCATTGTTGGCTAATGAAGCGAAACTGAGCAGGGGAGACGATCCGCTTTATAGTCCTCTTCAGTTGAGACTGTTTCAGACAGGTCTTGACCCGGACCTTGCTCCGAATACTAATTGGCGTGATGTGATTCTGAGAGACCGTGTATGGCAGAATCAGCATTATTTCAGTGTTTCCGGTGGCGGTACGAACGCACGGTATTTTATGTCGCTCAGTATGCAGAACAAGGATGCCGTTTTCCGTCCCGACAAGTCTGCCAATAAATATGATCCTAATATCAATTATCAGAAGTACTCTTTTCTGACCAAAGTTGATGCCAATTTAACTAAGAAAACAAGATTGGGGCTGAAGCTTTACCAGGTAATGACTAACCAAAACTCACCGGGATTGGGCAATAACAGTGCGTTATGGAATGCGCAGGCTGCGCTGACGCCTGTGTCGCTGCCGGTGAAATATTCCACAGGTCAGCTGGCATCAAAAGGAGCTAATGCGGAGTCTGGCTATGAACTGTTGTCCCCTTATGTACAGTTGAACTATACAGGTTTCACAGAGACCCGTAACCTGACTACCAACCTGATGGTGGATTTGAGTCAGGACTTGGATTTTATTACGAAAGGATTGAAGGTAAGAGGCTTATTTTCCTTCACCACCAACTCTGAATTTTATACTACACGTTCTAAAATGCCGGATCTGTATTGGGCGAACGGAAGAAATGCACAAGGAACACTGGTCATGACGAAACAGGTGGAAAAGAAAGACCTGTCATTATCGAGATCTACGGATACCGACCGTACCTATTATTGGCAATTGAATGCGGATTATGACCGTACATTTGGTGATCACGCCATAAGCGGATTGCTACACTTTTACCTGCAGAGCAGAACGAAATCAAAAGACTCGGATGAAGACAAGAACGTCAGTGCCGTTCTAAAACCTATTCCCAGACGTTATGAAGCGCTTTCTGGACGTGTAACTTACAATTACAAACAGATATACTTTGCTGAATTCAATATCGGATATACAGGCTCCGAACAATTCCCGAAAAATAAACGCTTCGGATTTTTCCCGGCAGTATCCGGAGGATGGATTCCCTCTCAATATGATTGTTTGCAAGAGGCACTTCCTTTCCTTGATTATCTGAAGATACGTGCTTCTTATGGACTTGTCGGTAACGACCGTATCGGTGGTACACGTTTCCCATATCTGACAACAGTCACCAGCACAGGTGATGGCGGCTGGGGAACAGGCGGTATTCGGGAAGGACAGTTAGGTACTGACGGACTTGTTTGGGAAAAAGCGAAGAAGTTTGATGTCGGTGTGGATATCAACCTGTTCAATAATAAATTCTCGCTGACTGTTGACTACTTTAAAGATCGTCGTACTGACATTTTCCAGCAGCGTGTCACTGTACCGGAAGAAGCCGGCTTCATCTCTATGCCGTGGGCCAATACAGGATCGATGGAAAGCTGGGGTATGGATGGAAACTTCAGTTTCAAACAGGATTTTGGAAAAAACTGGCGGGCTACCGTACGTGGTAACTTTACTTTCTCGCGCAACAAGGTATTGCATTACGAGGAGTCTGATATACACTATCCTTATCAATCGAGAATCGGATATCCGAGTGGAGTACAGAGGGGATATATAGCCGAAGGCTTGTTCAGGGACTGGGAAGATATAGAGTCCAGTCCTAAGCAAAACTTTGAGAGTAAAGTATATCCGGGCGATATCAAGTATGTGGATGTAAATGCTGATGGTGTGATTGATGTGGACGATAGAGTACCTTTGTCTTTCTCTAATGTACCGGAGGTTCAATATGGTTTTGCCGGAGAAGTGAGCTGGAAAAACCTGACTCTCGGAATGCTGTTCGAAGGAACAGGACATAGTACTTACTTTTTGGGAGGTACAGGCTATTACCCTTTCAGTGGCGGTTCGACAGGAAACCTGCTGACAATCGTGGCAGATCAGAATAACCGCTGGACTCCGCGTGAAATATCGGGTACGGCAGCCACAGAGAATCCGAATGCCCGTTTCCCGCGTATGACTTATGGCAGTAATAAGAACAATAATCAGGCATCGACATATTGGTTGGCAGACAACAGTTATCTGCGTTTCAAGGAACTGAACATACGCTATACCTATCGCAACCCCTGGTTGCAGAATATGTTGGGTGTCAGTTCAATGAGCCTGTCGTTCATTATGCATAATATTTGTACATGGGACAGCATCAAGCTGTGGGACCCGGGACAGGCATCTGCAAACGGTGCTGCTTATCCTATTCAGCGCACTTATTCAATGCAATTGAGTTTGAACTTTTAAAATTGAACGAATTATGAAATTAAGGAATATAATGATGGCGGGTGTTTTTATGGCGTCTGCGATTTCAACCACTTTCACATCTTGTGAGTCTTTCCTGGATATTGATGAATATGTATATGATATGACGAGTCTTGACTCTATTTTCACGAGAAAGAGTCAGCTTGAGAAGTATATCAGTGCTGCAGCCGATAATTTCCCTGCTTTTGATAACGTATGGAAATCGACTCCGTTGCCTCTGGGATTCTCATCCGATGAAGCCTTTGCTTCTATCAAGGAAAGTGAAAAGGATTCTTGGAAAGGTCTCTTTTTTGCGATGGGCCAGATGGTAGACAAATATAGCAGTGACTTTGTCCGTTGGGGAGAACTCTATGTATCTATCCGAATGGCGAATATTGTGATTGCCCGGATCGGAGAGTGTACGGATATTACAGATTTTGAAAGACGTGACTTCCTGGGCCGTGCTTACTTTATCCGTGCTTATAGCTACTACACTCTGGTGATGCAGTATGGTCCTGTGCCTATCGTTCCCGATCAGGCTTTTCCTACCAATGCAAGTGTAGATCAGATGTCTTATCCGAGAGCTACTTACACGGAATGTGTAGAAAAGATATGTAGTGATTTTGAGCAGGCAGCTTCTTTGCTGAAGGCGGCGGACGAACGTGATGCGTCAACCTATCGCATCCCTACGTCTGGAGCAGCATTAGCTTTGATGTCACGTGTACGGCTTGAAGCGGCAAGCCCTTGGTTCAATGGTAATAAATACTATTATGACTTCCTGAGAAGCTCGGACAATCAGCCCTATTTCCCTCAGAATTATGACTCGCATAAGTGGGCTGTCGCAGCAGTTGCCGCCAAAAGAGTGATTGATTTGAATTTGTACAATCTATATACGGTTCGCAGTACGGCATACACGCCGGAATTGCCGGACAATACTTATGACCTCAAATTCAACAACAAAAACAATAAATTTCCGGAAGGTCCTCATGGTATAGATCCGCTTAAATCTTACAGGGACATGTTCACAGGAGAAGAGGAAGGATTCAGTATCTCTGAATTTATCTGGACCAAGAGTCAGACGGAAAACAATACCAGACTTGTTTTTCCTTATGCGATGGACGGTACGAATGCTATCAGTGTGAATGGAGAGCTGGCGGATGCATACCGCATGATAGACGGACGGGATATCAATGCTTCCAGCGCGGAATATCCTTATCCAACGGAAGAGAAGGCATGGCAACCCATCAGTAATCTGGATGATGCACAGAAAACCTTGCTGGGAACCTCCTTCTCAGGATTCGACCTGGACCCTGAAATGGCACAGATGGATTACAACCGTGAGATGCGTTATTATGCTACGATAGGATTCAATCATAGAATATGGCCGGCCTCTTCTTACAATGGTCCTGACCCGGCGAATAAAAAAGCGTTGAAAGTGACTTATTATAGCGATGGAACGGGCAAACCCGATCAATACCAAAGAGAGACGGTCTGTGTCACCGGTTATACTTGCGTGAAGTATGTTAATGAAATGGATTCCCCCGCAGGAAGCGGGAAAGTATTATCTAAAAGTTTCCCGCTGATCCGCTATGCTGAGATTCTGCTGAATTATGTGGAAGCGATGAATGAGATGGGAGATGGTGATAACTACACCGACGAAGCGACCGGGATATCTGTGTCACGCAATAAGGAAGAAATGCGTAAATATTTCAATATGATACGTTATCGTTCCGGCCAGCCGGGTATCACCGACGAAGAACTGGATAATCCTGAAAAGATGAGAGAGGCCATCAAGCGCGAAAGACGAATAGAACTGGCATTTGAAGGACGGCGCGCATACGACCTCCGTCGTTGGGGAGATTTGGTAAAAGCGACAAGCAGGCCCTTTACCGGTATGAATATAAAGGCGATGAAGAAAGATCGTAAGAACTACTATATGCGTACGATTGTCACTGAGTCCGATTGTAAGTTCTCCAAGTTTAATATAACTCAACGGATGAATTTCTATCCTATTCGTCAAGGTATTATCGACAAGAATCCGAGGATAGACCAGAATCAGGGTTATTAAATGAAAGCAGAGAAGTGATTCAAGAAAAGATAATTCAAATAGAATAAAAGAGATGAAACAATATAATAATGACTTTATTCGACTGATGCTGGGTGGACTTTTGTGTTTGTTCGTGTCCGCTTGCGTGAGCGATCCTTTGGCTGACGAGCAATATACTAAGAAGTTGACTTTAGTAGGGGCACAAGATGAGTTGCAGGAAAAAGAGGTGAAATATGGAAGTGATGGAGAGTTTTTCGTTACCGTCTATTGCGGTGGAACAAAGATGCACGAAGATGACGTGACAGTGACTTTGGGAGAGGCAGATCAAAGTAACATCGATAATTACAACTATAAAAACGTGTTGGAAGGCGAAACCGAATATGTGGCGTTGCCTAAAGACTGGTATACGATTCCTTCCTACACAAGCGTCATTAAGGCCGGTGAACGTTATGTGCGGTTTCCCGTGCGCATAGATACCGAAAAAATAGACACGGATGCACGGTATTTAATTCCTTTGAAGATCGTAGACTCAAGCCCTTATCCTGTGAACGAACAGGCTGACACTGTGTTGCTGGTGAAGGTGAAAATGATCAATGACTATTCGGGCAATTATATGATGAAAGGCACCGAATATCCGATGAAAAATGGAGTTCCGGATTTGTTAAGCGGGACTCCGATAGAAATAGCCCGGACGTTGACAGCTGTCGATGAAAACACGGTTCGTTTCTTCCATAAGTCGGTCAACGAAGAAATGCCCAATCTGGATGATAACGGTATTACTCTGACGGTGGATAAGAGCACCGGAAAAGTGAGTGTCAGACCCTGGAAGAATCTGCCGGTTGTAGAGAATAGCGGAAGTGGTACCTATCAAGTCATATCGGGAAACTATGGAATCAATACGCGGAGATATGTGATAGAGTATAATTATATCAATAGTAGCAATAAGGAAATGTATGTTTCTGTGACATTGGAGACTTCTGAAAATTAAAAGAGTAGTATCTCCATGAGTAATGGGGTGTTCCCGGAAATCAGGCATGATACGATTGGTTCGGATGACTATATTGATATCAAATCTCCGCAGGACTTGACAAAGGCGTTTTTTTGTTGTATATTTGCAGGAGTCATACAGGCAATAAAGTAACAACCCATTAAAAAATGAAACGAAATGCACCTTATCAATCATCTTAACCGAATCGAAAAAATAGTGTAACATTATAACAAAATACACAGGGGATCTTATGCGAATCAGCATCTATGTGAACCGGTGATAAGCTTGAGGCTGCAACCTTTTATACGGTTTGCAGCCTTTTTTGTTGCATAAAATCAAGAAATACGTGCTTAAAAGGTGTATTGGAGTTTATAATAAATGGGGAGACCGTTTATAATAAACGATGCAACTATTTATTATAAACTCAACTGCGATTTTAGTATTGATGGTAAAAAGTTTTCTATATGTCAGAAGAACCCGTAGAGAGTTCTCTTTTATTTGACTTAGCAGACTGCGAATTATCGTAACATGACAATCTTTTACTTTATTGCCCGATTTACCCCCTATATCTGCCCGATTTACCTCCCGTCTCATTGCGTTCTTCTCCCTATTTTTGTGCATTAAATATTCTTATTTTTATCAATGATGAAAGATGCTGCATGATATGCACGACGGAGATGGAAAGTGCGTGGCTGTTCTGCGGGATGTTGTTTTGAAGAAAAATAGTACAATATTCCATGCTTGTTGTACTATTCTCCATAGGAATATAGATAGTTAATCGTAAATTTGTAATTTAATTGTGCCTTATACTTTTTATAAGCATTTATAGAAGAATATCATGAAATACTGGATGTTATTGTTTGCCCTTTTGTGGGTATCTTACGGAACGGGCATGGCCCGGAAAACGGAAAAAGTAGTAAATAACGGAATTCCCTGGTTTGACGACAGGGGAGAGATAGTCAATGCCCACGGTGCCTGCATTGTGGAAGAGAATGGCAGATATTATCTTTTCGGGGAATATAAGTCGGACAAGAGCA